>LGVF01206908.1_pt1 | contig 44840 bp, 32 predicted proteins | sample 469901 | NCBI WGS metagenome assembly LGVF01 (sample SAMN03893561, study PRJNA290197) | marine sediment metagenome | material: sediment; isolation source: combined push core samples #3730, #5133, and #5579 collected at Hydrate Ridge | place: Pacific Ocean: Hydrate Ridge
ATACTAAACTGTGTACCGTTCGAAAAATAGAATATGATTTTTCCATCAACTTCTTCCATTTTCTCAACAGAGATACCATTAACTCCATTTACACCGTCTTGACCATTAACACCGTCTGAAATGATAATTTCACTTCCATCAGAAAATGTAATTTTGTACCCGCTCTCTACTTCAGTTTTTCCTACAATATATACAATGTTTGCAAATGCATCCATTCTTCGTTGTAATAAAGAGTATTCTTTCTCCGACTGATCTAATCGTTCGTTAAGTTTGTTAATTTCTGCGTCATAGTTTACACAAGATGATAAACTTAGACTAATTGCTATCAAAGCAATAGATAATTTGTTTTTCATGATATTAAAATTTGTTAAGTATTGTATTGGTCAAATATAGAATGCCTAATAAATAAGTATCAACATATTTGTAATATTTTACTTCTTGCTTTTTCATTATTATAAAACACACACAGTATAAGGGATTTACCTACAAAGTATATGCGAACTTGGGGTATGTTCTTTTTTTTACTACTATCTGATTATTAAACATTTAAATAAAATTTAATTTAACAAAAAACAATGACAAACGATTGTATAATTATATATTGTAAGATATATCGCACATAAACATTCATATATGTGCTTTTATTAAGCAAAAAGTTGAATTATGTTTATATATACATAGTAATAGCAACATCACAAATTATAGAAGAAATTTTATAAATAGTTGATATACAATTAAACAATAAAATATAGTATCAATATTCCATGCCAAATATTTCTAAAATATAGTAATACTTACCTTACCATATTTTTTATTACCTTGCCGAGCGTAATAATAAACGCAGGAGATAGAGATACTGTCTCCTGCGTTTTTTGGATATTTATTAAATGAAGAGTAACCTAACTTTTTTCTTACTATATATTTTCATGATTTCTTGGACTAACACTTCAGCCCAAGCATCTCTATATGAACAATATGAAAGAGCAAATTTAACATTACAAGACTACAACGAAGTATTAGGTGCTTTGGGTAAAACTATTATTTCTTTTAAAGATGAAAGTCTTCGATCTGAAAATAATGAAGTATTCAGAACTTTCCTAAAAAGAGCTATTGAAGAAGAAAATTCTTTCGATTATAAGTTTGACTCAATAAATACAATGTCAATAATAAAATCGACTGACAATAAAATCAAAATTTACAATTGGGCCTTCCCTTTCGAAAATGGAACATATTTATATTATGGATTTGTACAATTAAAAACTGAAAGAGGTTATAGAGTTATCGAACTTTATGATCAGTCAGACGTTATTACTTCATACAAATTCAGAACATTTTACCCCGAAAAATGGTTAGGTGCATTATACTATAAAATCTTAACACGTACTCATCAAGGTCAAACATATTATACATTATTAGGATGGGATGGAAATACAACCTACACCACCAAAAAAGTAATTGATGTATTAGTCGTTAAATATGGTGAAGAAATAGAATTTGGTGCTGCAATATTTGATATATATTCAAATATAAAACCACGCCCTAGAAGAATCCCCCCTCCTCCACATAGAATGGTATATGAATTTGCATCTATGGTAAGTATGAAGTTGAGCTGGGATGAAGAAGAAAAATATATTATAATGGATCACCTTTCTCCATTATCATCCGACAAAAAAGAATTTGCTAATTATTACGGTCCAGATTTAACTTTTGATGCATTTAGATGGATAAATGGTAAGTGGACATTATTTGATAATGTAAAAGCAATGAATCGTAATAAGGTACCTCCTAAAAAGCCTTACAAACGAAAAAATTTGAAATACTCAGATTATAAAAAAAGTAAGTAATTTTCAATTTTATATTTTTTAGGCTTTTTCAATTTTTCAACCTCTATCATTTTCTTTAATTTTACTACTATTCTCACTATTTTTAGTGACATATGTCACTTTTTCACTATTACAGTTCCATATCACTATTTCCATATAATATATCAATATGAAACATAAATACGTGATTTTGCTGAAATACCAAAATCAATCTCCACTCTTTTACTACCTAAATTGACACTCAGCAATTAATTGATGTTTTATCTAAAATAATAGATCAAAAAATACATTTAAATAGTAAAAGCAACTACTTTTACGCTTTAAAACAATAACAACTTATTTAGTTAAAATTAAATAAAATGGCAAAACACAATTACAGCGCAGGACCATGTGTTCTACCTCAAGAAGTATTTAAAAGAGCTTCAGAAGCAGTTTTAAACTTCAACGGAATAGATCTTTCTATCTTAGAAATTTCTCACCGCTCAAAAGAGTTTATAGAGGTAATGGCTAAAGCTCAATCGTTGGTGAAAGAAGTACTAGAAGTACCAGAAGGTTACTCAGTACTATTTTTACAAGGTGGGGCTAGTTTAGAGTTTTTGATGGTTCCTTTCAATCTTCTAAACACAAATGGCAAAGCTGCTTATTTAGATACAGGAGCTTGGGCTAAAAAAGCATACAAAGAAGCTGCGGCTCTTGGTAATGCTGAAGTTGTTGCTTCATCGAGCGATAAAAATTATAACTACATTCCTAAAGGATATACTATCCCAGAAGGAGTTGATTATTTCCACTGTACATCAAACAATACAATTTACGGAACTCAAATTAAAGATTTCCCTAAAACTGATGCTTTGATGGTTTGTGATATGTCATCTGATATCTTCAGTAAAAAGGTTGATATTTCTAAATTTGACCTTATCTATGCAGGTGCTCAAAAAAATCTTGGCCCAGCAGGTGCAACTCTAGTTATTGTAAAAGACGAAATCTTAGGTAAAACTGATCGTCAAATTCCATCAATGTTAGATTATAGAATACATGCAAAAAGTGACAGTATGTTTAATACTCCACCTGTATTTTCTATCTACGTTGCCATGCTAACTCTTGAGTGGTTAAAAGACCTTGGAGGTATCGAGGTAATGGAAAAAATGAATGAAGATAAAGCTGCATTACTATATAACGAAATTGATAGCAACCCATTATTCGAAGGAACTGCTGCTCTTGAAGATAGATCTTTAATGAACGTTACTTTCTTATTGAAAGACGAAAGTTTAAAAGACGAATTTGATACAATGTGGAATGCTGCAAACATTTCAGGTATTAAAGGACACCGTTCGGTTGGTGGATACAGAGCATCAATGTACAACGCACTTGCAAAAGAAAGCGTACAAACTCTTGTTGATGTAATGAAAGAATTAGCTTCTAAACATGCATAATAATGCTTAATTGTTTAACTGTTGAATTGCTTAATTTATTTGAGCATTTCAACAGCTGAGCAGTTAAACTACTAAACGATTAAACATATTATGAAAATACTTGTTGCCACTGAAAAACCTTTTGCTGCTGAAGCAGTACAAGGAATAAAAGAAGTAGTTGATAATGCGGGTCATGAACTTGTATTACTAGAAAAATATACTGATAAAGCTCAATTATTAGAAGCTGTTGCAGATGTTGATGGAATGATGATTCGTAGTGATAAAGCTACTGCAGAAGTTCTTGAAGCTGCAAAAAATCTAAAAGTTATTGTACGTGCAGGTGCAGGATATGATAATATTGATCTTACTGCTGCTACTGCAAACAACATTGTTGCAATGAACACTCCAGGACAGAACTCAAACGCTGTTGCTGAATTAGTATTCGGAATGATGGTTATGGCTGCTCGTAACAACTTTAATGGTTCGGCTGGAACAGAATTGAAAGGTAAAAAAGTTGGAATCCATGCTTATGGTAACGTAGGTAAATTAGTTGCTAAAATTGCTAAAGGTTTCGGTATGGAAGTTCTTGCTTTCGATCCGTTTGTAGCTAAAGAAGAGATAGAAAAAGATGGTGTAACTGTTGTAGATACTGTAGAAGAGCTTTACTCTACATGCCAGTACATCTCTTTGCATATTCCTGCGAACGACAAAACTAAAAAGTCTATCAATTTTGATTTACTAAGCAAAATGCCTAAAGGTGGAACTTTAGTTAACACAGCTCGTAAAGAAGTTATTGACGAAGATGGAGTATTAAAATTAATGGCTGAAAGAAACGATTTCAAATATTTATCTGATATCGCTCCTGATGCAAGAGATAAATTTGAAGCAGAATACACTAATAATGTATTCTTTACTCCAAAGAAAATGGGTGCTCAAACTGCCGAAGCAAATATTAATGCTGGTGTAGCAGGTGCTAATCAAATTATCAATTTCCTTGAAAAAGGAGATGATACTTTTAGAGTAAACTAATAGAATAAAACTTAATCGTTAATTCGATTGATTTTAAAAATAATAAAAGCTCCAATTTTTTGGGGCTTTTTTTATGCTGGCTTAATACCATTTATCAAGTAAATCTTACGTAATAAAACTTCTGCTTAACAAATGGTATAACAGGCTATCCGCTAATAGTTTTTTGTTGAAAATATATTCAGCTAATATTTTGAAAAAGGAGCTTACGTTACTCTTCACCTCTTTTACAAAAAGCTTCATTATATTTTCAACAAAAAAGCTACCGCTTCTATCCTTGCCAGAAAATAATACCATTTACATTTTGAATTTACCGTATAATAAAATAGAACATTTTTGTCTTAGTTGAGAAAGAAAATTTCAGTATAGCAGAGCTATAGTTTAATTTTATTTTGAAAAGTAAGATAAAAGCATTCGTTTTATTAAGGTAGAGATTCAATGTGTAGATGGTATAAGATACAAAAATTCGCCTACACAGGGTCAACATCAATAACAAACCTTACCGACCTGAACGCTTTAATTTCCTGAAAATGAAGAAACACCTGTTTTATATAATTCTTACTAGGTTCTAAATCATTATCATTTTTAATTTTAATCAAGATATTCTTATTATATAAATTTCTAACTCTTGCAATAGATGGATATTCAGGTCCTAAAACCATTGCACCTTTCAGATTTCTAATACTCTCTACAACATGTTGTGCCACATTATCAACTTTAGATCTATCTCGGTGTTTTAAAGTAAGTTTTATTAGTCTATAAAAAGGTGGATAATGGTAATTTCGTCTTTCCTGCAGTTGCTCCTTTGCCATTTCTCCAAATTTGTTTGCCGAAACTTGCTGAACAATTTGATGAAAAGGATTATAAGTTTGTATTATAACTTTTCCCCTATCTCCTCTCCTACCTGATCTACCTGCAACTTGTGCCATTAATTGGTAGGCTTTCTCGTGAGCTCTAAAATCAGGGAAATTCAACATATTATCAGCATTTAATATACCTACCAAAGCCACATTATCAAAATCTAAACCTTTTGTTACCATCTGGGTACCAATAAGTATATCAATTTCTTTAGTTTCAAACTTGTGTATTATTTCCTGATATGCATACTTTTTACGCGTAGTATCAAGGTCAAGCCTAGCAACTACAGCACCTGGGAATATTTCTTCAACCTCATTCTCTATTTGCTCAGTACCTAAACCCTTAGTATTTAATCGTGGACTACCACACGATTTACAGTTACGTATCATAGCCATTGAATGCCCACAATAATGACAACGCAGTAAATTAGAGTGACTATGATATGTTAAAGAAACATCACAGTTTGGACATTCAGGGGTTTCGCCACAAGTTTCACATTCAACAACTGGCGAATACCCTCTTCTATTCTGAAAAAGAATAACTTGTTTTTTAGCCCTTAATGTATCTTCAATTTCTAAAAAAAGTCTCTCGCCAAAATGCTTGTGCATCTTCTTTTTACGGTGATCTTCTTTAATGTCAGCAATTTCAATATGAGGCATAAGTATACCGCCATACCTCTTTTTTAAACCAACATAGCCATATTTTTTTTGCTGCACATTATATACTGATTCCAACGAAGGTGTTGCAGAACCCAACAATACTTTTGCCTTGTGATAATGGCTTAAAACAATAGCCATATCTCTTGCATTGTAGCGTGGTGAAGGATCGTGCTGTTTATACGAGCTCTCATGTTCCTCATCAACAACTATCAAACCTAAATTAGAAAAAGGTAAGAATAAAGAAGAACGCGGACCTAATACAATTTGGTGCTTACCAATATTTTCGTTTACAGTATGCCATACTTCAACCCTTTCATTAGGGTTAAATTTTGAATGATAAACTCCAATTTTATCTCCAAAAAACTTTACAAGTCTATTTATTAATTGAGTAGTAAGAGCAATCTCAGGAACTAAAAATAATACTTGTTTACCTTTATCTATCTGCTCTTGAATCAGTTTTACATAAATTTCTGTCTTCCCACTCGATGTTACGCCCTGAAAAAGAACAACATCTTTATTTTCAAAGTTTTCTTTAATTTCAATATAAGATCTTTGCTGATCTTCACTAAGTACTTTCTGATTTTCTATTTCAACATCTAAACTTTTTAACCTAGAAATTTCTTCATTATATATCTCTAAAATACCTTTGTCTACTAACGAATTTAGTGTAGCTCTACTTGCACTTATAGAATTTAATAACTCATTTAAGGCAATTGGTTTTTGCGTTTGAGCTTTTAAACTTAAATATTTCATTAGCAATTCACTTTGCTTTTTTGCTCTGCCTAAAGTAGAGAAAGCACTCTGCAAATTACTTTCAACTTCCATCTCAGAAGTTAATTTTACAAGGTTTATAAGTTTGGGTTTATATTTTTCTTTAATCTCTTCGTAAGGCGAAATAACACCTTTTTCTATCAAGCTTTTAATAATAGGTAAAGGGTTTTTTCTAGAAATAATTTCAGAAACCTCTTTTATAGTTAATGCATTTTGAACATTAAGAGCTTCATAGATTAAAAATTCACCATCAGGTAAATTATCAGCTTTTTCATCTTCAAATTCTGGGTTTCTAAGAATTTTCGTTTCGCTTTCGAGCTTTAATGATGATGGAACAACATTTCTATAAACTTCGCCTAAAGTAGATAAATAGTACTTAGCAATCCATCTCCAAAATTTTAGTTGAATATTATTTACTATAGGTTTTTCGTCTAAAATTTGCTCTATCATTTTAGGCTTATGCAACTCCGGTTTGTTATGATGCTTATTCACAACTATTCCTGTATAATACTTGGTTTTACCAAACTGTACAACAACCCTACTACCTACTCCAATTTTAATAAAATCTTCGTTTGTACATTGATAAGTATAATTCTGTTCAAGCGGAACAGGTACTATTATGTCTAAAAAATAATTCAATCTTAATAAATTTATTAAAAGTAAATGTAAAGCTTTTTGACAAAAAAAAACCACTAAATAAATTAGTGGTTCTGTATATTATTTAATCTTTTTTCTACAATACTAAATATGTTCCATCGTTTTCAAGAGTATCAGCAAATACACGTATTGATTTTAGTGTTAGAGAATCTCTAAGTGCGTTTCTAAAAGGTTTAATATCATTGTGAAGCGGACAAGGCTTTTCGTCAGAGCACTCTTTTAACCCTGCTGCACAAGATGTAAATACATCTGGTCCATCAAGAGTATTTACAACTACAATCATAGGTTGTTTAACATCTTCTTTTGAAGTATAGAAACCACCATTAGGCCCTTTCACAGAATGTATAATGTTTTCACGAGCTAGTTTTTGAAGTATTTTCCCCAAAAAATGATTAGGAATCTCTAATTTTTCGGCTATCGGTTTTATTCCACACCGTTTTTCTTCAGAACTATTTGCGGCCAAATATATGACTGCCCTTATTCCATACTCGCAACTTTTTGAAAACATATTTCTATTTTAAAACTTTGGATTAGCAAAATTAAGCAATTCATCCTTAAAATAATTATTTTACATATAGATGATTCAAAAAAAACACCTATTAATTAATAATTATACAGATTACAATTCAAAGCGACAGATAATTGAAATATAAACATTTAAAATCGGTCAGTTTGGTTTGTAATTGGTATTACATTCCCAATACTGCTTTTCCTTCAGGTGATATTAAATCTGGTGTCCAAGCTGGTTCCCAAACTAATTGTACATCTACTTCTACATCTGCAATATTAGCTTTAATAACTTGTGCAGCATTTTCCATAATTGTATCTCCAAGCGGACATCCAGGAGTAGACAAAGTCATTACAACTACTACGTTGTTACCATCTACCTTGATATCATAAATCAATCCTAAATCTACAATATTAACATCTACCTCAGGATCTATTACTGTTTTTAACAGTTCGTATACTTTATCTTCCATATCTTTTTTATTTGGTGTTGATCTATTTATTCGTTTAAGTGTTAAGTATTATCAACTCTACAACAAACAACTCACTATAAATTAATATCAGCTTTATGTCTTATTATTTTGATAACATTATAATTATACAGCAATGCTGTTATCACAAAGAAAAATGCTCCTATATACATTACTGGTACATAACTAAGTAAAACACCACTAATTAATGATAAAAACCCAATTGCAAAGGTAAAATAATGTATTTCAGCTACTTTCTCGTTATACAAATCTTTTGGTAATGGAGTTATTCCTTTTCCCATTTTGCCTCTATACTCAAACAACCATACTATAAATGGAAGTGTTTTGTATGTTTGACCTAATAATAATGATGTTACAAATCCAAGTAAAATACTCAAACCATAAACTAAAACTGTTTGTTGAGAAAATTCAAATTGGTTTTCAAAAGTAAAAGGTGCTAATGCTGCAAATATTACAGGAAAAATCAATGTTAAAATTGCTAATGCTGAATGTTGCATACCAATATCTAATATTTTCTTTATCCTATTTTTATAGGCATCAACCAAAAAGCTAATATAACTAGCTATTCCTATTACAATTATTAATGCAGATCCAATTATATATATTGATCCTAATTCCATAAAGAAAACAGTAGCAAGAACCACTAAACCAATATTTATAACATATAAAGCAAATGATAATTTTTTCTCGTTTAAGTTATGTGTAACTAAAAACATAGGTATCAACCTACTAGACACACCTATTATCAACAACAAAAACCATCCAACCATTCCAAAATGAGCATGTGCTTTAAGAAACTGTAAATGATTAATATCTAAATAAGGATTTGTTAATTGAAAAACCAAAATCAAACCAAAAACAGCAGTTGTAAAAAACCAAAAAATAGATGATATAATAAATTTTGCAGCTATTAATTTTCTTTTAGCATTATAAGCACTCATTAATATATTATATGAGAAAATTGATATTGAAATAAACATCAATGTTCCTCCTATTTGAAATAGTAAAAATTGAGAATATAAATCCCAAAAAGCAAATACAAATATTATGATCGATAAACCATAAATAAAGAAATTTACTCGTGCTAAAGTCTCGTTATGTAATTTGACATCTAATACTACTGGTACAAGTTGATACAAAGCTCCAAATATTATCATACTTATCCATCCTAATGTTGTAAGGTGAACAAGTGATAATAATTTTGGATTAAAATAATGTCCTGCAATATCTTCTACGTTAAAAAGTATTAATATAGTTAATACTAAAAAAGAAATAGCTCCAAATACAAAATGTGGAACCACTACACTTGGTGGTGGTGCATTTTTACTAGCAACTCCAACCATTATCTAAAAATTAATAGTTTTACATTTCCTTCTTCAATTTCATTAATAAGGAATTTCAGACCTCTATCTTCAAGTTCAGGAATTAAATATTGAGGAACTTTTTTATGGTTAACATATAGAGCAAAACCTTCTTTAAGACCTTCAGCATTAGACAATGTTTGAACCATTGGTTCTGGCATTTCTAATCCACGCACGTCTATTTCTACAATTTTATCACCGTAAAAAGCTTTTACTTTATCAAAAGTATCTTTAGTTGCGTAACGTGTTTCAACATCAATATCCATATCTACATTTTTTTTGAAATATGTGATAATCATTCCGTCATGGCTACTATCTACAAACGACTCCCAACCTTTCTTATTTAATTTATTAATAAGTGGAATTGGCTCAAAAACATTTATAAGCTTTAATGTATTTCCCTCAGGAACTTTTTTTATCGCATCCATTATTATTGCAAATGGATCATTTCCTGAAGCTATCTCGTCTCTTACATCTAGCTCAGTTATTTTTGATTTATCTAGGTTATCTACGTTCATTACTGCTAATTTATATTCAGTTTTAGGTTTATTTTCTTTATCAAATTCAATTACTTCAGATTCAAAGCCCAAAGGTCGTAAAACTTTATAAAAATCCTCTACAGTTACACCACCAACTTTTGCAGCATCAGAAATACTAACTCGTTTAGCTAACACTTTTCGTAAAATTGGATTTTTTAATTTTATAAAAAGTTTATTTATCGAAGCTATAGCGTCAATAGACTCTGTATTGAAATTTATTAAATCTGAAACTCTAGTATTTTCATTAATCTTCATCATCATTTTGCCTTTATTCTTATTTAGATTAATTCTACAGTGCAAATATAAAACTTAAATATTATATAAAAAGACTTTTTAGTCTTTTTATTATATTTTTCATATAAAATATAGTTATATGCTTTCTTTCATTATTTTTGTCCATCAAAATTAATTATAAATTAACATGGAAAAGGGAAAAGTATATTTTAGTAAAAATGCATTTACTGAATTAAATAATTATTTAAAAAATAAAAGTTTATTTAGCAAAATATTTGTTTTAGTAGATACTAATACTTCAGAACACTGCTTACCATCTTTTCTCCAAAATGTTGGTAATCTTAAAGATTACGAATTGATAGAAATTGAGCCTGGTGAAGAAAATAAAAATATACTTACTGTAACAAGTTTATGGAATTCACTAACTGAATTAGGTGCAGATAGAAAATCATTGTTAATTAATTTGGGTGGTGGTGTATTAACTGATATGGGTGGTTTTGTTGCATCTACTTTTAAACGTGGAATGAAATTTATAAACGTTCCAACTACCCTATTAAGTATGGTTGACGCATCAACAGGTGGTAAAACTGGAATTGACTTAGGAAACTTAAAAAACCAGATTGGTTTATTTAGTTTACCTGAAATGGTAATAGTTTCTTCTCAATTTTTATCTACTCTGGAAGCTAGACAAATGCGATCGGGACTTGCAGAAATGATTAAGCATGGACTTATTGCAAATGAAGCACATTGGCAAAGGCTAAATAATTTAGACAATCTTGATTTGAGTAATCTTGATGAACTAATTAGACAATCTGTATCAGTCAAAATTAAAGTTGTAAATGAAGATCCTACTGAACAAGGTTTAAGAAAAATATTAAATTATGGACATACAGTTGGACATGCAGTAGAAACATTTTACATGAATTCTGAAAGTATGTTGTACCATGGTGAAGCAATTGCAATTGGAATGATAGCAGAAGCATATTTGTCAACATTAAAAACAGGATTTGAACTTGAAGATGCTGATAAAATAAAAAATACTATTTTAGAATATTTTCCAAAAACAGAAATAAAGAAAGATGATTATAAAGCAATTTTAGACTTAATGAAACACGACAAGAAAAATATTTCAGGAGTTATTAGTTTCAGTTTACTAGATGCAATAGGATCATGTAGCTACGATTGTTATGCATTACCGGAAGAAATAGAAGATGCATTGGATTATTATATGGAATAAAAAATATATAATCAGCCTACTCCATATAAGACCAAATAACATTTCTAATATACCTTAAAATATTATATACAAAAAAATGCCATTCTAAAATTTTAGAATGGCATTTTCAAAATATATTTTTAATCCAAATTACTCACCAAGAGCATCTAGTTCTTTTTTAGTTCTCATGAAATCATCATTTCTATCAAGAGCATAATAGATGTTTTTCATTGTCTGCAACAAAGCAACATTTGTTTTGTCATACTCATAAGCACCTTCTAAGTATCCAATAGCTTCTTTATATACAGTAGTCTTTTCAGCTTTAAGGTTTTTTAACTTAGCTCTGTTAGCTTTATTAAGTTTGATAGGTAGAGCAGAAATTTCTTCATTAATTTCTTTTTCTCTATTCAAAATCATAGCTGCAAGATTAATATAAGCATCAGTATAATCAGGCTTAATTTCAATAGCTTTTTCGTAAGCAACTTTAGCTTCATCTTTCATATCTAGCTCAGCACTTACTACACCAATGTTGTAATAAAGAACTTCGTTAGTAGGATCACTTTCAATTGCTTCTTTCATTGCACCAATGAAACCTTCTTGATTTCCTTCTTTAAGATAAGTATTACCTAAAGTAAGTAATAAATCATAATCACCAGGGAATTTTGCTTTCCCCTCTTTAAGAACCTCTAAAGCTTTGTGATAATATTCTTTTTTCTGTACAGAATCAGCTTCCTCAAGTTTATCACCTAAACTTAAATAAATACTACCAACACTACGGTAAATAGATGGTTGATTATTTGGAGTTGTATAAGTTGTATCATTTTCTACAACGCCAAACTTTAGTTGCATATCTAAATCTTTCTTAGTTAGAAAAGTCTGCTTTTCACCAGTTTCTTTGCTAGAAGCTTCATATATAGTTTTAATACCTGTATAGTTCATTCCTAACAATTCTTCATATATAGTTAAAGCAGCTGGATAATCATTCCCAGAAACTGAAACAGAAGCAGCATTATAAAGTAAAGTAGTATCAGCAGGTACAGAAGCAGTAAGTAATGGGTTTTGATAAACTTGATATGCATTTACAAAATAAGTAGTTGATTTCTCAAATTCTTTTGCATTGTAAGCATCAATTGCACCTTGGTGAAATTTTAAAGCAAGAGCTTCAACTTTAGGTCTTACCTCTTCTGAATGGTATTTTTTACGATCTTTGATTTTTGATTTTTTATAATTCCCAGTTTCCTGAGCTTTATCTAAATCTTCTTTAAATTGGAAAAATTCATAATCTCCAGTTTCTTTATTTTTTGCAGAATAACTTTGCCCGTTTTCTACACCAGCTAAATTTGCATATGCAACTACTGCAACAATTAAAGCTTCATCATCATTATTTTTCTCTCCTAAAGCATTGTAAATATTACCTTGTACAAAAAGAAAATCAGATACCATCTCTGGATCTAAAGTGAAATAATTATCGTCTCCGATATTAACTTGATCAATAAGACTTTTAGCCTCTGTAAGATTATCCTTTTTTAGAGCCTTTTCAGCACTCTCTATTTGATCCTCTTGCGCAAATGCAGTAACGCTCATTACTAATGATACTGCAATACTAATTACTCTTTTATTCATTTTATTTTATTAGTTAATTTTTTTTAATGAATTATTAAAAACTCATCTTTCACTTAATTGTGCAAAATTAATATAATTAAACAATTAAATTATTGACTTTTAACAGTTTTTTATAATAATATTTGAAAATTTAGTATTATAGACTTACAAAAAGGAAAATATCAATATGATATTTTCCTTTTTCCTTATAGTTATATACTATCTCAAATATTATTACTGTGCTTCATCAATATTCGTGCCATCTCCTTTTTCTTGCGTGTCATTTTCTTCAGGAGTTCCTTCTACTATTTCAGGATTTTCTGAATTCTCACCATCAGTCTCATCAAGTTCATCTTCTTCGCTTCGCTCTACTTTAGCAACAGCAGCAATGGAATCATTCTTTTTAAGATTAATAAGTTTAACTCCTTGAGCTGCACGACCCATAACTCTAAGCTTATCAACTCCTAATCTAATAATTACACCTGATCTATTGATAATCATTAAGTCATCATTATCACTAACATTCTTAATAGCAATTAAGCCACCTGTTTTATCAGTAACATTGATAGTCTTAACTCCTTTTCCACCACGGTTAGTAATACGGTAATCTTCTAGTGAAGAACGTTTTCCAAAACCTTTTTCAGATACAACTAATATATCAGAAGTAGGTTCGTCAGTACAAACCATTCCTATTACTTCATCTATTTCATCTTTTAAAGTAATACCTCTAACACCTGAAGCATTTCTACCCATTGGTCTGGTTTTACTTTCATCAAAACGAATAGCTTTACCAGATTTTGCTCCAATTAATATATCGCTATTTCCGGTTGTAAGTTTAGCCTCAAATAAAGTATCTCCTTCTCTAATAGTAATAGCATTAATACCATTAGTACGAGGTCTTGAATACTGCTCAAGTGGAGTTTTCTTAACCTGTCCTTTTTTGGTTACCATTACTACATTATGGTTATTAACATACTCTGTATCTTTAAGATCACCAGTTTGAATAAATGCCTTAACCTTATCGTCTGTACTAATATTTATCAAGTTTTGAATAGCTCTACCCTTAGATATTTTTGAACCTTCAGGAATTTCATAAACCCTCATCCAGAAACACTTACCTGCTTCTGTAAAGAACAACATGTATTGGTGATTTGTTGCTACAAATAAATGCTCTAAGAAATCTTTATCTCTTGACGTAGCTCCTTTATGACCAGTACCACCTCTATTTTGTTTTTTGTATTCTGATAATGCAGTACGTTTAATATATCCTTCATGCGAAATAGTTACTACTACTTCTTCATTAGGAATCATATCTTCTATAGATACTTCTGAAGCTGAAAGTTCAATAACAGAACGACGCTCATCGCCATATTTATCACGTACTTCTTCTAATTCTTCTTTGATAATAGAAAAACGTCTTTCTTCGCTTTCTAAAATTTCTTTCAAATCAGTAATTAAAACCATTAACTCATCATACTCGTTTCTTAACTTATCTTGTTCCAGACCCGTTAATTGACGAAGTCTCATTTCGACAATTGCTCTAGCTTGAAGATCCGAAAGTTCGAAACGCTCAATTAATTTTGTTCTTGCTTCTTCTGTATTGTTAGAACCACGAATTATTTTAATTACTTCATCAATATTATCGCTGGCAATTAATAAGCCTTCTAAAATATGAGCTCTTTTCTCAGCTTGCTTTAATTCAAACTTTGTACGTCTAATAACAACATCCATTCTGTGATTCACAAAATGGAAAATCATATCCTTCAAGTTTAACGTTTCAGGGCGTCCTTTAACAAGTGCTATATTATTTACACTAAAAGATGTTTGTAATTGAGTATACTTGAAAAGTTTGTTTAGCACTACCAAAGGAACTACATCTTTTTTAAGTATGTAAACAATTCTCATTCCTTTACGGTCAGACTCATCACGTATACTGGTAATTCCATCTAATTTTTTATCATTAACTAAATCAGCGGTTTTCTTAATCATTTCCGCTTTGTTAACTTGATAAGGAATTTCGGAAACAATAATACAATCACGTCCATGAACTTCCTCAAATCTAGCTTTTGCACGCATAACAACACGCCCTCTACCAGTATGGAAAGCATCTTTTACACCTTCATAACCATATATAGTACCTCCAGTTGGGAAATCAGGAGCTTTTATATACTCCATTAACCCATCAATATCAATATCATTATTTTCTATATATGCAATAACTCCGTTAACTACCTCTGTAAGGTTGTGAGGAGGCATATTTGTAGCCATACCTACTGCAATACCAGAAGCACCATTAACTAATAAGCCAGGTATTCTTGTTGGTAAAACAGTTGGTTCTTCTAAAGTATCATCAAAATTTAATGAATGATCAACAGTATCTTTATCAATATCTGCAAGCATATCTTCAGATATTTTTCGCATACGAGCTTCAGTATAACGCATTGCTGCTGGGCTATCACCATCAACTGAACCAAAGTTACCTTGTCCGTCAACTAGCATATAACGTAAAGACCATTCTTGAGCCATACGAACCATAGCATCGTATACAGATGTATCTCCATGTGGGTGATACTTACCCAATACTTCTCCTACAATTCTTGCAGATTTTTTATGTGCTCTATTCGAAGCTACTCCCAATTCATGCATCCCAAACAAAACTCTACGATGTACAGGTTTTAAACCGTCACGTACATCGGGTAAAGCACGCGATACAATTACCGACATTGAGTAATCGATATACGCACTTTTCATCTGTTCCTCTATATTAATGGGAATTATTTTTCCTCCATCTGCCATAAAATCAGAATTTTATATTTTATTGTCTTATTTAATCCAAAACTTGACGAATATACAATAAAAATGAAATAAAAAAAGGCCTTAAGCGGGTTAATAATTAGTGTTTTTTAACAATATTTGTTTAAAAATGAAATGATAATTTTTCATACCTTTAGAAATAGTAATGTATATTAACATTTGAAAGATTTTTTTGTGTCAAAGACCAGCATTAATTACAATAAAAATGTATATTGAAAACACTTTTTTATCAAAAAAAGTAACATTCAAACAACTACAATTAATAATCAGAGAAAGTAAAAAAGAAGGAGTTTATATGGAAGATAAGTTTTCACCAAAAGTAAAAGAGATAATCTCTTATAGTAAGGAAGAAGCCATTAGACTCGGACATGAGTTTATAGGAACCGAACACCTCATGCTTGGAATTATTAAAGATGGGGACGGAAAAGCAATTGAAATCATTAATAGTTTTAATGTTGAAAGTAATAGATTAAAGCATTTATTTGAATCGTTGAATCCAGTAGATTCAATGTTTGCAACAAATAACAAGCAATCACTTAGACTAACAGCATCAGCTGAAAAAGCTTTAAAAACAACATATCTAGAAATAAAATTATTTAAAAGTCAATCAATTAATACAGGACATTTACTTTTAAGTATTTTAAGAAATGAAAATGATCCAACTACGAAAATATTGAATAAATACAAGGTTGTTTACCAAACTGTAAAACAAGAATTTAAACAACTTTTATTAGAAGATGAATCTCTAGATTTTCCTCGTGCTGAATCTTTTTCAGATGAAGGATTTGACCCTGCAGAGAATCCATTTGGAAGAGGTCAAGATAGACCTGGCACTGGAGCAAAGTCACCGGCAAAAAAATCTAAAACACCAGTTTTAGATAATTTTGGTAGAGATTTAACACAATATGCCGAGGAAGGTAAATTAGACCCTGTTGTTGGACGTGAAAAAGAAATTGAGAGAGTATCTCAAATATTAAGTAGAAGAAAAAAGAATAATCCATTATTAATAGGTGAACCAGGAGTTGGTAAATCAGCAATTGCAGAAGGACTTGCTCTTAGAATAATTCAGAAAAAAGTTTCTAGAGTTTTATTCAATAAGCGTGTTGTTACACTTGATTTAGCAAGCTTAGTAGCTGGAACTAAATACAGAGGACAATTTGAAGAAAGAATGAAAGCTGTAATGAATGAGCTTGAAAAGAATGATGAAATAATATTATTTATTGATGAGCTTCATACTATAGTTGGTGCAGGTGGTGCAACTGGATCATTAGATGCGTCTAATATGTTTAAACCTGCCCTAGCACGAGGAGAACTTCAATGTATAGGTGCAACAACTCTTGATGAGTATAGACAACATATTGAAAAAGATGGTGCTTTAGAAAGACGTTTTCAGAAAGTAATGGTTGAACCTACAAATGAGGAAGAAACTATTGAAATATTAAATAATATTAAGGATAGATATGAAATTCATCATAATGTAAATTATACTGATGCTGCAATTAAAGCTTGTGTTAAACTAACTGACAGATATATATCTGACAGACATTTACCAGATAAAGCTATTGATGCTTTAGATGAAGCTGGATCAAGAGTACATATAATTAACATTAGAGTTCCTCAGGAAATTTTAGATAAAGAAAAGAAGCTTGAGGAAATAAGAGAACAGAAATCAAAAGTATTAAAAAGTCAGAAATACGAAGAAGCAGCTAAGTTACGTGATGAAGGAAAGCAAATTGAACGAGAACTTTCTTTAGCCCAACAAAAATGGGAAGATGATGTTAAGACCAAGAGGGAAACGGTAACAGAAGATAACGTTGCTGAAGTAGTTGCAATGATGACAGGAATACCTGTACAACGTGTTGCTCAGGCCGAAAGCAATAGATTAGCTTCATTAGCCGAATTGATTCAAGGCACTTTAATTGGTCAGAATAATGCTGTGAAAAAAGTTGTGAAAGCAATACAACGTAACAGAGCAGGACTTAAAGATCCATCAAAGCCTATAGGTAGTTTTATTTTCTTGGGACAAACAGGTGTTGGTAAAACTCAACTTGCAAAAGTGTTAGCCAAAACATTATTTGATTCAGAAGATGCTCTTATCAGAATAGACATGAGTGAATATATGGAGAAATTTGCTGTTTCGCGTTTAGTAGGGGCACCTCCAGGATATGTAGGTTATGAAGAAGGTGGTCAGCTTACAGAGAAGGTAAGACGTAAACCCTATTCTGTAATTTTGTTAGATGAAATTGAAAAAGCTCATCCAGATGTATTTAATTTAATGCTTCAAGCTTTAGATGATGGTCAGATGACTGATAGTTTAGGTAGAAAAATTGATTTCAAAAACACTATCATTATTATGACATCTAATATTGGAACTCGTCAATTAAAAGATTTTGGAACTGGTGTTGGTTTTGGTACTACAGCAAGGTCTAAAAACTCTAATGATGATGCAAAAGGAATTATAGAAAATGCCCTTAAAAAAACTTTTGCACCTGAATTTTTAAATAGAATTGATGATGTTGTATTGTTCAATACATTGGAAAAAGAAGATATTAGAAAAATAATTGATATAGAGTTGATTAAACTTAAAGAAAGAATTGAAGCTCTAGAGTATACTTTTACAATGAGTGAAGAAGCTAAAGATTTTGTAGCCGAAAAGGGTTATGACAAGCAGTTTGGAGCCAGACCATTACAAAGAGCTATTCAAAAATATATTGAGGATCCTTTAGCGGAGGAAATCATTAATGCAAATATTAAAGAAGGTGATAATATTATAATTTCTTTTGATAAAGAAAATCAAGAGATTACTATTAATGCGACTAATACTATATAAATGAGGCTCAGGATTAAGTAAACTTGAGAGGAATGAGGAAAGTAAAAGCCCACCATATGGTGGGCTTATTTATTGTTTGAATCTGTAGAATTCTACTTAATTAATTCATTTACTATTCCTTGACTAGCTTCACGTCCAGCTCTTAAGGCTTCAATATTCTTATTAATAATTAGTTCACCCTTTTTTGCAAATATTTGTCTTACCCCTTCTTCAATACTCTCAAACGACATATTAATAAATGGTGATGCTGCTCCTAGCATTACAATGTTTGATGCAAGTTTTGAACCAATATTTGAAGCTATTTTTTCTGAATCGATCATTACAAGGTTTTTGTAAGACTTTAACTTTGAATAAATATCTTCTATTTCTGGATAATCCACAATATTTACAAACGGATTACTACTTGTTACTATCCAACCTTCTTCGTGTAAAAAAGGAATGTATCTCAATGCTTCCATTGGCTCTACTGAAAGTATTAAATCAGCTTTACCTTTTGGAATTAAATCGGATGCAATTTTTTTATCTGAAATCCTTAAATTTGATTGAACAGCTCCACCGCGCTGACTCATTCCGTGAACTTCGGCTTGTTTTATATCAAGATCATTAATTAGTGCAGCCATAGAAATAGAACCTGCTATAGAAAGTATTCCTTGACCTCCTACTCCTGCTAATATTATATCTGTTTTCATAATTTTTGAATCGTTTAACTGTTTGGTTGTTGAATTGTATAAAAGTTGAAAATGAATAACACTGTTTATTATATATTTCGGAAATAAAACACTTAAATGTGCTTTATAAAATATATGCTACGCCCCCGATTGTAGCGGTACCCCACAAGACTAAAACTTACTGAAACTTAGCTTTGCAGAGCGACTTTAGGAGCTCCTGCAAAGCTTTAGTTGAAGTTTGTTTTTTGTTTTGTGGAGTATAGCGAAAGCGGGATTAGGCGCATAATTATACTAATTCAGTCCTAATTCTTTTATTTCGGCTGCCAACTTTTTATTTTTAATTGTTCTAACACATTGCCTTCTTGGAATGATAACAGAAACGCCATCGTAAGCAATTTCTTCTCTCATTATTTTTATCATTTCATCATGATTTTTGGCAAGCGGCTTAAACACTCTTATATGCTCTTCTTCAACGCCTATTCCTTTGCAAATTTCTTCAATTTTACCCAAAGCATTAGAGTCTTGACCTCCTGTCATTCCTGTTGTGAAATTGTCGGAAATCATTACTGTAACGTTAGATTTATCGATGACCGCATCAAGTAATCCAGTCATACCAGAGTGTGTGAACGTTGAATCACCAATTACAGCAACTGCGGGAGTTAAACCTGCATCGGCTGCTCCTTTTGCCATTGTAATTGACGCACCCATATCAACACACGAATTTATTGCATTGAACGGTTCGTAAGCACCTAAAGTATAACAACCTATATCTGCAAAAACCTTTCCTTTACCAAATTGTTCCATAACAATATTTAATGCGTTATAGGCATCAATATGCCCACAACCAACACACATTGCCGGCATACGTTTTTCAACAACTTCTGGAATTTCTTGTTCTTCGGTTTCAAAACCAAAAACTGCTCCTACTATATTAGGATTCAATTCGCCATCGCGAGGCAAAGATCCATCTAAGCGACCTCTAACTTGTTCGTTTCCTAAATAACCTTTTAGAAGCTCTTCTATCATAGGATATCCATCTTCAAGTACCACTACTTCATCACAAATTTCCATAATATGCTCTACTTTCTTACGAGGCATAGGATATTGTGTGATTTTTAATACCGGATAAGGTATACCATCAGGAAAATTTTCTAACAAATAGTTATATGCAATTCCACATGCAATTATTCCTCTTGATTTATCAGGGCCTTCGGTATATTTATTGTAAGGTGACTCTTCTGAATACTCAATAAAATCTCCAAATTTATCTAATAATTCTTTGTACTGAACCCTTGCTATAGAAGGTAAAAGAATAAATTGATTTGGATTCTCAGGTAATTTTATATCATTCTGATCTCTCTTATTCTCTACTAATTCTACTCCTGCTCTTGAATGTGCAAGACGAGTTGTTATTCTTATTAAAACAGGTACTTTAAGCTTTTCTGATAAATCAAAACCATAAATAACCATTTCGTAAGCTTCTTGCTGATTAGATGGCTCTAAAATTGGAATTTGAGCAAACTTACCGTAGAATCTACTATCTTGTTCATTTTGTGAAGAGTGCATAGATGGATCATCAGCTGATATAATCACTAAACCTCCATTTACACCTGTAATTGCACTATTCATAAAAGCATCGGCGGCAACATTTAGTCCAACATGTTTCATTGCTACCATGGCACGTTTACCAGCATATGACATTCCAAGAGCAGACTCCATTGACGTTTTTTCGTTAGAAGACCAAGTCATATGAATTTTTAAATCGCTCGCTTCTTGCGAATGCTGAATAAATTCCATTATTTCTGTTGAAGGAGTACCAGGGTATGCATACATACCAGATAGACCAGCATCAATAGCACCTTGAGCTAAAGCCTCATCTCCCATTAACAATTTCTTCATAAATACCTTATATTAGTTTATTATAGTTAGCAGTATTTCTTTATTAAACACCATTACTTTTAATGTGTAATAAAAAAGTACCCAAATATAAAATGTTTATTGAAATGAATACATGATTAAAGTTATAAATGTGCTATACTTTTGATTAAAGTTTTTGTGTATAGTAAAATACATTTTATATACTTATATAGGTATAAATACATAAGACGACCTTTTAATGTCTTAAAAAAATAATTGAAAATATTTCGGACAATTATATCTTTAATTGTATTTTTGCCCAACTTATTATAACATTAAGAAAACAAAAGCATGTCAAAAAAATGTATCGTTTGCGGTAAAACTCATGAAGAGATTCCCGTAACTAAATTTTACTATAAAGAAAGTGAATTTTATATTTGCCCTCAACATATACCAATGTTGATACACAAACCTACAGAATTAGCTGGATTGATTCCTGATGCTGAGAATTTTGAGGCTGGCTAGTAATGTAATATTCTATAAAAAAATTAAAACGGTGAATAATATTAATTATTTACCGTTTTTTTTGAGTCAATAAAAAAATTATTAGAATATTGTCTTTTTTAATATTATTAAGTCTTTTAGTAATGACCAATTCTCAAGGTATTCTCTATTAATCCTGACTTTATTTGGCCAGATAACGTTATCATTATATTGTATCTTATTTTTTTGCTGAGCTAATAAATGTTCTTCATCTTTATAAAATATAGTTGCTGGACCTGTAATTCCTGGTTTTACAGAAAGAATAATTCTATCATCTCCCTGCAATTTATCTGCATATCCCAGAACATCTGGTCTTGGCCCTACAAAAGACATATCACCTTTTATTATATTGAATAGCTGTGGAAGTTCGTCTAGTTTAGTTTTGCGAATAAAATGTCCAAATTTTGTAATTCGAGGATCGTTTTCGGCGGTTATTACATCTCCTTTTTGCACAATCATGGACCTTATTTTATAAATATTAAAAAGTTTGGATTGTTTACCTACCCGCTGCTGAGAAAACACACCAAATTTACCTGTAGAGACAGTTGCTATTATTATAAGTATAATTAAAATTGGCATTATTAACACTAATAATATAAGTGCTAATAAATAATCTACTATTAATTTTATATCTCTACTCATTTATTTGTCAACTCGCTTGTAAAATACAAAGCCATTTTTCTCGCCAATAACCTCTAAGTTAGTATGCTGTTTTAATACCTGATCTTTCTGAGTAATTCTAGAAATAAAAAATGCAGGTTTATCAATATCTCCATTCAACAGCCAGTTTACATTATTATGGTTAGGATTTTTTTGAGGTAATTTTTCTGAATAAAATAAGTATGCATACGACCTATATTTTAACGGGGCAACATATGCTGAATCATCTTTAAACTTCTGGAAAAATTCTATTGCTGCATTCTGAGTATATTTTTCAATCTTTGGAACATTTACAGCAGTAAACACAAACATAGTAACCATAACAGCTACATTAAGCATTAACATTCTTATTCCGGCATTTAGAGATTTGTTAAATAAAGAAAACAGTAATATTCCTAATAAAAACAAACCTATAATCCCTTCAAAACCTGTCCAATCTACAAATGCATTCATATTGGCTTTTGCAAATTCATCACCAATTAGTGAAGAGTTTTTCAGTTTATCGGTATTCATACCTACTACTGGCAACAATAACATCAATAAACTCCAAATAATACCAACTATGGATAATGCAACTGTCATCCACCTACTCCATTTTATTCTCTCACTAAGTAAATAATAAACTGTATGAGCAGCTAAAAAAGCCAACGAAAAATATGTCATTGATGAATAATGTACAATTTTAGTTTTTACAGATGAAAAAACAATTAAGACAACCCAAAACAATATTTGCATCATCAAACTTAAATGTTGCTGCTTTTTATTATCTGATTCGCATTTACCAAAAGACTTGATTGCAAGAATAGCAGCAGGGAAAACTCCTATAAATAATACTATAGAATGATAATACCAAGGTTGCTCATGATCAGCAACATTTTTTGAAAGTAAATCTATCTGCACTTGAATAAATTCGTAAACAACTGCTTCGTTTCCTCGAATAAATTCAATAATAAACCACGATCCTCCAGTAATAAGGACTGTAGAAAAGAATATAATAAAATCAATTATTGAAGGAAAACCTTTAAACCATCTAATTAAAAAGTAAACTCCAAGTGTTAATAAAACCAGGAGTAATGCAACAGGTCCTTTTGTTAGAATACCTAAACCTACTGCAATACCAGAAAATACAAGATTCCATTTGTTTCTACCTTCACTTTCATCAAGATACTTTGTAGCATAATAGACTCCTGCAAATATGAAAAAATTGAACCAAGGATCAATTATTCCGGATTTAAAATAGAAAAATGGTAGAATTGAACCTGCGTAACTAATTACCCAGATTAAACCGAACTTAGTATCATAATACCTTTTACCAATATTAAATATTAATAATAAGGAAAATACACCTACTAAGGCATTTGGGAACCTAGCTGCAAATTCATTTATACCGAAAACATGCATGGATAAAGCTTGCATCCAGAAAAATAAAGGTGGCTTTTCGAAAAACGTTTTATAATCTATTTGAACTACCGAATAATTACCTGTTGTAATCATTTCTCGAGCAGCCTCTGCAAAATTAATTTCATCCCAGTCAAAAAGATGAACTTGCCCTAAAAAAGGAATAAATAATAGTAATGAGAAAAATATTATCCCTAAACGGATTTTATTATCTGAACTCAAAATATTAAATCCAAACATATTATTTATATTAAAAGTTATTTATTGATTAGCTTGATATTGTTATTGACTAGGATCTAAAATTCAATAAGGATTTATCTAATACTGTATTTTCTTTAAATATTTTATTGAAATAATAAAATACTAATAATGCTACAACAAAACCTATTACAGCACCTGCTACAGTATCTCTAACAAAATGTTGACTTAAATAAACTCTAGAAAAAGAGGCTAGTACTGCTACTAAAATGAAAATAAACTTAGCATAATTTTTCTGAGTGAAAAATGCTAATAGTGCAAAAATGCCATATGCAGTTGTAGAGTGTCCAGAAGGAAAAGTAGCAATCATATGATTTCTTACTCCTTCTATATAGTGAAGGTCTATTCCTAAATCTATAAAAACGCGTGCTGGTCTAGGCCAATCGTGAAAGAGAAATTCTTTACTAATAACACTTATTATTATTAGTATTGCAATACCTACTACAGCAGTATAAAGAGCAATCCTAAACCTTACAAATAAAGATATAAGTATTACAACTCCAAACATTATTCCATCACCAAGATCTGTAACATATTTAAAAAACACATCGAAGAAAGGATTATGAAACTGGTTTACATACAAATGTCCTTCATTTAAGGAAAATATGCTCATAAAAAATGCCCCTCCTAAAATTGCTATTAGAAACGGCACTACAAAATATTTATTATCAATCAGTATTTGCTTCAAAGTCATTGTATCTTTTTATGCAAATATAGACTAATTTTAATTTGAAAAAAATAAGATTAAGAACCTATTACATGCTTTAATTCACCAATTTGGTTATCCCAAAACATTTTTGATTCTTCTACTTCATCATCATCGTCGGCAAAGTCAGTAACTATCAATGATACATCTTTAGTTAATTCATCTACCTGAATTCTCATCTCCCAAAAAGTCTCTTTATCCTTTTCATCCCATCTAAAACGAACAAGTCTATCTTGTTTTTTAGTCAATAAAAATGCAATCTCTTCAGTGCCATCCCAAATAAAACTAAATTTATCTGTTCTTGCATTTACATTATCTGCAAACCACTCAGCCAAACCACTTGGGGTTGATATATAGTTATACAATAATTTAGGCGAGGATCTTATTACAAACTCAATTTGAAACTTAACGTTACTCATATTAATTTAGTATTTCTGTGTCAATAGTTTTTTCTTTCAACGCAATATATGTAATCAATATCTAATTGAAAAATAATTATCAAAAAAAAGAAGATAAACATTTATTTATAACGGTATTTAGATATAATATACTGAGTTACAACACTAACATTGCATGATAAATAATACTAAAATAAAAATGTGAATTTTTACGCCAAATATGTTTGTCTGCACAGATTTTGTTTATATATTTGCACCCGCTAAAGCGAAAAGGCGAGGTAGCTCAGCTGGTTAGAGCGTCGGATTCATAACCCGGAGGTCGCGGGATCGTGCCCCGCTCTCGCTACAATTATGTTTGAAGTATTTTTTTGATGTTAACTTCAAGCAAAACAACCAGAACATCATTATTTTTTTTGGCGAGGTAGCTCAGCTGGTTAGAGCGTCGGATTCATAACCCGGAGGTCGCGGGATCGTGCCCCGCTCTCGCTACATTATAAATCCTCAAGAACTTTGTTTTTGAGGATTTTTTTGTTTCCATATATTTGTAAAAAATATTAAGTATGAGAATTGATATCATTACTGCCGTACCTAGTTTATTTGAAGGACCTTTAAGTGCTTCGATTGTAAAAAGAGCTATAGATAAAGGCTTTGTTGAAATTGTAATTCACGATTTAAGAGATTACTCTACAAACAACTACCGACAAATAGATGATTACCAATTTGGTGGTGGTGCAGGAATGGTGATGATGGCTGAGCCTATATCAAAATGCATAGACAAACTTCAAGCTAAAAGAAAGTATGACGAAATAATCTATGTTACACCTGATGGTAAAACTTATAATCAGCAATGTGCAAATAAATTATCACTTGACGAAAACTTAATAATTTTAGCAGGTCATTATAAAGGTGTTGATCAAAGAATTCGCGACATCTATGTAACAAAAGAAATTTCTGTTGGTGATTTTGTTCTTTCTGGAGGTGAAATGCCTGCAGCAATTATTGCTGATTCTATAATCAGATTAATTCCTGGAGTTTTAGGAGATGAAACTTCTGCCCTATCAGATTCTTTCCAAGATAATTTACTTGCTCCACCTGTATATACTCGTCCATCAGAATTTAAAGGAATAAAAGTTCCTGATGTTTTAATGAGTGGTGATCACAATAAAATTGAAGATTGGCGTTACGATGAAGCATTAAAAAGAACTACTGAGAGAAGACCTGATTTATTGAGTGACTAGTGATGCTGATGCAAAATTATTACATTTACACATTAAATCATCACCACATTATCTCATTAAAACATTGACTCATTGAAAAACAGATCTATGAAAACTAAATACCCTATTCTATACATACTTTTAGTATTAATAATATTAATGCCTTCAATTTTAATTTTTGAGGGTTTATCTCAATTATTATTAAATACAATCTATCCAATGCAAAGTGATAATCAGGATATTGTTAATTCAATTTCTTTTTTAAGCATTGGTATGATAAGTGCTTTTTTATTGATTGCTATTTACCGAAAGTATATTGATAAAGCGAGTTTCTTTTCAATGGGCTTTTCTACAAAGGATAGATTATTTGATTTTATGTTAGGTATGTCCTTAGGTACAATACTAATATTTATCGGTTTCATTTTTCTAATAGCTATAGGGAATCTTGAAATTTCATCTATACAATTTGACTATAAGATATTTTTCGGATACATCATATTAATGTTATTGGTATCGCTACACGAAGAAGTTTTAGTACGTGGATATTTACTGAATACTCTTATGAGTGTAAGTAATAAATATTTAGCATTATTTATTTCATCTATCTTGTTTGCTGCACTTCACCTTATGAATCCTGGCATTACAACAATATCGTTTATTAATATTGTTCTTGCGGGTATATTACTGGGCATATCATATGTGCATAGCAAAAACCTTTGGTTCCCAATGGCACTACATTTCTCATGGAACTTTTTCCAAGGACCAGTTTTAGGGTTTGAAGTTAGTGGGCAAGAAATTCAATCTATTTTAACACAACAAATAAGTGGTAATGACATTATTACAGGTGGTAAATTTGGATTTGAAGGATCAATAATTGCATCTGTATTGCTAGTTATAAGTATAGTTTTAATAAACTGGTTTTTCATAAACAAGGAAGCACTTACCCAGAAAATAACTATCGATTTTAGCAAAAATAAACTTACATTTAAAGAAGAATAATTGTTAGCTGTAAAGTTTCACCATGATGTGATTAAAATATTAGCTTTTGATTGTTAATTATACCTAAATATTACAATAGAACTAAATTCAAAAATATATATTTTGAAAAATCTCATTAAATTCTTAATACTCTCAATTTTGATAGTATCATGTGATACTGCGGATAAACAAGACACAGAAACCAAAGCTGTAATTGTTCGTGAAATAATTGTAAAAGATAGTACGTTACAAGATTCTGTTCTACTCTTAAATAAAAGATACAGCCAACTCAATTCTAAATTGTCTTCAAATTTAATTAATCAATCAAAATTAGAAAAGGATAATAAAAAACTTGAGCTGATTGTAGATAGCTTATCTACTCAAATTGTTGATCTTAACAGTTCTTTAAAAGAAAACAAGAAACAAAAGAAATCAGAATTAATTGATCCTGAAATTGAAAAACTGATAATAGATATAACTAAAGCATGGGATAATCTACCTAATAATGGTGACACAAAGTCTATAATTAAGTATTTTTCTCCAAGATACAGATGTAATAGAATTTCTATTGACCACGATAATACAGCTCAAATATCATGGCACGATGAAAATGATTTCGGCGATTATATGAAAGCCATTATTAAAAAGAAAAAGTGGACTTATAACTCGTATGATATAGTGGTGCTTGATACCGAGGTTAAAGGGAATACTTATTTTAATTCTTCGTATAAATATAGTTTAAATACCTACGATGGAGATAAATTAATTGATAAAAGTAATTTTCAGGTTACTATCACAGGTAAAAGAATAAAAGGTAAACTTAAAATAGTTAGCTATTCTTGGGTGAGATTTAGTTATATGTAATTCGTGGCTATAAGAAAACACCAATCTCTTCGCTAAACTTGATTTAGCAATCAGACATTTACAAAAGTAAACTCCTGATTACTAAACCTTCTTTTATCTCGAACTTGAAGTTTTTTATACGCCATTGTGAAAAATAGATTATAGTTTTATATGAGACACTAATTCAGTATATAAGTATGGTTAACAAATATATTTTTTCATTTTCATTAATCACTTCCTTGTTTTTTATTAACATAATAGATGTTAAGGCTCAAACCGATACATCTCAACAGAAAGATCTTTGGGATAATCAAATATACATTGGAAACAAAGTTACATTTGGTAGTGGTACATGGAGGTATGCTGCAGAACTTCAGACTAGGTTAAAAGATGATTTTCAACAACTTGACAATTGGTTTGTTGAATTTACAGCTAGTAACCTTCTTTCAGATAAGTTTGAAATCGTTTATGATTTTAGAGCTTCTATAAAGCCTACCATGGTAGAATATAGACCTGGTATAGGATTGCTATATAAAAACTACGACAATGCTTTAAAATTCACCAACCAAACTAAAATACAAGTAGATTTAGGTAATCACGGAGAAATAGCTACTGCATTTAGAAATGTGATGTTTTTTAATCGTAAAATTAATGATAATATTACTGCAACATTGGTTGCCGGATTTATTTATAGATGGCAGGAAGATTGGAATGGATTTCAATATGTAAGAGTTGGCCCTGGTATTTCCTATACATTTGATGAACAACACAGGTTAAACTTTTCATATTTTATTGGAATGGAAAATGGCAACTATCCAGATACATATTGGAGAGGAATACCAATGATTCAGTTAGTGATTGATATTTCTAAAAATGATAAATTTGACTATACACCTGCCAGATATTTAGATTTCTAGAAATAATTATTTCAAATAAAAACCTAAGAGATGACAACTAAATAATTATCATTTCTTAGGTTATAAGAATACTATTGTAATTCATTACAAATTTTGAGTAGCTTTCATTTTATCTCTAGTACTCTTTGTTGGAAACATAAAATGAAGTTGAACTCTAGTTTGCCAATCTCCAAAAACATCAGGCTTTATTGCGTTGTAAAATGCTTGTACTTGCATACTTAACGGTAGTTTACCTCCAAGCTTTACAACTTTACCAAAACCTCCTCCAAATGGAACTAGCCACTTCTGTCCTTGTTCTGCCTTCCAATTTGCAGTTACAATAGGTGCTGAAACAATATACCACGCTTTAGGAAGATTATAGTTTACAAAATAATTTACAAAAAACTTACTTGTACTAGCATCTCCAAATGTGTTAATTTGATTAATAACCGCTCCTGCTACCCATTGATCTATCATAGTAAGTAAAACTATTGATGGACCAATACCAAATTCACCCGAACCAAATTCAGGGCTAGATGCTGTTGGTAATTGAAATACAGGTCCTACACCCCAAATAACCTTTCCTGGTTTTGCTGGTGATAGCCATGCCGTGTAAAGTACATCTCCTACCCCATTAGAACTAGCATCTTCTGTAAACGAAGGCTGTGTAATTACAGGAATAATAATTCTATTTATAAAATTTATATTTTCTCCTAAAGAAAAGGGTAAAACAGGCTGAATATTAAGAACATTTTGTGTTCTTTTATATTCGCCAAAACCGTAATTAGTATTATTTTGAAATGGGAAATTAAAGAAACTTGAAACTGGATTCTGAGATGCTTTTGCCATTTTTTCGTTTGATTGTGCAAAACTATCTACGGAATAGACAAAGAAGGCAATAAGCAGTAGGGATACTATATTTGAGTTTTTCATTGTTTATATTTTTAGTTTATATTTATTCTTGTAACTAATGTTTGCATACGTATTACGACATAATTAACTCTGAGTTAATCTGATACATAAAATGCCACTTGTAAAATTTACAAGTGGCATCTTTTATCTTTCTATAATGTAAGCATCATCAGTTATTTTAATTTTTTAATAATTAAAACATCACTTCGCATTAAATCCCTACAGCTCTTCTTTTTTCAAATTAAAAGCAATTGCATAAAAAGCAGGCAATACAATAATTGTTAGAATAGTTGCAATAAACAATCCTCCCATAATTGTAACAGCCATACCTCCAAACATAGGATCTGGCAACAATGGTATCATTCCTAGAATAGTTGTTCCAGCAGCCATTGCTACAGGTATACTACGTGATCGTGCTGCTATAATAATAGATTGATATTTTGATTTACCGTTTTTCTTCATTTCTTCTTCGGCTTGGTCAAATAGCACAATTGCGTTTTTTATAACCATTCCAACTAATCCTAACAATCCTAAAATTGCAAAGAATCCGAACATTAATCCTGAAGCTAAAAAAGAAAATGTAATACCTATCATCACCAAAGGAACCATTAAAATAACAATGGCTGTTTTTCTGAAATCAGCAAATAACAACATTAAAATTGTAATAATTAAAACAACTGTTAATAACATGTTTGCCATAATTGCCTCTGATGCAAGTGTTTGATCTTCGTAAATGCCATCCCACCATAAAGTATATCCTGGAGGTAGAGGAATTTGTTCAATCAAAGGCATCAAAATAGCTTCAGCTTCCTTATTTCCAACTCCTGGATCTAATTCACACTGAGCAACCATACTCAATCCTCTATTGTATTTTCCTATAACTCTATTTTCCCAACCTAACTTAATCTCATCGGTTACTTGTTCAAGTGAAACAATGTTTCCAACAGAATTCATAACAGGGATACTTCCAAAGTTACTGAAATCGTAATTATCTCTATTTACATCTTTCAGTACTATTGGTAACACATACTCGTTCTCTCTGAAGGTTCCAATTTTTTGTCCATCTGTTACACGTTGAATAGATGTTGCCATTTCAGATCTAGTAACATTCGCAATCCTTCCTTTATTCTGAGAATATACAGGCTCTACCTTGAATGTTTTTTCACCCCAACTATCTCTTACATTATTTACTAGAGGTTCTGCTCGCATTATTTCTTTGGCTTGTTCAACCAAATCACGTAACACTTCTTCATCTGGCCCATCAAAGGATGCTTCAATAGTAGCATCAGGATAAGGAGAAACCTTGAATTTGTGCATTACTGACATTCCATCAGGAAAATTACTATCCAAATATTTCTTTAATATGACATTAATAGAATCTGCTGCAACATAATCAGTACACTCCACTACTAGGTTTGCATAATGTGGTCTACCACTCCATGAAATTGTAGCCAAATAATATCTAATTGGTGGTGCTCCCAAACTAGCTGATACATTAATAACATCTTCTCTTTGCAATAGAAACTCTTCCATCTTTATTACATCAGCCTCCAACGTATTTATATCTGTACCCTGAGGCAAGAAATAATCTACTTTAAATTGCTTTTTATTAATTGCTGGGAAGAAATCTTGTTTTACAAATTTAAATGCATAAATACTTAATACAAATAAACCCAAAACAATACCAGTAGTTAACCAACGGTACTCTACTACTTTAACAATAAAATCTGTTAATTTATTATAAAAGGGAGTATCATAAGGATCTTTTCCATCACTATCACCTTCTTCTTTCAATATGAAATCTCCAAAAACAGGTGTTTGAACAAGTGCGAATATCCAGCTAAGGGATAATGATATAGCAAGTACAACAAAAAGTGGTTTAATAATTTCTGCTGTATTATTTGGTGCTAGATATAGAGGTAAGAAAGATAAAGTAGCAATAATAGTTGCTCCTAGTAATCCCCACTGCGGAATTGTAGCTCCATCTTCAAGCGCTTTTTTACGTTTTTCTCCTCTCTGCATTGCTATTTGAGCATTACTAGTTACCACAATAGCATTATCAACCAACATACCCATAGCTATAATAATTGCCGCAAGTGATGTACGGTGTAGCTCTATATTTGCTGGCATCATAAACAGCAAGGTTCCTGCAATGGTAAATATCAAACTTGTACCTATAAGTATACCGGCTCTTGTACCCATAGCTAGTAGAATAATAAATACAACAATTGCAACTGAAATTGCAAGGTTTAGAAGAAAATCATTATTTGCGGCAACGGCTACCTGGTCTTCATGATAAACACCGTTTACCTCAATACCCACTGGTAGTAATGCTTGAATATCCTCTAACCTTTTAGTAATCTTAGTACCCATTTTTACTGAGTTACCTCCTACTCGTGTTGCTACTCCAAATCCAATGGCGATATTACCATTCATACGCATTTTTACATTGGGAGGATCGGCATATCCTTTTTCAACCGTAGCCAAATCACTAAGCCTAATTTGATTACCGTCCTTACCCGTAATAATAAGATTTTCAATATCACCTAAAGCTTGAAATGTACCAACAGCATCTACTCTAACTTCTATATTTCCAGTTTGTAGATGTCCTGAATTAACTAATTTATTCTGCGAAGAAATAGCTTCTTCAATATTAGCAGGTGTAATACCAGCATTACTTAACTTTTGCTCAGATATATAAACATTAACTATTCTATCTTGAAGTCCAAATAGTTTAACCTTAGCAACATCTTTTACAGTAACCAGATTTTGTTTTATATACTGTGCATAATCTTCTAACTCAGCATATGAAAATCCTTCGTCAGCAGTAAGTGTATAATAAATACCAAACACATCACCAAAATCATCATTCACATTAATAGTGCCTGCTTCTTTTGGTAATCTTGATTGAACGTTGAGAACTTTTCGTCTCATCTCGTCCCAAATTTGTTGAAACTCCGAACCAGCTATAGATTGATACATACTTACTCGTACATAACTAAATCCTGGTTTTGATTCTGATTTTATCCAATCAACCATTGGATGAGACTGAACTTCTCTTTCAATGATTTCGGTTATTTGCTCTTGAACCTCGTATTGGCTAGCCCCAGGGTAATTAGTTGTTATAATCATTTCTTTCACCACGAAAGGGGCGTCCTCCCTTTTTCCAAGCATATCATATGCTATTACACCACCCAATAAGGTAATGGCTAGAAAGAAATAAATAACCTGTTTATTATTTAGTGCATATTTTGCAATATTCATAATTATCTGTTATTTATTTGAATATTATTTAAGTATATCAACGAAGTTTACTTCATCTCCTTCAGATAGTCTATGTACTCCTGCGATAACAATTTGATGACCTAAAGAAAGACCTTCAGTTATTTTAATTGCATTATTACCAACAATTGCCCCCATAACAATCTTCTGTTTCTTAACAGTATTATCATCTGGATTAATAACCCATACAGTTGTAACCTTTTCAGTACCGCTTTCGAAAATAGCTGTTAATGGAACAATAATAGCAGCTACTGCACCTTCAGTTTTCTTAAGAGATATATTTACTCTACAGCTCATTCCTGCAGCAACTTTCATTTGTGTTTTATCTTCAGGGTTATTTGTGTGATTTAGATATAAGTGCAGTGGATAACCTTCTGGAGTAGGCTTTTTCTCAAGGTTTTTTAATGTAGCTTTGAAAACAGCATCTGGGTAAGCTTCAATACGAACTTCGAATGTGTCGAAATTTTGAAATTGTACAGCTAATTGCTCAGGAATAGTTGTGTTAACTTCAATTACAGTAAGATCAACTATAGTAGTTATGGCTTCTTTTACTCTAACTTTATCACCTACCTCTGCTAATTTTGCTCCATAAAAGCCAGAGAATGGGGCATATAGCTTTGTATCATTAAGTCCATTTTTTGCATCTTCCCAATTAGACTTAGCTTCAAGATATGTTGCATATCTAGTATCATAATCATTTTTAGCTACAGATCCTTTTTTCCATAACCTTTTGTATCTATCTGATTCTGCTTTAGCTTGATTATATCTTGCCATAGTAGACTTAAGAGTAATTTTAAAATCACGAGGATCAATTTCAGCAATTAAATCACCCTTCTTAACTCTTGCTCCTTCTACTACATTAAACTTAATAATAGGGCCTCCAACTCTGAAAGACATTTTGGATTCTATACTTTCTTTTGTTACTCCAGGAAATCCCTTTCCTGTAGCGTCAACAGCATTCCCTATTATCATTGATTTTACAGGACGTACAACTTGTTTCTTCTCTGGAGCTTCTGAACTACAACTTGATAGTATAGCTAGACTTACCATGAGAGTTATTGATAATATTATATTTCTCATTTCAATTATTATTTATCTTAATTATAAAAGTTTATAAACTTTAGAACTAGTTTAAGTTTTATTGTGAAATTTTTAACTCACCCATTGCTTTTTTATAAGTAGAGTATGCCATATTCAATTCAAATTTTGCTTCTATGTAGTTTAGATAACTCTTCTGCCAAAAAAGCTGAGAATCTAAAACTTCTAGTACTGATGATAAACCTTCAGTGTAACGATCTAACATTACTTCAACATTTTTAGAAGCATTCTCTAATGATGAAAATGAGTAATCAAGTTGTTTCTGACTACGTTGTAAATCTAAGTGACTACTTTCTACTTGTAGAGTTATCATATCTTTAGCCTGATCCATTTCTAGCTTAGCAACTTCAGTTTTCTGACGACTAGCAAAAACATCTTTCTTCTTTCTACCCCAGTAATAAAGAGGTATAGCTAATCTTACTTGAACCATATAGTTAAAATCTGCATCAGTTGTAAGTCCAGGACTTGGAGCCCCCCAATTACCACCTACACCAACACCTAATTTAGGATTGTATTTTGATGCTGTAACTTTTTCCTCGAAAGTATTCATAGATATTTTATTCTCTATCATACTTATTTCTGGTCTTTGCTCTAAAGCTTTTTCGGTAAGATTATCTTGAGATACTAACCACTCAATAGTTAATAATGAGTCAGCAATAGTAGCGGGATTTCTAATTGGAAGCCCCACAGAACGATTTAGTTCCATTACACTGATAGCAAAGTTTTTTTCAGTTTTAAGAACATCGTACTCTGCATCGTCATACCTAACTTTAGCCTGATACAGTTCATTCATACCTGCAATCTCATCATCAACCCTATCCTGAATTACTTGTTGAAATTCACCAATTGCATCCCGGTACTTAACTAAAAGTGAATTTTTTTCTTTTTTAGCTACCGCATTCCAATAATAAATATCAGAATTAATCATTACATCCTGCTTGCTAAGGCTAAGATAATCTCTCATCACTTCTGCCTTAGATTTAGCAGCTCCTTTTGTGTTTTTCAAGTATCCACCTGCATAAATTGGTTGTGTAATACCTAAGCCTAAAGAATACTTATTCTGTAATTCTGCTCCTGGATTTCCTGAAGCATCTGGAGCTAATTGTATAGGAACTCCTATATATGAGTAATCTCCATTAAGATCTACTTTAGGTAAATAATCAGATTCGGCAACCTCTACCATAGATTCTGCACCTTCCAAGTTGTGCTGTGCCATTTTTATGGATTGCTGATAATCAACAGCCATTCTCCGATATTTATATACCAAAGTATCTTGTTGACCATATGCCAATGTTATTGAAAACAAGATTATAAAAATTGAAATTGTAGTTTGTTTCATAGAGTAAAATATATTATTAGGTTATTTCTAAATAAGATAAATTACTGATGAGTAGGGGTTGTTTGTCACGTTAAAGAAGTTTTTCGTCATTAAAAATACCTCTTCATCAGCAATAAACACAAATTTATACTTTACGAGTATTACAAACAAAAAAGCATGGTGGACAAAAAGCGGACAAAATATATTGGTAATTATTAAAAATTACAGATATAATCCTCTAAAGAATCTTTAGGTTGAAGGTTGAATTTTTTTCTAATTCGGTATCTAGTTTTTTTAATCGCTTCTTTTGTAACATTTTGTATAGATGAAATTTGAGATGAAGATAAGTTTATTCGTAGGTAAGCCAAAAATTTCAATTCTGATTTTGTGAGAGTAGGATGTTTATCTTTTAAATTACTAAAAAAATCATTGTGCACTTCTATAAATTGGAGTTTGAACACTTCCCAATTATCTTGTTCCGTACTCTGTTGGTGGAGGTCTTTTTTTATATTTACTAGTTCTTCTACTATTTTTGAATCCTTATTTTTGTAAGCTAGTTTATCAATACGTTTAAGTGTTGAACTTATTAGTTTACTAGTTTCACTTATTTGAAGAGCAGTTGTAATAAGTTCTTTTTCTTTTGAGACTAATTTCTTTTGTGCTTTGTGTTTCTCTGCTTTTTCTTGCTTTTTTTCTTGTTCAAGTTTGAGTTGCAAAGATATATCCAATCCTAGTCCCATGAAATATGCATTCTCATTGTTTTCAAATATATAGGCTTTATAAAAATATGGAATTTCAATACCGCTTTTAGTAATAATATGAGAACTAATTTGTACCACTCCAGTAGTAAAAATTTGATTGATTGCTTTTTCAATTTTCATGTATTCCTTCTCCGAAAAAAATTGAAATGGCTGCATATCATAAAGCTCTTCTTTTGTATAGCCAAGGCTTAATTCAAGGTTATCATTCCACCTCTTTAAAAAGAAATTATCTCCTTTTTTTTGATAAAGGTAAAATATACCAGGGAGGCTATTAATTAATTTATTACTGAAATTTTTTGCGTTAATAAATAACTTCTCTTTAAGCTGAATCTCAGCTTGATTCATATTTTCAATCTTGCTGTAATATTCCTTTAATTGACTTTTAAACTTATTTACATGAGTGATTCTAGCTTTAAGTTTCGCCTTATTATCTTTTAATTTGCTAATATCAATTAACATTCCAACTATATACTTTTCGCTATCAATAACAATAAGACTACGCATAGCAACAACTGGAATAATTCTACCTGATTTTTGCTTTATGCTGTATTCAATAAATGGCTCATTATCATCTCCTTCAGCAAGAAGCTCCATAAATTTTTTTACTACAACCTCTTTATCTTTTGTTATAATAAACTCTGAAACAAATTTATTTTTCAACTCATTTGCTGAAAAACCAGTGGTTTGCTCTATTGCTATATTCCAAGTCAACAATTTTCCTTCTTCCGAAAAAACATAAGCATTCTCGGGCATACCTTTAATTATATTCTCTAATGAAAAAGGTACCTTATGTTTTTTTGATGTAGATATATTCACAAGTAGTTTTTTTAGGTAGGCTAAATTTAAAAAAAAATTAAGACTATACACTCCTTTTTTATTAATCTCGCTGACTGCAGTTTTTACTATAATTTGTAGATAAACTGTATTTTGTATCAAAAAAACAGTACAAATGTTCTTTAGTACATATATTGTATTTATGAAGTTATCCAGTATTTATTACCCTACAATATAATACTGAGCCTGTCAATAAACATGATTATAAAAGTCATATTAGGATAGTTTTAGTATAGTGTCTTTAATCTAGAATCCTAAACCATATAATTTTAAAAAAGCGTTGAAGTTAAGTAGCAATTTTTAAATCCAAACTATATTATAAAAAGTTCACAACATAAAATCAACTACCTGAAATACATATAGTTAAATACAAAACAATTCCGTAACTTTACTTACATAGCCCCTTAAAAACTATGTAGCAAGTCTAGATGCACCTTTAAACAGGAAAGTTATGGAATATATACTCGTACCAACCGATTTTTCAAAAAATGCATACAATGCCCTAGAGTATGCAATAGAAGTTTCAAAAATTTTTGAGACCAAAATTATTGTTTTACACACCTACCAGAAACCTGCTTCAGGTTCTAGTTCAATGATGAAAATTGAAGGTAAAATGAAATCTTTAGCTGAAGATGACATAGTAAAACTTCAAAGAACTTTATTAGAGAAAGGATTAATTGATGATGTAGAAATTGAATTTGAACATTCGAATGCTTCAATCACTTCAGGTATTAAAAATCAGTTGAATTCTAAGGATATTGGTTTAATTATTATGGGATCAACAGGTTCCTCAGGATTGAAAGAGCTATTTTTAGGTTCTAACACCTTTGATGTAATAAAAAAATCTACTTGCCCTGTTTTGGCTATTCCAAGTAATGCTACATTTAAAAAAATTAAAAATATTATTTTTGCTACTGATTTTGATATGGGATGTAAGAATAATAATTTACCTGTAATTTTTAAACTTACCAGAAAACTTGGTGCAAAATTAACTCTAGTAAATATCCAGACTGGTGAAACTGATTTCAAAAAAACTAGAGATAATGCTGATAGATTTTTTGAAGAATGTAAAGAGTCCCTTAAAGGAATTAATTATGAACACCACTATATATTAAATGAAGATATTTCGAATGGTATAAATTCAGCTTATAAAAACAATGATGCTGATTTGCTTGTAATGGTGAAAAAATCGCATAGTTTAATTGAATTTATTTTCAAGAAAAGTATAACCAAATGTTTAGTATCAGAAGCAAAATTACCTTTATTGACCCTTTTGGAATAAACATTATAATATATAAATATTCTTCTCCAGCCATTTTAGATGTTTCATAATTAAAAATGAATCTTCCAAAATGGCGGGAAATTTTTTATACTATATTTCTTAACTCTCTTATTATTATTTGTTTTTTGTTAGTTTTGCAAAAAAAAATAATTACAAGTTTGTTAGCAATGGAATACATTATATATATAACAATAATATCAATTTTTATCCTTTCATACGTTTGGGAAAGCATTTTAGATTATTTTAATGCTAAATGGTTTAATAAAGAACCAGATGCATTAGTAAACGACATCTATGATAATGTTGAATATAACAAACAACAGGATTATAATAAATCAAATTACAATTTCGGTAAACTTTCAGGACTTTTCAGTTTTATTACTACATCTATTATTTTAATTTTTGGTGGATTTGGTAAACTTGATATTTATATTTCAAACGAAATACCTTCTACCCTATTACAAACATTAGTTTTCTTTGCAATCGTAGGGTTAGCAAGCACATTAGTCTCTATCCCATTTTCGTACTATCAAACATTTGTGATAGAAGAAAAATTTGGTTTTAATAAAAGTTCAAAACTTACTTTCTGGACTGATACATTAAAATCATTATTACTCGGTGCAGTTTTAGGTGGTTTAATATTGAGCATAGTAGTTTGGATTTACAACTATATTCAAAGTGATTTTTGGTGGATAACTTGGATATTTATTAGTCTTTTTACTGTTTCTATCAATTTCTTTTTTTCAACTGTTATTGTTCCTTTATTCAATAAACAAACACCTTTAGAAGATGGTGAGCTAAAGCAGGCTATTGATGATTTTGGTAAAAAAGCCGGATTTGAAATAGATAAAATATATGTTATAGATGGTTCAAAAAGATCGAGTAAAGCAAATGCTTATTTCGCTGGATTTGGAAAAAAGAAGCGTATTGTACTTTACGACACATTAATAAACCAGATGAGCACAACAGAAATTGTTGCTGTTTTAGCTCATGAAATAGGTCATTATAAGCACAAACATACAATTGCAAATTTATTGATGGGAATTTCTCAGACAGGAATTATGTTATTTATTTTATCTGTGTTTTTAAGTGATACAGATTTAAGCTTAGCACTTGGAGGTAATGAAAATAAATTCCACTTAGGAATAATTGCTTTTAGTATTTTATTTTCTCCAATATCAGAGTTTATAGGAGTTTTCATGAATATATTATCTCGCAAATTTGAATATCAAGCTGATAATTTCGCTAAGAAGTTTGGTGTTGGTGATGAGTTGATTAGTGGGTTGAAAAATCTATCTAAAAACTCTTACACTAACTTAACCCCTCACCCTTGGTATGTTTTTGCCAACTACTCTCACCCTCCTATTAAAGAAAGAATTGAAAATTTGAAGAGGTAATTATTGGTTGCAAGCTTCTGGCTACAGGTTAACTGAATTATTTTTCTAGTTACACTTTAAGACAAGTACATATCTTTTTTATGCCCGGGATAGAAGTGGCAGCTTTTTATTATCAATTTTATTGAGGCTTTATGTAAAAGAGCGGAGTTTACGAGCTCCTTTTACATATTAGCTGAAACAAATTGATAATAAAAACTATAACGGATAGCCCGAATTGGCACCATAAACTTTCCAAAATCAAATTCATTTTTAATAGTTGATATTAGGATACCATACATGTTTAATTATGGTTCTATTCCATATCTAGTAGGTAAAATATATTTTAAAGATATTGTTTGTTCATTTTCTTTTCTTGTCCAAAGAAAACGAACCAAAAGAAAAGGCACCTTTTGTAAGGGGTTCACAAGCGACCATGAAATTTTTGCTTTAAATGCTATGTCTCGCAAAAAAGCGAGACGCAATTCCAAGAAATATTTCATTACCACTGTACAAAAGGATAACTACGACAATATTATACTTGTTAACTACCTTTTCCATTTACCTACTACAAACAATATAGAGCCTTAATTATCAAATGTTCATAATTATTAGAAAACAATACCTCAATTGATGTTTTTTTAGCATTAATAATGCTACATTTTATTAAAAATATAGAACTTTACATATATAGAATACTTCTAAACAATATATACTTCCCTTTCACTCTATAACATAAACCTCTAATTACTAGCTAGTTTTGAATTAAAATGTTTGATACTATTATACTTATTTATCATATTTAAATTAAAATTAACAGCTATGTGTAAATAGTACACTTATTAATGACATCTATCATGCAATAAAGTGGGAAAATTATATTACTTTTATGCAACTTTTTTAAGACATGTAATCCCTACATTAAAACAAGTGTAAATGCATTACAAATCAAGTCTTTACAAGTAAAAAATCACGTAATATCATAACTAATTATTCGATTATGTCTAACGATAAATTGAAGACTCCAAAGAAATTGATTGGAGACGGTAATGAAGGAGCATCATGGATTGCATATAAATGTAGTGAAGTTGCCGGAATTTACCCTATTACACCTTCATCTAACATGGGTGAAAACGCTGATATGTGGTCGGCAAATGGTGTTAAGAACATTTGGGGAAATGTTCCTAAGATTATGGAAATGCAGTCTGAAGCTGGTGCCGCTGGTACTGTTCACGGTGCATTAACTACTGGAGCAATGACCACGACGTTTACCGCGTCTCAAGGCCTTTTGCTTAAAATACCTAATATGTATAAAATTGCTGGTGAGTTATTACCAACAGTTATACATATTTCTGCGCGTACTTTGGCTTCGCACGCACTATCTATCTTTGGTGATCACCAAGATGTTATGGCTGCTCGTCAAACTGGTTTCGCAATGTTATTTGGAAACAACGTTCAAGAAGCACACGATATGGCAATGATTGCACATGCAGCAACATTGAGATCTCGTATTCCTTTTATGAACATTTTCGACGGATTTAGAACTTCTCACGAGATAGCTAAAATCGACATGATTTCTGATGAGATAATCAAAGAAATGATTGACGAGGATTTAGTAATTGCTCACAGAGATAGAGGACTTAATCCTGACAGACCTGAGATTAGAGGTACTGCTCAGAATCCTGATGTGTTTTTCCAAAACAGAGAGGCTATTAATAAGTATTACGATGCTGTACCTGCAATTGTTCAAACTGAAATGGACAAATTTGCAAGTTTAACTGGTCGTCAATATAAATTATACGAATACTACGGTGCTGCAGATGCTGAGAAAATCATTATTATGATGGGATCAGGTGCTGAAGCTGCTGAAGAATCGGTTGACTACTTAAACGCTAATGGCGGAAAAGTTGGTTTACTTAAAATTCGTTTATACCGTCCGTTCGATGTGAAAGCATTGATGGAAGCTATACCAAGTACTGTAAAAGCTATTTCTGTTTTAGACAGAACTAAAGAGCCAGGACAAGTTGGTGAGCCTTTATTCTTAGACGTTATATCTGCATACCACTCTACTGACAAGATGGCTACAATGCCTAAAGTTATTGGTGGTCGTTACGGATTATCTTCAAAAGAATTTACTCCAACAATGGTGAACGCAGTATTTGCTAACCTTGATGTTGAAACTCCAAAAAGAAAATTCACAATTGGTATTAATGATGATGTTACTAATCTTTCTTTAGATTACGACAAAAACTTTACTATTGATTCTGATGTATTCTCTGGAATGTTCTACGGACTAGGTTCTGATGGTACTGTTGGTGCAAACAAAAACTCTATTAAAATTATTGGTGAAACTACTGATAACTACGTACAGGGTTACTTTGTTTACGATTCAAAAAAATCTGGATCAACTACAACATCTCACCTACGTTTTGGTAAAGATAAAATTAGAGCTACATATTTAGTTGAAAAAGCTGATTTCATAGCTTGTCACGTATTTGAATTTTTAACGAAATTCGAATTTATGTTAGAAAGTGCTAAGGAAAATGCTGTATTCTTATTAAACTCTCCTTACTCTAAGGACGTAGTTTGGGATCACTTACCTAAGCACACTCAAGAGCAGATTATTGCTAAAAACATCCAATTATACGTTATTGATGCTACAACAGTAGCAAAAGATGCGGGAATGGGATCACGTACAAATACAATTCTTCAAACATGTTTCTTTAACATCTCTGGTATTCTTCCAGCAGAAGAAGCTATCGCTAAGATTAAAGAAGCAATTGTAAAATCTTACTCTAAAAAAGGAGATAAGATTGTACAGATGAACTTCAACGCGGTTGATCAGGCTGTAGCTAACTTACATAAAGTTGACTATCCTAAAACTGCTACTTCTACAATTATGATGGCACCTCCAGTTCCTGTTGATGCTCCAGAATTTGTAAAAGATGTAATTGGAACAATTATTTCTGGTAAAGGTGAAGATCTTCCTGTTTCTGCTTTCCAAGCAGACGGAACTTTCCCTACTGGAACTACGAAATACGAAAAAATGAACATCGCTTCTGATGTTCCTGTATGGGATATGAGCATTTGTACTCAATGTAACAAATGTGCTATTATTTGTCCTCACGCTGCAATTCGTCCTAAAGTTTACGATGAGAAGTTCCTTGAGACTGCTCCTGAAACTTGGAAACATGTTGCTGCAAAAGGAAAAGAATTTAAAGGTGAATTCTATACACTACAAGTAGCGGTAGAAGATTGTACAGGTTGTGAGATTTGTGTGTCTGTTTGTCCTGCTGTAAGTAAAGAAGATCCTACTAAAAAGGCTATCAACATGGCTCCTCAACTTCCACTACGTGAAGAAGAGCGCAAAAACTGGGATTATTTCTTAGATATTCCTAATGTTGATCGTACTAAGGTAAAAGCTGGTTCTGTTAAAGGTTCTCAGTTCTTAGAGCCATTGTTCGAGTTCTCTGGAGCTTGTGCTGGTTGTGGAGAAACTCCTTACATCAAATTAATCACTCAGTTGTATGGTGACGAAATGGTAATTGCCAATGCTACAGGTTGTTCTTCAATCTACGGTGGTAACTTACCTACTACACCTTATACTAAGAATGATAAAGGTCGTGGTCCGGCTTGGGCTAACTCATTATTCGAAGATAATGCTGAGTTTGGTTTAGGTATGCGTCTTGCTCTTGATAAGAAACGTGAAAAAGCTTTCACTTTCTTAAACGAGAACATGGATGTAGTTGGAGCTGATTTATATGCAACTATCGAAGCAAACGGTGAATATACTGATGCTGAGAAAGAAACTCACGAAGCTAATATCGACGAAGCTATTGCTAAACTTAAAGCTGCTGGTAAAGGAACTGAAGACAAACTTAGATTTGTATCAGAGAACTTACGTAAGAAAGCTGTATGGATAGTTGGTGGAGACGGATGGGCTTATGATATCGGTTACGGTGGATTAGATCACGCAATTGCTTCTGGCGAGAATGTGAACATCCTAGTAATGGATACTGAGGTTTATTCAAACACAGGAGGTCAAGCTTCTAAAGCTACACCAATTGGAGCATCTGCTAAATTTGCTGAAAAAGGAAAAGTTATTCCTAAGAAAGATTTAGCTCTTCAAGCTCTTAGTTACGGTGACGTTTACGTTGCTCAAATAGCAATGGGTGCTAAAGATGCTCAAACTGTAAAAGCAATCCAAGAGGCTGCTAATTACGATGGTCCATCTATTATTATCGCTTACTCACACTGTATCGCTCATGGATATAACATGAAAGATGCTGCTGATCAACAGGTGAAAGCTGTTGCATCTGGTCACTGGCCAATGTACCGTTTCGATCCTCGTAAAGATCAAGGTAAGCAGTACCAGTTAGATTCTAAATTCCCTACTTTACCGTTGGAGGATTATATATACAACGAAGCTCGTTATGCTTCAGTTAGAAAGAAAGATCCAGAAATGGCAGCTAAGTTGTTAGATTTAGCTAAAGCTGAGATTGATAAAAAATGGTTCCGTATCAAGCAATTGATGGAACTATAACGGAGTTACATTCCAAGTAATAAAAGCTCGTTCAACATTTTTGTTGTTCGGGCTTTTTTTTGTTTTAGTAGTTAGTAATACTGTATTATTGGTATTTGTAACAAAATTTAATCTCATAATTATTTTTATGGTGTGTCCTTCCGCAAAAAAGCTACAGGTCGGGCTTTCGGCTATATCTTTTTTTACTCGGAGCGCGACTCAAAGTCGCACCCCGAGTA
>LGVF01671539.1_pt1 | contig 44710 bp, 63 predicted proteins | sample 469901 | NCBI WGS metagenome assembly LGVF01 (sample SAMN03893561, study PRJNA290197) | marine sediment metagenome | material: sediment; isolation source: combined push core samples #3730, #5133, and #5579 collected at Hydrate Ridge | place: Pacific Ocean: Hydrate Ridge
TCTTGACCAGTATATGCGCCAAGCAACTGAGACAGCATGTTGCCATAGTCTCTTTGTGATGAGCTAGCATCTGATTGAAGTGCTCTAGCCAACTGGTTGGCTTGGTTCTGCTGACCTAGAAAAGTTCTAGCTCCTCCGCCACGTACTCCAACTTCGTCTAGCATTCTTCTTCTCTCACCTTCTCTTATAGCTTGGGGAGAGTCGCCAGCTAGTTGTCTAGCCATTCTATCTTGATACTGATTACCTTGTGACTCAGCACTAGATCTATTCAAAGCATCTAAGAACATACCATACCCACTCATATCACGAGCGTATGGAGACTCATCGCCTTGTGGTTGCTGCTGCGGCTGACCTTGATCGCCATCTATATTGGCAGGCTCACCAACATTAACCATCATATCTGGTGTTGGGTTATAGTAATTAATTTGTGGTTGTGAATATTGTTCTTCTTGTCTTTGCTGATTGAAGTCAGCAGGTATATTAATAACCTCTTGCTCGCCAAGGTCTGTAACCTGTTGTGGCTGGCCCTGAGATTGTGGTAATTGTGCTTGAGGGGGTACGCCTGCAATATCTAATATATTGTTTTTAGCCCCTCTATATGGGATACCTGTCTGTCCGCTAACTGCATTTTGTAATAGTTGTAGCATTGCTGCATTATTGTCTGGCATATTATCTCCACAATCCTGAGCCGCCACTACGCTGTCCTAGCTGGGCACTCTGATTTAATACATTTCTAAATGAATCAACTAGCTCTTGGTCAAAGCCTTTTGCCTTAGCAGCCTTGCTTGCTCTGTCTAGTTCTGTTTGCTTGTCTAATCCTGCCTGTCTATTTCTCATAGAATCTATAAGTGTAGTGGTAGGTGTGAACATTGACTGCTGCACCTTATTCCCCGAGAACGGAGAGTACCTAGCATCTAATGCTCCAAGTCTCATCTTGCCAAATTGATTAGCAATAGAGCCTATGTCTGATGCCAGTGCATCTGTGGCAAGATTCCCTCTTCCGCCCTTAATATTTGGGTCGTCTTGCAGGTTGCCATATTGTAAATTGTCACTAAATAATCCCATGATATCTCCTAAAATAATCCAGCTAATGCTTGTCCACCAGCTCCGCCAATACTAGCACCTAAAGGTCCGCCAAAACCTGCTCCAACACCAGTACCTATTAGTCCAAACAGACCTTGCTGCTGAGCTTCATTCGCCTGTTGATTAGCAGCTTGTGCCCTTAGATCCATTTCTGCTGGAGCCATAGACATCTGAGGCAATGCCATCAGTGCTGTGTTCTGAAACCCTTGTTGCTGCGCTATATTCTGTGCGCCTATGTTGGCTTGGTTTTGCATGTTAGTTTGCCCAAGTCCTTGCTGCCCAATTAGGTTCTGCCTATTGGCTTGGTTCTGCATTCTCTCCATTGAGCCTGCATCTCCACCATATCTTCCAACGTTTGCTGCGCCAGTAGCTAGGTTTGACCCAGCCTGTCTTTGGAATTGGTCTAACTGATTTCCGTATACTGTACTAGCAAGATCGCTAGCAGCTTGTCCGCCAACATCAAGACCAGTGATAGGATCAGTGGCCCTACTTCTTATATTGGCAACATCAGAACCATAGCTCTGCATATATGGGCTGTCAGAGATATTGAAATCATCTCCGCCGCCTCCACCAAATAATCCACCTAAAAAAGCCATATATATCTCCTATGCTATTGAATCTTCGTAAAATCCTGTATCTAATAATATTTCTGTATCTTCGTCCAATACCATGTTAGACAACGTATCGACCATATCTTTCCAAATCTCTTTAGCTTCTTTATCTGCAATAATATAGTTCTGATCTCCATCATCTGCATAGTACAATGCTTTTGTTTTAGCAACGACATAGTCAGTGAATTCAGGTATGTCGCAGACGTCTTCGTCCTTAACTAGATCAATTGGCTTTCTTATATATCTAATCTCAACATGCCCATCATCTGTAGTAGCACTAGGCATAAGCTCCATTCTATTAACTGGGCTTTTGTATGTTCCGCCTGCACCATCACTGATATCTTCAGTTGATGTGATAGGAATCCATCTTGTCTTGTATGATTGGTTATTGTCTATGTTGAATATGTTCCCAACAACAGTAGACGATATACTTTTAAACTTCTTTATCTCTATGACATATGTACCACTAGCCCCTATTGGAGCATTGGTAAATATAATAGTTCTAATCTTATTTGCATAGCAGTCACCGGGATATTCTAGATGAGTAGTTGCACCTAACAATTCCACTGGACTAGTAGATAAGAAGTAGTCCTCATAGGTCTTCATGATTTCTCTGTGAGCTTTCCTGACTGCTCGTCTGATATAAACATCTAGTACGTCATTGTCTACCCAGTCTGCCTGCCCTAGTCCTAGGTCGTCCTTTACTTGGTTTCTAATGTCTTTAAGTGTTTCACTCATATTCTTCCTAATTTTTAGTATACAGTATTATTGCAGCTATTGTATTTACAGTTGTGCCAGTAACAGTAATTCTAACGCCTAGCCCGGGATTGTATATCATTGATATCACAACCGTATTGACAGAGTATGGAGTTTGGTAGTTCCCGTTCCATACACACCTCATGTCGATAGGAGTTATATTGTTAATAGCATCGATCTGGAATGTTGTTGTTGCTGTGCCAGACCAGTCGTATCCCTTGCTATAAACTTTCTTCCCGAACCAAGTGTCTCCAGTATCTATCTCTGTGCCGTCATATGCTATGGCTGCGCCCTGTACTGGGTCATAGTTTCCAAGCCGCTTAAGCACATTGTCTACATTACCAAGTCTATCAAATAAATTCTTAACATTCAACTGAGCAGGATCAGTCATATCTGGCATAGGCCTCATCTTTATTGGCTTCGTATCTGTACTTACTTTTGTTACTCTATTCATATGACTGGCTCAGTGATTCTTTCCTGCTAGCTCCAGCACCTTTGTCTGAAACTACAGAAAAATTAATACCCATTGTCAGCAACTCAAACGATTGCTCTACTGGCTTTCCATATATTATCCAATCAAACTTATCACCTATCTCAGCCGATGAAAGCAGCTTAGAATCAGATGAGCACTTGATCCCTGTCCTTGTTCCGTATAGTTCTAATATCTTAAGTCTTGTTGAAAATTCCTCTGAGTTAATATCTTTAACTATTATCTTCATTCCCTCTACATCTTTAGGGAACCTTGGTATCAAGTCTCCAACAACATCAAGCACAAACTCAAAGTACTTATTCCCTCCGTCTTCGATGATATCGTTAAGGGTTACTATGTTGTAATCATTAGACATAAACAGCCCAGTCTCCGCAGACCTTACGCCTAACTGATTGTGCCAGCACATCGTGAACCCCTTTGGAAGATGTCTTGTATCTCTTATGACTGTATCTGGGAACCAGTTTGCTGATTCTCTATCCCATATCTCTCCGTCATAGAATGCTCTGAATTGATTTCTATTTACTATTGGTGCCATCGACTTGTCATTGCCGCTGTCATTAACTACAACGTATGGCTCCATAGAGATACCAGTTTTAGCATCTATATTGACAGTGAAAGATTTAACAAATTTCTTCTTAGCTATTGCCCCATATCCTATCCCAGATGTTATCATGTCATAGTCTATAGATGTTCTTGTGTAATCTGTTATTGACTCTATGTCATCTGAATCATAGTTAAGTGTTGTATCTGAATACTTTACAAGAGGAGTATTCATCGCCATATATGATCTAACTATCCTGTCTTCGTATCTGGCATATATAGTTGAGTCTGTGAATACCGTAGCTGAAAAGTCATATGTAGAAGGAAACTTTATTGTGCAGTACTCGTCTGGAACATTTGACGTGTCGTCAGTAGACTCTATTGTACCAACATAGTCGCCAGATTGTGTGCTTAATGTAACAGGTAAGTCTACAACAAGTTGCCTCATTGAATCTATTTCTAGTGTTACATACTTATAGGACCCACTTTCTACTATAGCTCCGCTTACATCTGCTGCTTCTGATAGTCTTGCAGCATTAGTATCGCTAAATATAGATATAGTTCTGATTCCACCCGATCCTGTCTCTGGGTAGTTAAGTCTTGAGAATGAGTTCTTATCTATGCTGTAACAGTAAACAGTCTCACCATCTATGTTCCAGTATATTAAGTTGTTATCTCTATCGAATTCACCTTGGATATATGCCCAATTATCTTTGTTCTTTGTTAGTTCTACGTATGTTTTATATAGCTCAGCTCCAGAAATGTTTACAGCTGTGTACCCATCTGTCCTATAGAAGCCATCTGTTCCAGCGTAATACATTGCAGTGTCAGTTGTAACAATAGACCTGTGCGATATGCCACCATTGGAACCATTTATCTTCTCAGACCTAATAGACCCAGAACCATCAACTCCAAGCAGCCCATCTATTCTATATATCTCAAGGTCAGACAAGACAATAGGTAGGCCATTAACCTCTCCTATTCCGTATATATCTCCCTTAATATCGTGATATCCAGATGCAAGAACAGATGTTGGCATACCAGAAACAGATTGAAACAATCTAAATGGCAACTCATCTCCTGAGTCTTCAGTTATATTGCAGTAGTATGCTGTGTCATTTACTATTGTCATATACTTGCATATAGGTGCTTCTCTCTTAGCCTCTTCAGACAGAAAGAATCCACGCTCATTCTTTTGTAGTTCTCTATCGTTTGCTGCACTTCCAGTATATGCTAATGTATTAGGACTTATGCTTTCATCTGCCAAGTATAATGCTGTGCCGTTCTCAACAGTAACAAATAGAGCATACGAAAGCTCTGCCTGAATGTACTCAGCGGACAGCGAGGCAAGAGTTGGCGTTACACTAGTTATCGCTATTGATGTTGTAAATTGCCCTAGATATTCTGGTGAATACTCCCTATAAGAATATCCGTTAGAGTCAGTATATTTTCTAATTATGCATATAGCAAATAGCCTATCACCGTCAGTATCTCCGTTTGGAGCTACCGCAGTAACCTCTGGCATTGATGCAGTCTGAGCCTTTATGCTGCCATCCGAATAAGATACTACTCTATATGCTTTATCGTTTGATGTAGGATTAATTATAAGAGATGATCTCCAGCTAGATACTGATACATTGTCTTCTGTAGCTATCAGTGGAAATGCTAGATTAGGAGTAGCTGACGGAGTGCTTATCTCGCTAAACTCAGTTCTAATCTTCTTATATAGCTTGTCGTCATACTGTACTATTATAGCCTCACCATTTGTGGAGCTAAGTTTACTTAAGCTTCTACATGGCTCAACTGTTACAGGAGCAGGAGATAGTGGTATCTTATCAAAAGGGACTAGTCCATTTCTCAGCTTAGCACCATCTGAAGACGTAGGAATAAAGTTAAGGTATTCGTTAAACTTAATCCCATCACTCTTGTATTCATCTGTTAGGCCTCCGCTTAGATTAGCTATTGGAAGCTCAGAAAACTGTCTCACTATGCTGTAATCCTTATTTCCATATCGTCCCTAATTAGACCATGTATTGTTAGTTCTTGTGGATCTACATCATCTACATAGTATTCTGGATAGAATTTCTTCCATGATGACTCAACCTCTGGATCTGCATCCAGCCTGTATGAGAACATAAGAACCTTATTAGCTGAGGTTATCCCTAGTAATGTAGTAGTAACTTTAAATAGATCGTCGTCAGCAACAAATGCTTCTGATACAATATATGATTTCCCAACTGGTTGAATTAGTTGCTTGCTACTTTCGCCCGAGTGATCGTGAACTGCAATTCTATTCATGAACTCATTCACTAGATTTGAGAACATATTTCCATTAGATGATCCAGTAGGTCTATATATAGGTCCACCAAGAAAGTCTTCAGTGCCTTCGATTGCAATACCATTATCTTTATTAAATCCAGCCATGCTATTCTCTCACTTTTAAATATATATAAGCACCAACTGATTGTGGCATCATTACATTTCTTTTAATTCTAACTACTTCATTCTCTGGATGGTTGACTGGAAGAGGAAGTATCTCTGTCGGTGCAGTAACGCATAGGTTAGACTCAGCAGCTCCAGCAGGATCGTCTAGAAGTCTGTATAGAGGACCTACTCCACCTATGGTTGGTTGTTTCCCATCGGATGTAGCCTTTTCGCCAGGAGCATACGTATCCATATATGGCAAGTAAGGCTTATGTGTATTTCCTATACTAATCTTGTCATATGCTATAGTTCCACCACCAAGATCTATTGTTGATCTCATTGAAGATGATACCAGAAATTCTAACTCAGAAGGACCACCAGCTCTAGGAGTTCCACTACCCTTATTGCCTTCAACAGTGCCACCATCAAAGTCTGCACCTACAAGAGCGCAATGTTTCATGTCTGGGAAGAAAACATATTCCTTAGATCCCCAACCAAGATCGACAGTATCAGTATATCCAAAACCTAATGCTAGAATTTCTGTGAAATCAGCAGCAAGATATGGTTCTTCAGCAGCGTCATATAGGCCATAGCCATCAAGTGCTATCCATTTTGTATCAGAATAATTCTGGAAGAACTTTGTTTTCCCCATGTTGGTAGTCTTAAAATCACCAACTGCATACATCAAGTCTCTTAATGCTGCGATATCATCAAGCGTAGGAATTGTATTCTTAGCTACGTTACCTTTATATTTCAGTCTATTTGCTGTCTCATCGAATATGATTCGTCCAGCTTGAGCATCATCAAGCTCAGAGTCTCCAGTCTTTCTTTCGACTATTAGTCCCTTGCCTTCGCCCTGTATTTCCATAGTTAAACTCCAATAGATTTGACGATGTGTATTCGTCCATTACTAGTATATATCAATCTATTTGACTTATCAAGGTACAGCCTTGGCATCTTATCTCTTGACTCTAGCTCTATTTGAGACATGCTTGTTCTCTTAAGGTTAATACTATCGAACATTGTCTTGCTTAACATGATTCTTTCTTCTACTTTTAATATCTCTGAGTCAACATATCCTCTAGATGGAAGTTTAGATATATCCATCATTGAGTCGTCAAGCTTCCCACTAATAGCAGAAACAGTGTCAACAAGTTTATCGATAAGAACAGCTTTATTGTATGCTTCATTTGCTAGATTAATAATAGTCTTCTCTAGTGTAGCTATAGTTGCCTTGCACTTCTCTAGATCCTTGTGCATCTCAGTAAAGTCCTTGCCGTTTATCTTGCCTACTTCAAGTCTTGCCGCATGAGCATTCTTTGAGCTACTGTAGTCAGAGTATAGGTCAACAACATCTACCCTTTTTGCCTCTATTGCTTCAGATCTAAGATTTAATATGACAGCCCTAGCACCTTCAATCATGCTTGAGTTAACCGAGTCAGCTACTATGGACTTGAATGCAGAGTATCCTTTAGCTACTATGTTCTTGGCGAAGATAACATGCTCTGTAAACATACCTATTGTAGCGGTCTTTGATTCTATATTGCCTGTAACCATAGCTTTGGCAAAAACATTGCTAGCCTCAACTGTACCAGCCTGAACTGCGTTTGCTCCTATAGCATCGAAGCAGGTTGTATTGCCTATGGTATTTTTAATATCAACTGATTTTATTGTAGCACTATTGATGGATACATTATCAAGATTAGTTATGCCATTATCATCAACAAATATTGCTCTGATTCTTGGGTCATCAAGTGAGACTGTTCTGTCTGTTAATCTTTCAAGTGCTTTGGAGACTTTAGAATCTATATATCCTGCAATTGCATCATTGAACATAGCATTTACGCTTACCTTCGTATGCTTAGTAGCTTTTCTACCTTCCATTCCCATATACATCTCCAATAAGAAAGGGAGCCGTAGCTCCCATTATAAGGATAGCAATATAATTTTATCATATGTTGAAGCTTTTTTGATCGTCCATGATGTGATCTTCAACTGTTTAATTCGCCGATATCGCTATTGTTATTATATGCTAGTATACGTTCCTGTATTTGTCAACATCTTTTTTAAGTTAAAGTTAGGACATGCCTTGTTAGCGTATCTGTTATGTGGTGATATGCCATTGTTATATTCATACTTGATACTGTACTTCTTGCATAACCTCTTGAGTTCAGTCCTAAGTGCTTTGAATTGTGCTGCTGAGAAATGGTTATTACCTGTCAAGCATATATGTATAGTATTTCTATTATTGCCCTTGACTCCAGCACCCATGATACTTTCATCTCTACCATTATGTTTCTTTCCATCCTTAGTCAGAACAGAGTGGTATCCAATATCGCTCCAGCCTCTCTCTAGATGCCATGATCTTAATGACTCTATGTTGTCATGATGAGCATAGTCGCTAGCAGAGCAGTGAACAACTATCTCGTTGATATGTCTCCCTGATACGTTCAATGCTGGCTTCTTTTTCTTCTTTTTCTTGCTAAATACTCCAAATATCATTCCAAAAAACTTCTTCATTTAAGCCTCCAATAACTATTACTTAATTGCTGTATCTAGCTTCTTTTCTATTCTAACTAGTGCCTTATAGATGTTATCTATATTAGCCTCGTTAACATATGTGCGAACAATAGCTGTAGCCCCTGCACAAACAGAGGCTATTAAAAGGGCTACTATAATTGTGCTTATGATTTTCAAGATCTTCACCAAAAACCCCTAGTTTGTTGTCCCATAAGTATCATCGTAATACTTAATCTTATCAGCTTTCTTGTCTGTCTCAACTTTAACATAATCAGCCAATGCTTTTTCAAGATCATTCTTCTTAGGGCATGTGACTAGCGTTTCGGTTGCTCTCTCATCTACAGCGACTGTTTCAGATAGCGTATAACACTCAATCCCATTGTAAGGGTCTAGGTTGAAGTCTGCTGCGTCCTGATTATATCTAATGTGATACTCAGGTTGATTCTCTGAAACGTACTGAGAGGTAGCTAGGCTATACTGAGTCTCGTATGTGTAAGCAGCAATAGCTTCTTTCTCTGTATTAAGTTTAGTCTTGATCTTAGGGACTTCCCTTTCAGTAAAAGCAACTTTCTTTTTTGCTAGTCTTATTGCACTTTCACTTAAAGCTTTTCTTTTATTAGCTAATGCAGTGATTTGTTTTTGCTTGTCTTTGTCTAGTGCTTTTATTGCCACTTCGTCTTTTGTAAATGTATCGCTCTTGATTAAAATCATTTCGTCTTGAGCTTCATTTTCCTCTTCTGGCAATAGATCAAAATTAATGTAATCTGAAACAGTTGCTTGAGCTGTTATTGTAAAAAGTAATGTAGCAATTAAAATTAAATATTTCATGTGTCCTCCTTAAGGTTTAGTGTATTCTGCGCAGACGTCAGAAGCCGTTGTTGTGTATGTGGTTGTGGTCACGTGTATGTCTCCGTTGATTGCAGCATAGGCACCAAGAGTTCCTCCAGCATCCGAAAATCCGATTTCAAACAAAGAAGTTCCACCTAGACTAGCGACACCGTCAATGCTCTTTGCTAAATTCCCAGAGCCGATATTCCCGACTGTTGCATCAGACGTAGCTGCCCCTGTCCACTCATAACACTTCTGATAAAGCGTATCACCAAACCACTCGCCAATTATTCTCTCGGTGCCGTCTTTCTTTTTGGCATACTTATAAATATTCTCTTTCGCCTCGGCTATGTGTCCTGTGCCTATGCCTCTGGTTAGTTGGATATAAGTTTCGGATTTAGTTCCATTACCACGAACAGCACCTCCAGTATCTAACGCCGATCTAAAATAAAGTCCTGTATCTGTTGCTGTGAATTTAAAAGCTATTTGTCTAGCATCGCTCTTCGACACTGCGACCTGCGTTGTCGAATAGATTTCCGCATATTGTGTGCCTGTGGACCCAGCCCCAGAGTAGACCCTAATACCAACAAGATTTCCAGCTCCAGCATTTGTGTCGGTACGCATTTGCCCTGTGACATGATACTCCACCCCAACAACCAAATCAGTATAAGTAAATTCCGCAATGTCTGCATTGCCTGTAGCGTCAGCACTCAAAATCTTAGTCTCTGTCGGATATATAACCGCAGTAGGCGCATATACTGGTATGTTTATTGTTTCTGCCTCAGTGAATGTTGGCTCGGATGATAGTGCAACATCTCCAGAGAATAGCCAAATATTTGAGTCGTCAAAGGTGCTAGACTTTCTTAAAAGAAAAGTGCTGCCACCGCCCGTAACTCTTGCTTTTGACATTTGATCCGAAGTTCTAATATCTAAGTCTTGGTCATATACTGATATAGATTGATTGCTTGCAAAGGTTGCACCGTTAAACGTCATAATAACGCCAACAGCACCACTTGTTGTTGAGAAGCTACCGGCAACATTGAATGTCATTCTCCAGTTGTCATCATTATCTTTGTATGGTCTTGCTCTTACCTCTGTACTAGTCCAGTTTGCAGCTGTTACCGTAGATGTGGCTAGATCATACTCTGTATACTGAAACACACTCTTATCAACCTTAGTGCTTGAGATTGTGCCTGCTATTGGGGAGCTGTCTATGTAGTCTGTTCCTTGTCTCTGCACTATAAGCGAAAAGTCTTTGTCAGCAGCAGCACCGGAGTGTAGGAAAGTGTAGGCGGTAAAGCCTGTCGTTGCTATAGAACCAGTTTCAATAAAATAGCCAGCACTAAGATTTTGCGTTGTATTAACAGAAGGTGGAACTGTAAAATGTCCATCCGTAAACGTAACCACGACAACGCCTGCTCCAGTTCTATTGACGCTCGCAATTGCTGGATTGTCCGGACTAGATTGACTTGTGATTGTAGCCGTTCCATTATTGTCAATTCTAGCAGAAAAAGTATTTTCGCCAAACAACATCCCAACCGCACTACTAGGAATATCCCAAGACCAAAAAGCATAATCAGTGTCTAGTGTTGCACCGTTAAGAGCATCTTGAACATAACATCTAACATGCTTAGAAAGTGAATCGTCCCATGTATGAACAAAAGTCACTTCACCTTTGAAGCCACCATCTAATATTCTTTCAGGTGATACTCTAATAGGTGTAGTGTCGTTATTCCAAATTGAACACCTAAAGCTATCTTCTGTAGTTCCACTTACTATTGCATTGAATGTAACAGATTGGATTTGATTGCTTGCTTGGTCTGCTGGCAATGCCACAAGAGGATAATACATGTATGAAGTAGTTGAGGCATCACTAGTAAAAGTACCCCTGTCACCAGATGTAGAAGTTGATCCACCGGAGTTGTCTATTTCGTTTCCATGGGCATAGTCCCAGCTTGCTGGCTGAGAATTTATTCCCTTTATTCCTAATGATTTTAAGATTCCAGCAGGTGTTATCTCAATAAGACTAACTTTAATCTTCTTTGCAGCATCATCAAACACTGCAATGAAATTTTCTTTAATTGTTGTGTTATCAGTTGTAACCAGATCAGGATTAATTCTTGAATCTTGTTTTATTAAATATTTCAATCTCGAAAAATTAGCTACAGTAGTAATTGCCTGATCTTGAACATCTATCGTCTGAGTTGTAGCAGAACCAATATCCTGTGTGCCTCCAACAGTTGTAATCGTAAGATCATTAGTATTGTCTGCAAGGTACATTTGATTTACGCACTCATCAACTGATGCCTCGACATCTGGAAGAGTTACTGTAACAGCTCCACCAGAAGCATCTGCCAGTATCAGTGCATCACACTGTAAAATTATATTTGGATTAGTAGTGTCATCAACCTCTATAACCTGAAATGGATCGCCAATCGATACACTTGTCGATGTTGCATTATTAGTGCTAGGTCTATTCGAAAAGAAAACCCAATCAGTTGCAGCAGTAGAGCCATTACCTCTAAGAATAAACCATCCCAGCAAAGTAGATTTTGCCACGGCAGGATTAACTACATAGTCAACCTCTCCGTCGCGCATTGCTGCCTCAGCCGATGCATATGTACCATATCTTTGTCTACCATATTGAAGTACCTGCAAAGTACCTGCAAGATACAAATATCTTATAGAGTATCTATTGATCCCTACTGCTGTAAGAGTGCCCCCACCAGAATCGTAGTTGGCATAATCCATATCAGTTTGATTGAAAAGATTTATGTATTCAGTTGCTCCTGTACGAGTCAATATAAACGAACATGCTGTACATGCAGAAACATCCCTATAACTTTGATTCTTTTTGTCTGCCTTTAGATTGCTTCCCGGTCTCCAAATATTCCCGATTGTCTTATCGTATCCCAGACCATTTGCAGTACAAAGATTTCCTTCATAGTTAGACGTTCCGTGAATCTCAGACCATTCTGCCAATATCATTAACGGGTCTGCGCTTGCAACTGCGACTGTCTCTAGAAGAATGTCAATAGTAGAGCCAAAATGCGTTAAAGCTCCAAGATAGATATTGTCTCTCATTGTGCTAACTGCTGGCACTCCGGCAAATGTAAATGCCAATACTCCGGCTTTATTTATAGATACATGCGACTGATCGTATAGTGCAATGCTTGGAACAGGTACAGTCTGACTAGCTATTGTCACAACCTCTGTAGTCGGGTTTAGCGGGTCTGTCCAAGAATCTGTAAATCTTAGAACACACTCATCGACTGTTAAGTTTCCGGTCCCAACTGAGCTAACATTAAAGTCGCAACCATCAACTATTGAAGTTGTTGTAGCAGTTGACAGCCTTGCAAAGTTATCTAGAATACCATCTAATACTGGTTCCCAATTAACCGTAACTCCAGAATCTTGCTTTATATACATATCCCCAGTAGAACTAGATGTATACACATCACCAGCTATTCCATCTGTTGGAACTATCACAGGATTTAAAGCTCCTGTAATATATCTTTGTCCAGTTTTAGATAACTTTAAAGAGTCAATAGAACTAAGAGTCTTTAAGTTACTACCGTCAGGCCATGATGCTGCACCAAATGCTATATCTGTTATACATAATAATGCTATTAATAATATAATGTTTTTCATTCTTACCCCAAGAAGTTAAGTGCTAATTGTCCAGAGCCAATGTCGCTACCTGTTTCTGAATATACTATAATATCACCAGTAAGTCCATCACAATCTATATCAAATTCTGCACCTGCAAGCGCATAGCCAAGAACAACTCCGCCTACTTCTACTCTTATATTGGCCGTTTGATTCTGAATCTGTGTCTTATAGGTTGCAGCAGCTATTGCTCCAAGGTCAAGACCAGCAACAGTTATTGGCGTTGTGCCAGCCTTTACTAGTTTAGCATCCACATACCCAAGCTTACCCTTAGCTTCTGTAGCTGTCTTGATGGCATTTAATATAGCTACATCTTCAGGAGATAATGTAACGCCTAAAGCTCCTGCTCTAGCTAGTTGTCCATTTGTGAATGCACTTAATATGCTTGTTAATAATGTTATGTCCTCTGTTGATAGCGTAACTCCAAGAGACAATGCTCTGGCTAACTGCCCTAATGCTGAAGGCAATCTGTTTGCTATATTTAGTCCAGTATCATCTAATGATTTTACTGGTAGTGGAATATTTAAAGCAGGAGTTGCTGTAACTTCTATTACTTTTGTTGAGATTCCATCTAGCGTAAATGATTGGTCAACCTTGTCAACTACTACTTCTAGCTCTAATGTTTCTGATCCTAATGTTGCACCCATTAGTCTATCCCCTCTAGTGTTACTAGAATTGTTTCTAGCACTGCCGCCGTAGCTCCGACTGTTCCAACTTTAGCCTCTATTTCTATGAATGGAACAAGGTCAGTTATTCCTAATGGAACTACTAGCGCAATATTTTCTTCAGCCGTCGAGAATACTTCTGCGTCAAGTGTAACTTCAGAAGATCCTATAGTCTGTATCTGTGTAAAATAATAATCTGTACTGTCTTGCTCTGGATAACATTTAAGTCTTACTTGAACTGCGTTAGAGTCATTAAGCAATCCTTTTATCCATAATGCAATATTCTTTCTATTCTTAACTGATATCTTAGATACCCCAATGGCATACTCTAGTGGTTGCCAAGCATCAGTCAGAGTTACGTTTCCTTTTAACTCTACTTTCTTGTCTGTAATTTCTTTAACTATAACTGTGCTCATGGTTCACCTATGATTAAAAAGGAAAGGGGGACTAGCCCCCTCGCCATTATGAAATGTTATGGATAACAAATTGGTAAGAAGGTCTACTTACTACAAGCTCTCCAAAGAATCTAATGTCTACAATGTAAACATATCCATCCTCAGTTCTTTCCTCATAGAAGTAATCACCTGTCTTAGGAGACTTTCTCATTTCAAACATTCCGTTTGAGTAAAGTTGTACTCCTGCCCAGTCAATACCAAAGATAAGATCATCTCTCATCTCATTAATACCAACTAGAGTTAGTCCACCCTCAACACCTTTTACAGTGATAGTAGTCCAACCATAAGCATTAACTTTAGTATCGCCTGCTGTGAACTGTCTACCAGCTCCAACATTCTTGTCAGCAGCAACAAGCTCTAATTCTGCCATTGCTCTAGCAAGGTTCTTCTCGCTCATGATAACTTCAGTAACATTACTTAGTTTACCAATACGCTTTGTATCATTGTAAGCTTTGAAGATTGTTTCTAAGATGTCTTTGTCAGCAATAGCTGCGCCATCTTTATTGTATGCTTGTAAGAATGGGTACTTAACTTTAGACTTTCCGAATAAAGTTGCATCTCCACCATTAGCAGCAGATAAAAGCTGTCTAGGCATATCAATGAATTGAAGAGATGTGTCAAATCCATCTTTCATTCTTAGTGAGTCACCAACCGCTACTGCTGTTGCTACAGACAAGTCCACTGGATTTGTTCCTGCATCTACGTCAGTCATAGCCGTAACAACTAAGATCTCATTAGTATTCATATCGATTGTAGCAACATACCCCGTCTTGTTAGCGGCGGTAAGTCCAATCTCAACGTATTCACCAATCTCTAGATACTCAGGTCTGTTAACAATTATCTTGCCATCAGCAGCATCATCCACGTTAGTAGCGATAAGATATGATGGTCCACATAATAGAGCTAGAGAAACTTTCTCTTTAAGCCCCTGAGTGAAGTCAGGAATCTCGTCAAGTAGCTTAGCTACAAATGATGCCTCTAGAGTCTTATGTCTCTGTAGGTCGTGGTCGTAAAATTTAAGTGCTCCCCAAATCTCTTTGTATCCTTCTACTAGACCTTTCACATACTTTGATGATGTGATGTCAGCAGCAGCAACTAATTTACCCCATCTATAAGATGAAGCTTTAGCAGCTTGAAAAGGAACGTCCATTACTCCACCCATATAATCAGACTTCTTTGTAAGCTTGTCGATAATATAAGTTCTTTTCTTAAGCTCCTCTTTCAAGATATTGTATGGATTATATCTCTTAAGCATAGAGTTAAGATCTGAACGAGTTTCTGTAGACGTTGAGAGAGTAGTCGATTCTGTGTAAGTTCCGAATGCCATTTTATTTCTCCTTAAAATAGTCTAGGCTAATGCCCTGATCTTTCGTTTTTATTTAGTGTATCAAATGCTGTACGTAGATCTTCAATAGTAGAAGGTGTCTTCTGCACAGCGGTCTTTACCCCACCATTAATAGTTGGGATAGCAGCAGGTCTTGCTTGTGGCTGAGCAATTACTTGCGGAGCTACTGGCTTAACTGCTTGGTTATAAATTCCAAACTTCTTTACTGTTTCAGAAAGAGCTTCTGGTACTGATACTTCGGCAAGTCCATTAGCAATTCTTTGAGCATTAAGTAATCTACCATTGTTTATTACTTCTTGCTTAAGATCAACGCCATGCTGAGCCATCATATCACTTAACTGCTTGTGTCCTTGAGCTATAGAGAAATCAAGCATCTGCTCTTGCATCTGCGCTTTTTGATTCTGAAGCATCAACGCTTCATTACTAGCTACTGCTTGGACTTGATTAGCTTGGGCTGTCTGAGCTAACATTTGCTCATTCATCTTACGCTGTCCTTCAATGGCCATTCTCTGCTCTACCGGAAGCTGTCTCTCGCTAGCAATTTCCATAGCATACTTAAGAATATCATCATCAGCGATGTTTAGTTTCTTAGATACGCTTCTTAGATCTTTTGCTTCTCTGTCAGAGATGATTGAAGTGAAGAACTCTTTCATGGTTCCTACTTCCTCTGTAGATGCTGCAAACTGATCTTGGAAAGTTTTAACGTTAGCATTAGCTTCGTCAAGCTTTGTCTTGAGTCCATCAATCCCATCAGACTTAGTCATTAACTGTCTTACGAAATCTTCGTCCTCTTCCGTCTTAATAATAGATTTAAGTCTATCATCAAACTCTTTCTTCTCGCCCTTAACTTCGTAACCAAAGTTTGGTGCATACTGCATTGTTGCTTTTTGTTCGTCACTCAATGCTTCAGGTGTAAACATAGCAGGCGCATCAACTGGAGTTGGCTCCTCTTTCGGTGGAACTTCCTCAATACTTGGCGCAGGCACGAAACTATCTACACTAGGGCTTTCGACTCTAGTAATAGTAGGCTCTGGGTCCTGAGGTAATTCTGCTGGTGCTGGTGCTGGTGTTGACTCTAGGTCTTCTCCAGATTCTAACTTGTCTAGTACTGTTTTTGCGTCATCAAGTGAATTAAAATCAAATGGCATATTGTGCTCCTTGGGGTTGCGCCCCTGCTGTGGCAGCTTGCGGCTGCGTGAATTGTGCCATGTCAGCTTGTACTGCACCACCATGCTCGTTCATCTGATTTACATATGCTCCTTGTTGGCTTAACTTGCCATACAACCAAGAGACAGCGTCAGAGGGTAATTTAATACGTTCGACCTTTCCTGTTTCTGGGTTCTTAACTGAAGCATTAACTGTTGTCAGAAATCCACCTGCTGGTATCAAGCCTTGCTGGGCTTGTTGTGCTTGTAGTTGCTGATTAGCCTTAGTCATCTCAACTTGCTTGATATACTGCTGATACGCTTGCTGAGTCTGTTGAGGTAGAAATTGGAAATCAGCCTGAACAGTTCTGTTAGTAAGCGCGGAGAGTATAACATCAAGATTACCATACTTAGGTAGCGTAGGGGTTTCGCCCCTGTCTAGTGCCAAGATGATGTTTTCAACTAAGTCTATATTGCTTGTTAATGAATTAAATATTCTTTCTTTGTTTGCATATGGAAGTTCTTTTATCAACTGCCCTAATTGCTCTGGAGTTAATCTGCTTCCTGCATATTGTAATACGTTTGTAATAGTAAGTAGCTTACCGTATCTAGTCTCTAGGTCTCCATTGCTTTCTTCTACAACAATGTCAAAGCCTGCGTCATCAGATCTCTTAAACTCTTCTATGTTTACTTGTTCTTTCTTGCCTACTACCTTAATAATATGCTCATCAGTGTAGTATACTTTTGCTAGCTTGATAGCATCTGTGAATATAGCTTTCTCGAAGTCCTCATACTGCTCAGAGTAATTAACATATATGCCCTTTTGGCTCATAGTTTTATGTAATAGAGCATATGGGTCTCCTGCTTCACTTTGTTTTGCATCGCTAAGCAAGTGAGGAAGATTAACAGCTTCATACATCTGTCTGATCTCACCTTGAATATAATTAACATACTGCTCTCCAGTACGCCCAGGCATTATCTTTGGATCTTCTCCATCTACCTTTATCATCCTAACGCCATGTAGCTTTCCGCCATTGGCAATCTTAGATGTATTCTTTGTAATTAGCTTATCGTCACCTAAAGTTATCTGGTGCTCTGCTTGCTTGCTAGATGCTCTGTTGATCTCAGCCTGATATGGTCTGGCTACATTGATAATAGAAGTACATCTAGGACTAGTTGCAACCTCATCAAACCCAAGCTGATATACTGGGAATATTCCTATAGGTAAGTCCATCTGGAAAATGATAAAATCCTTTGTAGATAATACATACTTCCCTTCCCCATACTCTGTGCATGGTCTGACAAATGTCTCTATGAAATGAACCTTACCGGCCTCAGAAGAGTACGAGCAGTTGTTCATATCAAACGATGTGACCATAGAACTTTCATAGTTATTTTCTGTAATAGCCTTAACATTCTCAGGACTTAGTTTCCCAACAATTGCCTCAGCCTCTTTGGTGTCAACTAGCTTATCTCTGAATACAAATCTGCAATCATCCCATGATGTTGCCATTGCATCTCTCTTAAGATCAAAACCAAAGCATTTCTCTATAACAAATTCCCCAAGAGACTTTGGCATCCCAGTTAGAGGATCTGTTACAGTTGTACCCTTGTCATAATCAAACCTTAATATAGCATATGCTTCACCAATAGAAGTCATGTCAGAAACAAAGCTCCTTCTCTTCTTCTTCCAGTTATTCTTTATTCTGATATTCTGAACTACAGCATTACTTAGCTGAGCATCCTTAATATCAGCCATGTCCGACTCGTTAAAAGGCTTACATGCAACTGAAGGATTCTTCGATAGGATAGAGTTGGTATAATCATTAGTTATCCTATGCATATGGTTCTTGGTTATTCTTATCTTTTGTTTGTTATCAACGACTCCCTTATTCCTAAGGTTGTCTATGACTTTTCTAGTATTGTTGCTGTAGTGCTTGCCATTTCTTAACAAGACGTTAGTTCTCATCTCTGCGAATATGGCGCTATCGCACTGCTTAGATTCTTCGTATAATGTTCTGATTGATTCTATGCTATTAATATTAATCATTATTTATCCGAGCTTCCTGTTGTGTTCTGTAATGACGCGATAACCTCTTCATACTTCTCTGGGTCTGAGATCATTAGGGTCTCCAAGTCTTCTGTAGCTGCTTCGATAGCATCTTTAGCAGTGGCCAAGAAGTCTTCATCTTCTATACTAACATTATTATTCTCAGTGTCAACTGGGTCGATGTCTGGACAAGGTCTCACATCCTCTGGAAGTCCCACTTCACTAGGCTCAACATACTCAACATGTCCTTCCACATGAAAGTCTATTTGAATATCTCCAATAACAATACCTGTTACTGAACTATTCCCACATACTTCTACAAGTCTACATAGACCATCAAAGTCAGTATTGCTCGGACCAGTAATTGATTTCTTCTTCACAGCCGTCATCTAATAATTCTCCTAAGTTGTTATCTTGTTCGTCTTCATTTATAAAGTCTCTAGGTCTTAATGATCTTTCATCAGCCCTATCTTCTATCTTTACTACACCATCGATAATATTCTTAAAGATCTTCTCCCAGTCTATAGGAATAGAAACAATAGCATATCTCATAGCATCAATAAAGTCATCTTTGGCCTTACGTTTATCAGTAACGTTGTCTAGCGACTCAAGTTCAGTTACTAACTTATCATGCTCAGCACACTTATATATCTTAAGTATGTTCAACTTGAAGCAAGTATTAAGTATTTCCTCGCCTATATCGTGACCCTTCTCTGCTTTAAAGAAATGATCTCTTGCTCTAGACGATATCGTATGAAAGTCCTTGGATGCCCAGTCATAGAATTGTCTGACTATCTGCATCTTTCCTTTCTCATACTTATATCTTCTATATGTATCTCCAGCAGTAGTCTGGATACCATCCATTCTTAAGCCTTTAAATACACGAATCTTAGTTCTATCTTTATTAAGTGCAACAAAGCACATGGCAGATGGATGATTCTCCTCACCACCAGAGCCTATATCTACACCGCTATAACATTCCCATCCTAATGGCACTCCCTTAAACGGAACTCCACCCTTAGTTGGATATGGAACATAGTGTCTTTCTTTATTAAAGGCATGGTACTTTAGACCGTCAGATCTAATGAATCTACCAAACACTCTTCTCTTTACTTCGTTTGCGTTCCTGCATGAGGATATAATGCTATTGATTCTTTCCTTAGTCCAATGAGACTTTGACCCATCAACATACTCTAGGCAGTCATACATAGATACCTGTATCTTGAGTGCATCAGGCATTGGCTCATCTTCGTTAGACTTAGGCTCTATTACTTTTCTCCAGAACTCCTGCCCTCTAGTAGCAGTGAATGCCATATAGAAGTACCCATCACTAGCAAACAATCTAGCATTAAGTTCTGGATACAATGCTTCTGGAAGCTCCTCATCACATACAATGATATTAACAGTACCAGACTGTAGGTTATGAACGTTCTGGCTATAAGTCATAAAGTTTAGTATGGTTCCACAGTTGAACTTGAAGCCCTTAAGCTCTTTATTCCTTATTATCTTCTTCCATCCATACCAAGGATGCTTCTCATATGCTCCTCTTGGAAGGAACTCTCTTACCCACTTCTCTGAAAACTCTCTAGTAACAGTGTCTTTGTCTGGATACAGATACCATATTACAGGTCTGAACATCTCATCCTTAGACTGAACTGGAAACATCCTCTTCCATAGATCTTTGTTTGTGCCTATGTTTAGACACTTTCTTATCATACTACTACTCTTGCCGATCTGGTTAGCAGAGCAGTTAAAGATACGCTTATTAAGAGAGTGGAAGATTCTGTGCTGCCATGTATACATCTTATATCCATAAAGGAAAGGCAAGCCATTTTGTAGCTCAGCCTTCCTCTCTAGGTGTAGTATCTTTTCTTTTAATGTAGCTACTTCTAAGTCATTCGACAATTACTTTTCCCAGCGATACACTGCTGACCAGCAAAGGCATGCAGTAACTCTGTATGATTCCATGATCATCTCTCCGTCAAACTCTGCCTTTGTAGCACTAATACGTTTTCTGAATGCTTCGCCTCTAGCAACAACATCATTAACCATAGGAAACTCATAGTCGTACTTGTCATAATCAACGTCTATCCTAACTCCATCGACATATACATGTGGGAACTTCTCTTCTGCTACAACAGCTTTCTCTACGTCAAACCCAAGATCAGTGGTAACTGTCTCTACTTTCTTCTCTACAATTTTCTTAGCCATTTATTTCTCTCCAGCGTTTTATTTTTATACATGTGTCTAACATTATATAGTTAATTCTAAGCATTGCCTTATAGTGCTCTATCTTTCTGAATGGAGCAAGTGGCATCTCAAGCAACCTCTTACTAAGTGATGCTATTCTCTTCTCTATCCTTGGCTTCATTTCAACTAACATATCCTCGAATCGGTCAGTCTCTCTTATACTTTCTATTACTTCTTCACTAAGCCCCACCATTTTCTACCTCCACATAGTCAGCCTCGATAGATATGCTGCCATCATCTATATTAGTTGCAGATAGCCCATGCTCTAATTCAAGTATTCTTTCATTAATTTTCTTTATATCAAATTCTTCTACCTTGGCTCCCTTTGGTGCTGTCTCATGTACACTAACTACCTTACTAACACTGGTTCCCTTTACTCTGTTCTCAATGTTTGCGATAGTTTCTAGCAATAGCTTGGCCTTGGCAACGTCTATCTCTTCTCTGTACTCATATTGCATCTTGCCATCTTCCCCTTTGGTTGTGGGGAATTTCTTCATTGACTTAATATCCATGCTCAATATCTCTTCATATCTAGATACTGCCATGTTAAGTAGCGCACTAGCTTTGACTTCATACTCTTCTACTGGGTGGGTTAGGAACGCAAGCTTATGAGGCATAACCAATAACCTATTATAGAAATAGTTATCACTACATACGCCAGCATATATTCTCTTGCTAACAATGGGCTTCCCATCTTTAAGATGATTGGCTATTAGCGTCCATAGTCTCTGCTTTATTCTTTCGTCTGTTGTTGTGTAGCTGAACTTATTCCTGAGTTCGCTCTCAGTCATATACTTAAGCTTCTCATCAATAGCATTGAATGCCTTAACGATAGCTGGCGAGAATGCCTTTGCTGTTATTATCTCTGATGTTTCTATTACCTCTGTGCCTGTTTCTTCCATATAAAAACTATATAGTGACCACTATTACAATGCAACAATTATTTTAATTATCTTTGGTTTTGTCCTATTAACGGATGGTTATATGGATTGCTAGGATCATTAGGCGTACTTAGATAGTTCATCATTCCACCAGCTTGTTGCTTCTCAGCCATTCCAGCTACATGCTCCATCTTCTTAGCTTGAGACAACTTGATCTGATAGTCTAGATCACTCATCTTCTTTTGATGCTCCATATCACTTATCATCGCTTTGATCTTATCTTGCATTAGAAGCCCCCTGATCTCATTAGTCTATTGGTAATCTCGTCAATATTCTTTGCTCTTGTATCTGATTCTCTTCTAAGTCTAGTAGCATCTTGTAATGATGTTGCCCCAGATCTTCCTAAAGCCTCTAGTACAGCACTTACATTTGGACTGACTGTAGGAGTTCTTCTTTGAGGAACAGGTGCTTGTGGCTGCCTTTGTACTGGCTGTGCCTCTTCTTGATCTTCATCTCCACCCATAAGGTGTCCAAGTAATGCTAGTCCACCAACTGCTCCAGCTAGCTTACCATACTTGCCAAGATTCTTGAACTTACTTAGCTTACTGCCAGATTTAGCAATATCATCTATAGTGCCAACTGCTGAAGGTAGAGCCTTAACTCCACTACCCTTAACTTTTCCAGTAATATTTCTAAGCCCACCCTCTCTGAATGGAACATCAACAATGTCATCTATTCTTGAAACAGCAGATCTTCCTCTAGGAACAACACCTCTTGCGCCAACAGGCTGGACCGCTCTTGGACCACTAACAGCAGGTACTCCGCCGCCAGCATATAAAACTAATTCTTTTAATAGGTCTCTTTCTGCCATATATAACTCCTATACACTAAGAGTATATAATAAAAAAATGGCCAGTGCAAGGAGGTTAATCCAAAATCACCAGCCAATAAGGACGTTTTATAATGAGTAATTATATATTTACACTACTTTGTTTCTTTGTCAACAGCATTAATCATAGTTAAGCATCTACTAATATCATCTCTAATAGATTCTGCTCCCTTATGACCCATCTTAATAACGTGCTCATCACCATTAGCCATAACAACTCTTAAGGCAATGTCCCCTGTCTCAGCATTAAATCCAACTCCAACACTATCAGGAGTAGCAGATCCAACACCAACTTTAAGCTTGCCTAAGTTAATCATCTTACTGAATAGCTTTCTAATCATGTATAGTTTGAACGAGATACGCTCAAGAAGTGGCAACTTAGGAGTAACAATCTCCTTCTGCCCAACAACATGGTTAACCATATCATCTCTAATAGTCTTCTTTAGCTCATCATTCTTGATTGCTAGCTCTTTATCTGCTTCTGCTCTTAGCTCTTTAACCTTCTGTGAGATGGTCTGCCCTACAGCAGCCTTAATCTTACCCTCAGTCTTCTTAGCTAGTCTTCGTTTATTCCTACTATTACTGTTTTTTTTAGCCATATATCCTCCTAAGATAATATACTATATTAGCATCTGCCAACACATAGTCAACATAAAAAAGCCCCTAAATGAATAGAGGCTCATAATGCAAAGGAGGTGCCAATGAAAAAATTAGAATAAAGCGTTTAGCTCTTCTTCTAGATTCTTAAATAGTTCTCTTGTTTTATTGATCTGTTTTAAGTTAACTGCGTTTTGTAGCACGTCATTCTTGCATGCAATAACCCTAGCAGCAACTCTGCCCTTGGCAATCTTTTTAACTTCAAGCTTAGCATTATCCCTTAGGATCTCATGAATAGGCTTGATCTTTGCTTTCTTCTTAGGTGTTGGTTTATCTGTAGCCATGTAATTCTCCTATACAAATACTTCTGGATCTTTATTCTTCAGTACATAATATAATATGATTAGGCAGATTGCAACCCCTACTATGTCCATCATACTGTTCGTCCACCATTAATAGTTGACTGCATAATGCAGTAGTCTTTGTACTTCTGCATCTCTGCAACCTTTCTCTTCATGGCAGAATTCTCATTGTCTACGATGCCCTTTAGTGTCTTGTATGGCTTAGTGTTCTCAAGCATATCAATTACCTTGCTGAATATAGCATCTGGAGTGTGACGATCACTGATATCAATATGCATCACAGCTCTAACGAATCTTTTTCCGTCAGGCTTGTGGTCTATATAAGTGTTAACGTCTTTACTGTTAAATATGTTCTTAGTCTCTTCCTCTAGTGTATTCATATATGTCATCATTTACTCCTTTGATGTTCCTTCTACGCCTCTTTCTTCTCTCTCTGCTGTCCTAATTGCCAAATGCCCAAGTGCTTCATCTAACGCATTAGTAGCCGAATCATTATAGCAGCATGGGTTCTCAACATTAAACCTAGCTATGATCTCCCTAGCAGTAGCTATGATATGGTCAACTTGGCAACCATTCTTGCCAACCTCTTCTACTGGGCCTCTTTGCAGTTTGAATATAAGTTCACCAAAGTTGTGGTCGGCTACTATATTGGCGTCGCCGTTAATAACCTCATTGTTCTCTATTGATACATGTCTAACAGGCTCACCCATTATAGTCTTTCTTCCTTTCAATGTTTCTAATGCCATCTTAACCCTCCTAGGTTTCTCTTTATCATCTTGTCGTATTCCTTCTTTATTTGCTCTACCGTAAGCCTATTGTTAATAACATTGAACACAAATGACTTACCATGCAAGCGATTAAACAGTGGGATATAGTTATCGTTTCTGTCAACTAATGCCTTTATCTGCTTGTAGCTCATGTTGAAATATAACTGGAATGGATTTATCTCACTCATAGCCTACTTCCTCAGATGTTCTGGTAATTTTAATCTATTCTTCCTTATAGCTAGCTGTCCTTCTCTCTTAAGTCTAGCTTCACCATTATAGTGGGCAACTATCTCAGGGTACTTACTAGCCCATACTCTCATTCCTCTAGGCGTAACTCCTACCCACTCAGCAGCTTTACCAGCAAATCCACCAGTAGCCTTAAGTCCATTGATAGCTAATCTAATCTTAGCCCTGTCTAGTCTAGTTCTCTTTTCCATTACAATCCTCCTTTAATGTTTTGCGTGCAAGCCTTAGCATCCTTGAAATCAGTAATATCAAGTAGCTCATTAAACAATGTAGTGAATAGTACTGTAAGAGCAACAATGTAAAGTATTGCAGTTAATGCTTTATTCTCTAAGCCATTTTGTATGATTCTTAATGCCTGAGCCTTTGAATGTGCAAGGACTATTGGAGAGATCAAGGTCATATTGTTCATTGTTAATATCCTATTAAAATAATTCACAAGACTCTTTGCAGCCAAAATCAGCAGAGGACTTTTTGCCCCTAAACATTTTGTCGCTGCCCTTTGTCCCTATATTCTCTAGCTCTGTTATCAATTTTAGCTCATCTGGGTACTCTTTTGCATTCGCCACTAGCTTCTTGTCAGACTTCTTCCAGCAAAAAACACAATTTCCAAGCCTGTCTGGGATTCCAAGGTCAAAAGCCTGTTCGCTCCAAAAATTATTTACATCTTCTTTCGTAACTTTCAAATCAATGAGCGGATAATATAGCTGCTCATCTTTATACCTTGGATTGACCCTGTCTATTTCGTCAGCTCTTATCCCTATGGCAACCTTTGCCTCCATTAAGCCATTTTCCTTTTTCCATGCCTTGAACGGATTTAATTTAAGCTCTCTGGTGCAATGAAGAAAACCCATGCCAAATAAACCATACTTTTGAACGACCTCTCTAGCAAGAGATATCCCTCTCTCTGCTTCGCGAAATGTAGTGCTTGTAAATGATGTGGACTTTCTTTCTCCATGGTGAACCTTTGCTTCAATCCATTCCACATTCAGCCCAAATTCTTTGTCGCATCTATCAACAAACTCAAGCGTCTTCTCATGCTCCATGCCAGTATTCATAAACACGACCCTGCATGATGGATCAGCGTCCTTTATTAGCTTTGACATATATCCAGAAGTTTTGCCTCCACTAAAGCTAACTATGCCAAGTGCCGTCATTCCGGGTTGATAAACTACCTCTGCCATTTCCATAATAACCTCCTCAAGTTATGTATCAACTATAACTACTAGGAAATAATGTGTCAATGAAAATATTAGATTAATTTGAACAAAGATTAAAGGGAGCTATCCTTAAGCCAGACAGGTAACCTAGGAAGGTAAGAATGGAAAGGGTAAAGAGAATAGTAAAATGTTACAACAACCTTAGCCAGTTACTAACAACCCTAGCTTGTTACTTCCTGTTCACTGTCCTAGGTTAGTACAGCTCTCAGGCTGCTATATCATTTTACTATTCTAGCACGAAAAGTCAAGTAAAATATTACAGGTAATTTAGTATAGGTATTAACTAGCTATAGTGGATGACTCATAGCAGTGTAGATAGGTGTAGAGTTGCCTATATTCGGTTGCTACTAACTTAGATTATTAGGTATAATGATAAGGACTCAAGTGATTATGTTTATAGGCATTAGGTATATATCAATTCCAATTATTTTTTCCACTATTAGATTATTGATTATTGATTGACTAATTATTTTTCTATGTAGGTATAGTACATTCTTGTATGATCAATAATCACTCTTACCCCCACCCCCCCTATTACTAGAAATAATGTCCCCTGTGACTATTATAACAATACTATCCAGTAACTAGATAGCAATGATTACTACTATATAATGTACAGACATATACATATAGTACTATATCAGGACTTAACAGTAATAACACAGGTAATCATCATCTAAGATACTAGAATATAAAGGGACATATAGTACTATAATAGGACATAACAGGCTAACTAGTACTATAACAGGACTTATTAGGACAATATATAGTATTATATATAGTATTATATATAGTATTATAATGGTACAGTATGTAATGGGAGAGAGGGAGATAGGGACAGTATATATATAACATTGCTATCATTGCTATTATCACAACACCCATACTACTATATATAACCCTATTAGCTCATTAACCTATTAGCCTACTACCTATTGACCTATTAACCTTATGCATCCTATTACACACACACTTAACCTATCTATATATATCCTCATCTATATGCCTACTACAATGATAATACACGCATAATATATACATATATAAAGTAGGCATTTTTCTGATGAATTATCCAACAATAACGTACCTAGGCAATATTATATATAAATCTACCCTACTAACCTTACATGCAACTATTAGATACATACTATCTAACTATTATATACTGACATAAACTAGCAATGATAACGTATACTTACCATAACTATCAACCATGTAATTAATACAATATATATTACTAACCTATAATTAATACTTGACAACAATATACTAGGCATATATTACCTACATACTATTAACAATATAACAAGGACATTAAAATGTTTAAATACTTTAAAGAGCTACTAACACTATTAAGGTCAATCAATAGCAACCTAATACAGGTCAACAAGGAAATAACTAAGCTATCGTCATGCGTAATACAAGAGGGACACTTCAAGTCAAGAGTAAGAACGGATAAATATATAGAGAAATACTAACAATACAACAAAGGGAAATACTATGAAACAAGCTATCAGTAAACTATCTACCATCAAGGTAATTCTAGTTAATCTAGAGCATCAAATGATTACATCAAAAGTAACTATCAAGATGATAGATGAGATCCATAAAAAATTAGACGAAGCTATAGTAATAATTGATACTAAGATAAAGACACTACCAGTAAAAAACAATTAAGCAGCTAGATACTGCTATTATCCATTAATAACTAATAAAGGAGTAAAAAATGGACAAGAAAACATTTAACCAAGCGGCCAACATCAATGAAACATTACAAGAGGTTAAGACCATTAGGGAAAAGGTAGGCTATGATATGGTCAATTACGCCACACTAGCAAAGGGCAAGCCTCGCACTCTATTAGCTAAGATTGCCGCACTATTTATTGAATTGGAAGAAGAACTTAAAAAACAGCTTGAAAGGCTATAGGAGTTAATCATGAGTGAAGCACAACGAATAATAGTAAACAGTACTAAGATAGCAAACTTACTTGTCGAGGATAACGCTATTATATCCAAACAAATAAAAGAGCTGCTAACACTAGTAAAGACATCTAACCATATGGAATCATATGTAAAAGACCTAAGAGCTATTGGGGACGATGACGTATTCATATCTACCACGTTGTGTGAGATAGATAATATCATGACTCAATTGAAACAAAGGACATATGCAGTCAAGGCATTATCAGAGCTAGCAATTGGCAAGCTAAAGAGTGCTGATAGTTTCCTTAAGCCTTTAATGGAAGCAAATAAAGAGACTAGGATAATGTCAACCGCTGAACTTAGAGAGTTTATAAAAGATGCTAGTAAATGCGTAGGAATTAAGCCTTTGCCTGAAGAAATGAGTATGATACATGGTCTAAGAATAAAGAAGATAAAAGGTGACTTAACATGCTAGAAGATACAACCACTAAAAGATTACTAATATCAACCGCAGTATTATTAGTATTGTTACTTGTAATGGTCAGCCTGTTTGCTTCTCCACTTGATATGGCTTTGGTGGTTTTTGCCACTAGCTTATCGTTTGTGGTATCTCTTGGATTGATTTTATGGATTATGATTTTAAGATAGGGTAATTTTGATTCTAAGCTATCTGGTTTTTGTCAGGTGAAAAGATACGGACTAGGTAGTTTTGAATGAAAATTGGGCTAAAATTTGGCTTCTCATGAGATATTTTGGATAAGCTTGGTGGAAATGATTGCCTAGCTTGAAAATGATGGAAGTTTGAGGCAAGCGTTAATTTCAGATCTAACACCTTGTGATTATGGGGAAAATGAAGATAGCAAGCAAAAAGATTTTGACAAAGCGTGAAAAAAGAGAGACAAGAATGGAGTCAAAAATTCCAAGCGAAAAGTAAACCAAGTATGTTCCTAGTATATAATATAAATATACACATAAACATACTTATTATATAAACCGTTTAACAAAGGAGTTAAAAATGGACGGTAGAATATCAATACAGGTAGAAGTAGGGATCAGTTCTTACATGAACAACGTGGGATTAACCTTTAAGCCTATCGAGGAGAAAGGGGACAAGCTACTAGAATTCTGTAAAAAGAAATTCAAGTACACTACTAAAGATCCTACAAAGGGAAGAGCTACTTTTACTCAAGACTGGGCACAATGGTGCACCGATAACGCACATGTCGATTTTATAGCATGCAAAGTACCTGATTTAGTAATACCTAAAATGGGTGGCATTGTGTTAAGCCAAACACCCGCTATTGAGATGGACTTATCATTTTTAAAGAATCAGTAACTAATTAGATTAAATTATTTATAGTGTAGGGTAACAAGGAGTTGCCCTATTATAGTCTAATTATTACAGGGATAGTTAAAATGGTAAATGTACACGAACAAAAGAAGTTAATACAACAAAGAATTAAAGATGCAAGGGGTTTATATATAGCAAAGATATTAAGCAAAGAAAGGTATCAAGCTGATATAGAAATCTTACAGAATGAGTTAGAAGAAATAGGAAAACACCAACAAAGCAATAAAGACTATTTCAAGCTAATAGAACAAGGTAATAAGTGTTATGAGGTTGATGTTAACCAAGTTATAGCAGACAATTTACCACAATATAAGAAGCATTTGAGACAAGAACTATCATTCTTATATGCTTAGTTGTTGACAGTAATCCGAGTAGTTATACATGGTTAGGGGTAATTAGCTAACTACTCGGTATTACTATCACCTGCTAATGATATAAAGTGTTTTATATATAGATAAGATATGATGAATATTATACAGACTGACGCCAGTGCGTTTTGGAGGAATTGTGGATTTTACAGGAAAATTAACTGTTAAGATAGTTGAGGATAAATTAAAGAAATTAAAAGATAAAGACTATAGAAGGTATCTATTTTCTGTTGTAAAGCAGTGCGATAGCATGAAAAAGGGAAAATTTGACCACTACCTGTATGGTAAATCTCCAACTATTAAGATTATGTCAATATCATGTCCAGCAATACAGGACATAGAATGTTGTCTTTCAAGTATAGATATATACATAAGGGGCAGAGCCACACATTCAGACTTGGTCGCGCAAGGTTTTTATGCAAAGGAAAAGCCATTAAGGGATCTAATATCTAGGCTAAGAAAAGCAGGCATTAAAGTAATAACTGGCAAGAAGAAAATTATAATAAATGGAATTGAGAGGAAGTAATGAAAGACTTTACTGGAAAGCTTACATTGAAGATAGTTAAGGTTCCTAATAAGATAGGCAGATATGAGTATTCTGTTATTAAGCAGAACGAGGACCTAGAGGGCTGCTCCGCAAGACTATATATCTCTGGCGAGACTGGAGACTATATATATATGGCTTCTTGTGCTAATCCTGCTATAGTTATAGGCTTTAGGCCTCGTTACAGTACTATATGGCTAAGAGGTGACGAATATGCCGACAATGATGACAAGATAATATTTAATTGCGCACCAGATTACATGCGAATAATACTAAATACGCTACGTAAATATGGAGTTAAAGTACTGACAGGCAAGAAAGATATATTAGTTAATGGAGTTAAATATGAAGGGTGAAGGGATAACTATAAAGTATAAGATAACTGAGATGAGTGCTAAGGCAAACTTCGGTACTGTTTACGAAGGGAAAGAGAATCACTTTTGCTGTGTTGACTATAGTATTAGCGGTATTAATGGAAGGAATCTTGATCTTATAGGCGATAACTTTATGCATAAGATTAGTTTCTCGCACAGAAAAGGAATGGGATCGTCAAGCGACCACTGTGGCTCGGCTATAATATACATGCCTTGTTATAATGGATCTTACAGACAGGGATATCCACTGCTAGGAACTCTATTAGCAGCACTACAAGCAGCTAGAGATAATGGAGTGAAGGTAATTGATCTAAATAAGAAAAGGACTATAACAATAAACGGATGTGAATATAATGGACAAGAATAAAAATGTAAGAGGCATATTTAAAGGGTTGCTAGATGTAAAGCTAGAGATTGTAGGCGACTTTGCCTCTAAAAGAGTACAGCTTATAGTCATTAGAGCTGACAGATCTATACATGAAAAGGTTTTTAAACACCGTGTTTATTTCGATAAGGGCTATAGGCTTGACGGATACCATCGCGACTTTATAAACATAGCAAATGACGGAAATAGCCCATGCTTGCAGGTAGCTAATGCGTTCATACTGTCTTCAAAGTCTCGTCTACTTCTGACTATTAGCAAGAGTTCAGATTATGAAAATTACTATAAGGCAATGAAAGAAGCATTGACTATACTAGGAGCTAAGATATTGAATTTAAACATAAATACAAAGAAAAAGATACTATTAAATGGAGTAGAATATGGCAAAGATAATAACTGAAAAAGATTACATGAAAGGAAAGCTTAAGGTTATATTTAAATCTAAGCCTTCGATTCTTAGACCCGACAAGGTTCATGTGGAATTCGAAGTGCTTGAACATGACGAGAGCTTAATGACAAAGACGATCAAGGAAAGGGATAGACTATACTTCAGACATGATGGGCGTGACATAATTAGGTCATATGGAGACTCTAGGTTGGAAAGTTCCCGTCTATATATTAAATGTGGCAGAATCCCTCGAACTGATAAAGCGCACAACGATGTAATGTCCAAGGTGGTATACAACCGACTGCTTGCTGCTTTTAAATACTTTGGCGCAACTGTTATTACAGGAAAAAAGAAGAGAATACTATTAAACGGAGTGGACATATCAACACAGAAGAAGGAGGTTGCTGCTACTCCAAAGAAAAAGGATGGTTTTGAAGGGGCTATAATTAGTGACGAGTGCAAGCCTTTGATTGATGAATTTCTGGCACTCAAAGCACCTATTCTGCCAGATAATGGGAAGATTGTGATTGCTAGCACCCCTACAGAGCCTATGTTTATTGAACCAAGACCATATAACACTGATGTTGTTAAAGCACTAGCCGATGCAGCAGATAAGACTATAATACATGACATATGGGATGAAGTCCCATTTTAATAACATATACTGCGATCATGCAGTAAATTCTTCGGAGGAATTATGAAAAAGGTATTTGTTAAACTAGTAGGACAGAAGCAGAAAGAAATCTCAGCTAACAACGTTGCTGATATTAGAAAAGCTCTTAACCTTGGTAGTGACACAGCTATTTGTTGTGCTAAGACTGCTGAGGTTATTGGCGCAGACGTTACGTTTAAAGGTGGCGAGTATTTCATGGCTAACACAAAAACAGAAGGTTCTGGTGAAGTTATCTTCAAGATTAATGATGGCGAGCTTGCTATTACTAAAGAAGGGAATAAATACATCATCAATGGTGTTGAAGTTACACCTGCTAAGTTTCTTAAGCTAATCAACGCTTACTTAGATGCAGAAGGTTACTCTCCAATTAAGCTTTAGAATACTGTGGGCACTTAGTGTGCCTATGGTTAATCAAATAAATATAAGTTGTATGATTAACTGTAGGAACAAAGGAGTTACGATGAACAGTTTTCATGAGAAGACTATTACTGAGGCGGTAACGCTTGGTGGTATAGGTCTTGGTTCTATTGATGAGATTAAAGCATTGGGATTAGTGTATAAGATGCTAATTACCTCTGATAAGTCTCCAAACGACACGCTAGTTAGTGAGTTTGTTAAGGATGGCAAGTTTATATCCGATTCCGATGAGCTATTTAAGATTATTGTTGGGAAAGAAGTTTCTGAGCTTAAGTCTAATGCTGCTGCTTTGACTGATGCTGAAGAGGGTGTCATTGCAGGCAAGATGCAAGATGCTTTAAGTAGAGTTACCGATCTATCAGCAGAGGCCAAAGAGCTAGAGGACAGCTTGGTCACTAAGCTAAAAGAAAGAGACATAGCTTTAAACGATATATCAACAAAAGATGTGTCAGTATTTGATCTTGTAAAGGTTGAAGAGAAGACTTCCTTTAGGCTGTTTAGCTCTAAGCCAGTGTCTGGAGGTGTTGAGTTTACATTCATACAGTCGCAGCCGAGTGTTGTATTTGGAGAGTATGCAGGAGATCCGTATAGATTAGATCTAGGATACTTTTCTGCAAAGCTAACTGTACTTAATAATGGCTCAATTGGCTCCTATATCGACAATTGCAAGCCTAGAGTATATGCTCTATATGGTGCGCTCTGTGCTGCATGGAGGCAAGGAGCTAACGGTAAAGACTATTGCCATCATATACATGTACATGGCGGTGGAGAGATATGCTTTGGCAAACAGAATGACCGAGCAATAAGAGCAAGGACTAAGGGCGATGTGGCTGAGTATTTAGCCTGTGTTGATGGCGTATTAAGGAACTTTAACGAGGACTTCAATCACTACGGAAGCATACCAGACATGGTAAAAGCAAGCAAGGAGGGGAAGAGAGCCTATTATGCCACCAAAGAGCAATGTGAATTTATCAGCAAAAAGCATGTTGAAAACACAATAGCTGACATGATCCCAACAAAACTTACCAAACAGGATGGAATGTACGATATTGCTAGTGACTTTAGAAAAATATATCCATCACTAGTTCCTCCATTAGAAAGATCTACCACTACTGACATTGATATATTCTCCGTTAAAGACGGCAAGGAGAAAAGCATTCTGGTCTTCGGCGGGCATATGGTCGAGGACAATAGCTTTATTCTAACTAAAGGCAAGATATTTAAAGATGCTTCTGGGAAAATCCACATTGGCAACACTACCATAAAGTATTGTAAGCCTGAAGACATAGTAAAGCCTATAGAGATAAAGGATGATACAAGCGGCCTAATGTGGTTTGATGGTGGGGTTGTTCTATACAAGGACGGGAAGCCAACAATAAGTATTTCGGCAGGAGCAGAGGATGACAATATATCTATTAATATGGGCGACATGCCACACCTAGCAGGGCTAAGCCTCTATGATGTATTGTTAACAGATACTTCTGGTGGCTGCCCAATTGATGGAATATGTCACATAACGAAGGTGCTTAAGACTTCTATAACAATAGCTATCGAGGATGATGAGATCGATGCTAAATATAAACTTTTAACTATTAGTGATGACGGAAAGATAAAAGAATCTACCGCTACGAAAGTTGTTAACCGTATCACTTGGAGGAAATGATGGGATTTAAATTAAAGATTAGCAGGGATAACTTCCTTAAGATGGTTGGGTATGGGAAAGCTAGTACGCCATATGAAATAGGTGGTCTATGCGAGGTTCAGCATGTTGGCAAGAAGAACTACGCTGTTCACGCTGTCCATATTGTTAAGCAAGAAGTAACACAAGGTAACTTTAAGCTAGATGATATGGAAGTTATGAAGCTTGATAGGAGAGTTGCTGCTGAGAGCAAGGGCGAAAGAGATCTATATATGCTATGGCATAGCCATGTAACTATGGCGACTAGACCTAGCAGCCACGACGACGAGGTGTTTGAGGAGAACTCTATGCATGGGAGATGTATCTCCATGATTGTCAATAACAAGGGAGAGTTCAGCGTTAGAATTGGATTTGGTTTGCACGATGACTTTGGCGGCGAGTATAAGATAGAAGAGAAAATGGAGCTTGTTATTGTTGATACTCCTAGCTTTTCAATAAAGAAACTAGTGGAAGAAGTTAAAAAGAAAATATCACCACCTGTTTATGTTCCTCCAAAGCACAACATAATAAATAATGGACCTAGAGGAAGAGCATTAGGGATGAATGAGAACATTAACAAAGATCTTACTGATAAGTTTAGCGGCTTAACAGAGGAGCAATACAACAATGCACTCTCACAAATGGACATGTATAACAGTGACACTCCAGCAGGTCCAACTAACGAGGACTATTATCACAACCAGTCTAAGAATAACAGACGCAACAAAGGTAAAGGTAGACGATAATGAAACTAGAACATTTAATAAGACAAGCTGATCTATTACCAATAGAGGCTACTAAGACAAAGATAACAATGATTGGAGCTGGTGCAGTTGGTAGTGTTGCCTCTGTATTCCTAGCTAAGATGGGTTTTGCTACTCAGCTAGTGTTTGATTATGACGTTATTGATGAAGTTAATATGAACTGCCAGATGTATAGGCTGTCAGATATAGGCAAGAAGAAAGTTGATGCTCTATATGAGACAGTATTGGACTACTCTGGAAGCAAGATCTTTACAGTAGACGAAAAGTTTACCTCTGACATGGTGTTGATGTCTGATATTGTTATTACCCCTGTAGATTGTATAGACGTTAGGAAAGATATATTCAAATCTTATATAGCTTCGCCTGCATGTAGATATTTAATAGATACTAGAATGTCTATAGAGTATGGTCTTGTCTATGTTGTTGATAAGGAGAACCAGAAAAGTGTAGACAGATATAAGAAAACTTTGCATGATAAGAGCGAATCAAAGCCAGAAAGGTGTACAAACAAATCCGTAATGTATACCTCTGGCTTGATTAGCGGTCTAGTATGCAAGGCAGTTAAGGACATTTCAGTAGGCAAGAAGACCTTTCACACAGTGATATATAACATTGCTGATAATGATTGCGTGTTCTTTGACGAGGATTAATATGAAAGCAGTTAAAATATTTAAGGCATTAGCAGATGGGGAGGCAGTACTGAGTGAAGGGTTTTATTATTTCCTAGACGCAGATGGTGACTTGTGTATGTATACTGCCCTTACTGGTGGCATTCACAAGCTAGTGCTACTTGACCATTTAAACATAGCAGCTTCAATAATTGATGATGATCCAGAAGAGGGCTTGTCTGCAATAATGGACAAGATTAGGAGGAAAGTTGAACATTCAAGAGCAAGCAATACTATTACAGCTAGGGCAGTATAGAAGCGCAATAAAATGCCTCATACCATCAGTAGACATAGCATCTTGTGATGTTTTCCTAGACGCATCTGCTAAGATATGTGACTGTCCGTTTAGAACTGTATTAGAGGATTGCAATGACAATGTATCAAGAGTAGCTAGACTTGCTATTAAAGATATAAGAGATGGGAAAGATATAAGCAAGGAAAAGAGGAGCATGATAGTTAAACAGTACAGGAATCTAGTGTATTCATGTAGAGACTGGCTTATTAGGAACAAGAGTGAAGTTCCAGTCTATGTTCTTACTGACAAGTGTATTAACGATTTTATAAATGGAGGAACTGATGGCTAATGGAGTTGTCATACTACACAAGGTATATCCTGATGGCCATACGTCTGCCTTGGCAAGTATCAGGTGTAGCTTAGATGAATATAGACGCAAGGGATTCAAAGTTAGCTTCAATAAGTGTGCTGCGGTAAGTGCAAATGGACAACTAACACACCAATTTATTCCATTCCATTTATGGGAAAGAAAAAGTAAAGGCTTTCTGTGCGAAGATATAATTGGTGGAAATTCAGAAGACAATCTAAGAATAAAAAGCTTTTTAGCTTCTTCATTAGCTTTCATAAAGGAATAAGGTGGGCATATGGCAGAGGAATATGAAACAGTAGCAAAAACTAATTACCGAATGACTCGCTGTGATATATGTGATCGTGATATCCCTGCTGGTGTTGAGATGTATCATACAACTGGATGGGGTAACTTTGAAATTGGCATTGAATGTATCAGTTGCCACGAGGAGAGAGAGAATGACAAGTAGTAAGTGTAAATACTGCAAGAATAGCCATGCAAATAATAGCGATGGCAGTAGATGCTTGATGAAGTGTGGATACGGGGACAATTTTCGTCTCTTTGAAGATATCAGACCACCTCTATCACCTAAAGTTGTGGCTAGGGCAGTAATTAAAACTAAATACCGAACCGTATTCGAGCTAGAAACAGGCAAGGTATACGAATATGATGCCTGTGTGTTTAAGCTCAACAAAAAAGGAAAGCTTTTAGTTAAGAATAGCCACTCTCTAAAATGGGTAGACGCGAGAGCAACATCAGACATGCTATTCTACGAGACAGAATAGATATAAGATGCTCAATAATGGGTAAGAAATAGAGGAGATAGAATGAAAATGCGAAAGCTAACCAGAGAAGAGAGTAATGCTGTTAGAGTACAGTATGTTATACAGGGAAGGGCTGCTGTGCCGGCTGGATACGTAGAAAGAACTATCCATAAGAATGGGCTTGTTGCTACCTTTGCCTATCAGAATGTAGAAGGCGTTCTATATATTGCTGTCCAAGGTAGTGTTGAGCGTAGCGACTGGATATCAAACGCTAAGTTTCATAAGGTTAAGTTTGGTACATATGATTGCAAAGTACATAGAGGGTTTAAGTCGGAGTTCGCTATTGTGCGTGACGTAATGGATGACCTAATAAAAAGAGTAAAGAAAAATGGTGACAAGATAATGTTTGTTGGCTACTCTAGAGGTGGTGGTACTGCTCAGCTATTAGCATACCATTATGAAGAACCTTTATTAACAATAGCCGCTACGGACGCAGGGAATGGTAAGTTTGCTGCTGGTCTTAAGCGAGGAACAACTCATGTTGCAATTGAACACAGAAGGGACATCGTGCCAAAGCTTACTAGATACATCTATGGATATAGAGACTCTAGTTCTGAAAGACTGCTTGTTGGGAAGAGGCGTTGGTGGCAGCTTAGAGGAAAGAAGAACCACAGTATCGAAGTAGGATATATACCAAACCTAAATAAATATCTTCAGTAGGAGGACACATGAAGGAAGCAGAAGATCACAGAACTTATGTCTATGACAAACCATTAGCTAAGTTTATTAAGGAAGATTGTGGTGGATCGCTGCACGTTGCAGAAGCAGGCTTAGTTTATTTTATAGATACTACTGGAGCATTGTGCTTCACTAGAACGGAGGTAGGATCATTTGTTGGTCGTGTTCCATCGTGGGATACTGATACATTGAAGACTATTGCTAACGCTAAACACCGAAGGGAGAAAGGTAAATGTACTTCACAAACATTGACCCAAGAACAACATGGGTAATTGACATTGAAACTAGGGACAATGCTAGAGCTGAAGAATTTCATAAGGAATTCACGGATAAGAAGATCAAGGCAAAAGCTAATCTAGTTGACCCTGCTAAGATTGAAGCAGACATTGCTAAGAAGAAGGCTGAGGCCAGAGAAAAGAATGCAGTACACTGGATCACTGGTGCTGTAGCTTCTATCGCATTGATTAGAGTAGAAGACGGCATGAAGAAAACTAGCAAGAAGAAAGTACTTGCATGGGCTGGGCTTAACGAGAAGGCTATTCTTGAGGAACTGATTAAGGTAATGAATACAGAAGGTGTGTTTGTGCTATGCGGCAAGAACTCATGTGGCTTTGACTTCCCATTTCTTATAGGTAGAATCATGGCTAACAGTTTACCGATGCCACAACAGTTTACCAATAAGAATAACTTACTAGATGTCGATAAGATATTTGCTACTAGAGGAATGGATAACCAAGATGCTTCTCTTAACAAGTACCTGTTTGGTCTAGGAATTAAGGCTAAGATTATGAAGGGTAGCTATGTTCCAACTCTATGCAAAGAAGCATTGGTTGCGCAGGCTGAAGGCAATACTGCTAGGTATGTAGAGATTATGACTTCCATTAAGGAATATAATATTGATGATACTATCAAGACTGCTAGGATATTAGGCAGATTCGTGGGGCTTAAAGATGAAAATAAGTAGCTCAGAAGAATTGAAAGGCGGGAAGTCTGATATCCTTGTTCTTGCGCCTAGCGGGAAAGGAAAGACTCACTTCTTAGGCACTGTTGCAGATGTAGAGAAGCTATTCATTATCTCTGCCGAGCGTGGGCTTAAGTCTATAGCGGACAAGAAGTTTGACTTCACAGAGGTTAACAGTTGGGCTGAGTTTATTGATGCACTTAAGTGGTTCATGGCTAACTATAAGGCTAAGAAGTTCACCGCCTTAGGGATTGATTCTATCACTAGGCTTAACCTATTACACTCTATGGATCTCAAGAACGAAACCGAGAAGCTAGACTTTGATGACTATAGAATACTATTAGCTTCTGGGATTAAAGTTATCAACTCTTTAACCAAGTCGGTTCCTGTTACTGTTATTGTTACTGCTCTTGCAGATAAGCAAACTAATAAGAACACTGGTGAGACTAAGATAACTGCCTTGACTATTGGACAACTTGGTAGCTATATCAATTCATACTTTGATGTTGTTGCTATCGCCAAGAGTGGCAAGGATGAAGCAGGTAATGCCAAGTATTGGCACCAGATATCTGCTGACGCTGAGTGTGATGGCAGAACTAGACTGGTTGGACTGAAAGGGAAGACCAATGTTGCAGCTAATTATAAAATTTACAAGTCGAATTAACGACACTTACTAGGAGAAATAATGGATTTATTTACAGTTACCAAGGATGAAATTAACGAAATCGCAGGCGTAAAACTTGAGGATGGCGAGGAAATCAAGCTAATTATTGAGGCTGTTAAGACAGGACAAGGTAAAGAGAAGAAAGATACTAGTGTAGTTTGTAAGTTTATAGAAGGTAAACATAAAGACAAGAAGCATAACATCTACTTCACACCTAATGGAAGAATAGCTTGGGTTAAATTGCTTACTGCTCTATTTACAGAGGCACAGCTAGCTAACAAAGAAGCAAGTGCTTCTGCTATGATTGCTAAGAAGTTCTCTGCTGTAGCATATGAGAATGGTAAGTATATCAACCTTAAGAGCTACACGCTTATCTCTGATGTTCCTGACGAGATTGTTGAAGTTGATGAGATTCAAGATGCTGCCGACAAAGGCGTAGAAGCTGCGCAAGAAGCTCTTGCAAGTGACACTGGTGCAGACGGCGTATTTTAATAGGCTCTATGCTAGGAGAAATCCTTTTGGATACGGGGGGCATGAGATATTGTCCCCCTCTCAAATAGCTGAGCTTATGTATATCAATCCAAATTATGAGCATCACATATCAATGCAAGGATTCATTGGCGAGATTCCAGTTTGTTCTCAGCTAGTTCTAGATATTGACTTTGAAGGTGACATACCTAAAGCCCTACACGTTACCAAATATATAGAGTCTAAGCTTAGAGACAATAGGATATCTTTTAAGACTTACTTCTCTGGCAGCAAGGGCTTCCATGTTGAAACCAATTCATTAATACTTGGGGCTAATAGCCATGAGATATGTAGGCAAGTTGTTAAGGAAAACTTTAACTATGATGGAGTAGACACCAAGATATACAGAGATCATGGTACTATCAGGGCTGTTGGAAGCATCAACCACAAGACTGGTATGTTTAAGACAGCTATTGACACCAGCAATTCCTTAGAATCCATGCTTGATCTAGCAAAAAATAGGTGTCCATCTAAGCTGGCCTTTGATTACACTGGCTGTAGAGCTGATGTATTCACAAAGGAAATACGTACTATCGTTAGGTCTAAGAAGTCTGTTGAGGCGAAGGGAGATATATTTATTCCTTGTTTGTATAAGATGCTCAAGGACTTAGACCCACCTAGAGATCTATGGCATACAATCCTTTACACAATTGCAAAGCACTTGCTTGCATCTAACATTGAGGAAGATGATGCTATAGATATCATGGATGCACATGAGTTTTGGGGCGACATTAGCGAGGGAGGATATACTAGATACTCTTATGTAAAGATAATAAGATCTGTATATAGAAATGGTAACACAGCAATAGGCTGTCTTAATGGTATATCAGCAGACGCCATGCAGCATTATTGTGACGATACTATCTGCCCATTTTTTGGAGAGATAGACTGGAGCGTATATGGCATTAACCAAGAAGACAATTGATAGGTTCAACCTACTTAATACTCAGTTCAGATTTGTAGGATTTACTCCAATGAATAAGTATGAGTACATAGACAACTGGACAAAGCTTGAGCTTAAGAAGTTTCACAAGGATGATCTTGATAGATTGTATGTATCTCTAACCAAGATGGCTTTTGATAAGACTATAGGCAAGCAGGTTAAGGAGCTAGTTAAGAAGGTAAGGACTAGAGTAATAGAGATAAAGGCAGATAGAGTAATAGCCAAACAGAAAGGAGTTACCAATGGTTAGCAAAGGAAAAGCAGCAAGAGATAAGGGGCATTCATTTGAGCGCAGAATAGCCAGAGATTTTAGACCTATATTTCCTGAGTGCATTAGACAATTAGAATATCAAGCAGGCTTGGGGATAGACCTAGCCAATACAGATGAGTATGACTTCCAGCTTAAGTGCAAAAAGAAGCACGCATCAATCAATACGATCAACGAGATACCAATCAAGCCAGACAGGGTAAGAGTATTGATAAGCAAGGAAGACAGGCAGCCTATCATGGCAGTAATAGCTTATGACGACCTATTTAAAATGATGGCAGAGCTGAAGTTCTTGCGCCAAAAAGAATTACCAATGACTCTTAAAGATGTAGATAAACTTATTACGCAGGCGGCGCGCCTTAAAGGATAATCAGTGAGAGATTATAAATGCAACCTACCACTTAGACAAGTGCAGCAAGAAGCTATGGACTGTATCTTTGATGACTTCAATAGCGGAACAAAGACTACAATACTTATAGCTCCTACTGGACTAGGCAAGTGCCAGAGTCCAGACACTCCAATACTTATGTATGATGGGTCTATTAAAAGAGCAGATCAGGTTGTGGCTGGAGATAGACTAATGGGGCCTGACTCTGCGCCACGAAATGTAATGTCCACAGTAAGAGGAAGAGAAGAAATGTTTAAGATGACACCTGTTAAGGGTGTCTCTTATTCGTTTAATAGAAGTCACATACTATCGCTAAGAGTGTCTGGTGGACGCATGGAGTATAATGGTCTTAAAATAGACGACCAAGAGATACTAGATATATCTATAAATGACTACCTGAAAGCGTCTAATACACAGAAGCATAGGCTCAAATGGACTAGAGTTGGTGTTGATTTTATAAATACTCCAGTAGAATATGATCCATACTTTGTTGGCATCTACCTAGCAGAAGGAACCGCAGGCAATAACTCCATAACTAATCCAGACAAAGAGATAAGAGATTACATATCAGGTAACTTTAACGTGATGCGAACCAACGGTGTTGGCGGCATAACTATGTTCTTGAAGAGTGATGGCAGAAAGTTTGGTACTGCTGGCGATATTGGCTCACTAAGGTTAGAGCTTTGCAGTAATCACGAGCGTCACATACCAGATAGATATAAGATAAATGATACAAAAAACAGGCTAAGATTATTAGCAGGGCTGTTAGATGGTGATGGTTATAATGCAGCAAACAACTGTTATGAAATAGTGTCTAAGCATAAAAGGCTTGCTGACGATATAGTATACTTATGTAGAAGCCTAGGACTTGCTGCTTATGTTTCAAAGAAGATGGCGACTATAAAGGAACGAAACTTCTCTGGCTTATACTATAGAGTTAGCATAAGCGGAGACTTGTCGCATGTCCCATTTAAGCTAGAGAGAAGGAAGTCGACAGCAAGAGCGCAGATAAAGTCTGTACTTAATACTGGATTTTCTTTGAGGTCTGAAGGTGTTGGTGATTATTGTGGGTTCGTTATTGATGGAGACAGAAGGTATTTACTTGGCGACTTCTCTGTTACGCATAACACTACAATCATGGGCGGAATAGCCAAGCACTATATGAGCAAGATGCCTAATGAAATTGTTCTTATAATCTCTCACCTAGGTCTATTGATTACTCAGTCAGGCAACTCGTTCAAGAAGTTCTGGTCTATAAATACTGATGTATTACAAGGACCTAGGATACCTAGGAAGAATAGTAGATGTGTATTATCTACAGTTCAATCGTCATCAGTTAAATCCAAGATAGATAGATGGTACGCCAAGCTACCACATGGGATAAAGGTGGGCCTGATACTTGTTGATGAGGGTCACAGGAACTCTGGCGTTGCGCAAGTTGATAGAATATTAGAGGACTTCTTCCCTGATGCAAAGGTTGTATCATTCACAGGCTCACCGTTTAAGGACAACAAGGACATGACTCACCTGTATGAGAAGGTATCATTCTCAATATCATTGCAGGAAGTTATCAGCATTGGTCTTCTGGTAAGACCTGTTATACATGGGATGACAATAGACAAAAAGAATCTTGAAGAAGTTATGGAGAAGATAATAAGCTCAATAGCTATAACCCATAACAGAGATAAGTCTATAGTATTTATGAAATCGATAAATGATGCAGAGATAATGACAACTGCACTGAAAGAGATGGGAATCAATGCAGCATCGATAACATCGCGAACACCACAGGACTTAAGAGATAAGACATTAATAGCATTCACTAACAACCATACTGACTCACATCAGGTTCTTGTTACTGTTGATGTATTATCTGTTGGGTTCGATGCGCCTGCGGTTAAGGCTATCTATATGCCATATGGTACAAACTCTGTATCACAATACTTGCAGCGAATAGGTAGAGGACTTAGGACATTCCCCGGGAAGACACACTGTGACATATATATTGGTGGATCTGATCCGATTATAGAACAAGGGAAATGGGAAAGAATACAGAAGAAAGCTCTTGAAGCTGGAGCTAAAGACAAGCCTGAACTACAGGACGAAGTACTAGATGAGCTAGACTTTGACGACATAGAACCAGTAGCTTCTGAGCCAGAGGATGTATATACAATAGAGATAAAGAATGTACAAGCTAAGTTCAGGCGTGAAGGTATGAAGAACCTAGCCGAGATGGTTGGCGAGAGATCGTTCCCTCAAGAGTTCCTAGATCATCTGGTTGCTGTCGACACAACTACCAAGGTTAAGACTAAGAAAGAAGCAACTAAGAAGCAGAAAGAACTGATAGCAGAGAGAGGCTTTGATGCTACCACATTAACTAAGACAGAAGCAGGGATAACAATAGACGCTATTGCCGCCAAGGAAGGCTGGACAGTTAAGCCTAAGAGAATAGTTCCAACTGGCATGTACAAGGGCAAGGAAGCAAATGATGTACCACATGCATACAGGGCAATGGTTAAGAAGAAAGGTAAATACTATAACGAAGAGCTAGCTAAGTTCTTTAAAGGAAAATGATATGAGCAGGAAACCAATAGCAGTATTAGACATAAGGAACCTATCACAAGTAATATATGAAGGTGGATACATTAGCCTCGGCGGATACCCTGCTAGTGGAATAATACCTTTGAGAATAATAATTGAAGATATAGAATTAAAATTTGTTGACACTCTAAGAAATGGAGTGTTAAGGTATAGAAGCATCGACACATAATCTTGTATTATTAACAGTAGTGTGTATATAGTTTTAATGTGTGTCGATGTTTTGTGTGGGAGTAGCTTAACTGGAGAAAGCCCCGGCAGGGAGATGCAGGTTCGAATCCTGCCTCTTACTACATTTATAATTATCTCTGTGTAGCTCAGTCTGGTAGAGTGCGCCGTTTGGGGCGGTGAAGTCGGGTGTTCAAATCATCCCACAGAGACCATTGTTGGAGCATAGTGTAATGGTAGCACAGCACACTTTGACTGTGTCAGTTTAGGTTCAAGTCCTAATGCTCCTGCCATTTATCCCTTGGGTCGTTCAATCGGTTAGGACGCTAGATTGTGAATCTGGTAATGTGGGTTCAAGTCCCACCCCTCGGACCATTTATTATATTAATCATGGACGATGCCTATGGGTAGGCTTAATTGGAGGGGATACAACTTCTATCGTCTGCCTTTTTACGCCTAGGTTGTGACGCAGCGCAGGAAGTCTGTGAGATCATTTGGATTCTGGATTTTTGTGAGCTAGGTTGAAAAATAATCCTTGACTTTTCGTGACATCTGGATATAATTGACCTACTTTTGAATGACATGCTGACGCATCTCCTCCATAACTATATAACAATATGAAATATTGATATATATACTAGCAAGTATTACATGAAATGTAATATGCAGACTAGTAAAATTTACCTAGCCTAGTAACTTACTTACCTAGTAACCTATAAAACAATAACAGGAAAAACAACAAGGATAAGATAACTAATAGCCTATAACAGTTACTAACTATCTAGA
>LGVF01064768.1_pt1 | contig 44134 bp, 111 predicted proteins | sample 469901 | NCBI WGS metagenome assembly LGVF01 (sample SAMN03893561, study PRJNA290197) | marine sediment metagenome | material: sediment; isolation source: combined push core samples #3730, #5133, and #5579 collected at Hydrate Ridge | place: Pacific Ocean: Hydrate Ridge
TCAGCCCCAAGATAACGACCATTACTATCAGTAAATAGATTTTCTTTCATCCATTTTTCTTTTGGTTTATTTTTATTATCTTGTTTAACCATATATAAAGCATCATCAACAGATAGACGATCTTCTGTAATTTGGGTTGGTTCAATACCTATTCGCCCAACTCTAACATGCGGAGTATAATGGAGCATCTGTTTAACAAAACCTTGAGCAATTGGAATTTTACCATCATAATCAAGATCTGTTAATGTTAGGATTCTAATTGGATTATCTTCACTAACACGACCATTAAAATGATGACTATAAATATATTCAGTACTACTAAAATTGGGTCGTCCGGATCCCTGAAGGAGTACTTTAATTCCAAGAATTTCACATGATTTTACAAATTTAGGAAATTCTGACGCTTTTTCAACGAAAAGAATTACATTAAGTTTTTCGATAAATTCACTAAAATCTTTTGTATATGAGAAATCTTCAACTGCAAAATCCTCATACATAAAATCGCCAGATCTTACAAGTTCTGCAAGTCCCTGTGAAAGTAAGGCATTTGCTTTATCAAGATTAAGATCATCTTTCATTACACTCATAGCATACTGTTTAAAACTCCGATACCAAAGAACTCTAAGTGATCCTGTTTCTTTTCCTTTTGCAACTTTAGATTCGCAAATTCCCCATGCCTGAGACATATTTTTCCACGAAAAACCTTCTACTTCACGAATATCCATAGCTTTTGCAATTACTTCCATCTTATTAGATTTTGCTGGAATTGGTGATCCATATCGCAATTCACAATTTCTAATAAATTTTTTAACTTTAATATTTGCTTTATCCATTATTATCACCTCTGGTTTATTTCTATTTTCATAATATTTCTATCTTTATAATATTCGGTTTTTAAATCATCTAAAAGAATTTTTCCCCATTCTTCATCTGACAATGGTTTAATTCGTTCATTATTATGTGGATTTGTCATTTAAATCACCTAATCTGTTATTATAAGTTTCATTCCATTTATGGTTTGATGAGCATGACCAACAAGCTTATTATTAACAGTAATGAGATAATTATCGGGATCTTTGCGATTCCTTATTAGTTCAATTGCTCGAACTGCCTTAAGCTCCCGGACCCAATTATCATTCTCATTTCGTTTATGAATTTTGCAATCACATTTATTACAAACTTCAATAATGGCTTCTTGGCAAAATTTTTCTTTATCATACCAAAGATGATGGCGAGATGTTTCCGCAGAATTTCCGCAGAGGGAACACTTTCCAGTAAGTTTGATATATTTTCCATCTCTTTTTCGAATGTTTGCTTTTTGTTGTCTTGTTAGGGTGCACATTTTAATCACCTATAAGCATGGTTTAAATCATCGACAATACTTTTTATACGGGTTCTTACAGCATTTTCAGTAAGTGACGAATTATGAATATCTATCAGATGTTTTACAGATTCTAATGCAATTATTACAAGTTCATCTTTTTTCATCTTAATCACCTTCTTGATAGTTATTAATTGGTTTAATAGGTTATAAACTTAACTGTTAATAACTTTAAAAGTTTTGGTTAATTAAAAGATCATTATAACATTTATCACAAATTGTAATAAATCCCCAAGGATATGCTTCTTTTAATATTCCCGGATTAAAAAGATTATCACAAAAATCACATTTAACAAGTACATCTTCATTCATTTTTAATCACAGCCATCTATGAAATGAAGCTTCTGGAGTTGGTGATTTAGGTTCACTATAATACCATCCTTTTATACCATAAGAACATGATTCCTTATCTGTATATTCTTTAATTTTTCTTATTGTCATTTTAATCATTCCTATGAATTTATATATTAATTTTACCAATAGGTAAATCAAATTCACAACCATCACATTCTTTACATTTACATTCATCAGATAGTACTCTATCTCAGCATTCGTGATATTTTAGCATATCCTCTTCACTTACATTCATATCATCATCATTTCTCATTTAATCACATCCATTAATAAGATTGTTGCCTATAGATTTCATCCTAAGTTTTAATTCACCGGATGTTAAAGTTGAATTAACCATTTGATTTAGAAATTTTATTTGGTTTTTTGAGATTTCTTTAAGATTTTCCCGTTTATCATATTCATTCATTTAATCACCTATTTACTTGTAATAAAGGCATAGTATCGATTTTGTGATGCTTTATATGATTCTATAGCTTCTTCCATTATTTCTCTTGCTATTGCCATATCAACAATCATATCATGTTCTATTTGGTTCATTTTAATTACCTATTTCATCATAATATTTTTGTTCGCATTCTTCATTATGGAAATATATCCCATTATATAATTCTATATGTTTGGTGCAATCTAATATTACTTCTCCACAACCATCACAAATTAATTCATTTGACATAATAACCTCCAGCATAATATGATATTCCGAGAAACCCTATTTTAGCATGTCTCTGGCAACAATACAATTTTCCACCTAAAAATACACCCAAATGTTTGGGGATTTTATTATTACATAATGCATACTTATTAATCATAATTTTTTCTCATATTTGGGTTGTACCCAAGGATTCATCTGATGCCCATAGTCGATTTCTGGAATTTCATCATATTTTCCAGTTTCTTTGAGTTTTGCTTCAACATATCCTTTAGGTGGTGTGCAAGCTTTAGTTGTAGGATCAACCGATATAGCTTTTTCAATATCTTTAAGCGCCCTTTCAATAAAGGATCGTGTTGGATGATATTTGCCAAGTCCATTAAGGTATCCTTCAAGTTCTGTTCTGGCAATTCTAAGATTTTGGTATTTTGGTTCCATTTCAATTACCCAAGATTTGGTACATTTATCACATCATCAAGATATATAACAGCAATTCGAATATTGTCTTTTGCTGACATATTATTGTTTGCTTTTATGTCTTTAATTGCATCTTCAAGCAATTTTATTGCATGTAGTTGTTTTGGCTTCATGATTATTCACTAATACCTTAATTGGTTTTACTGCCTTATAAACTTACCTACTCAAAACTTTAAAAGTTTAGTATTTTAGTTATCTAATGTATGTATAAATTTTGTTAATTCATTTAATTCTTCAAATTTTTGTTTCCACATATTTGTATAATGTTCTTTTATTTTATCTATTTCCATTTTAATCACACCATTTTATTGAATTAAATTCCTTCATTATTTTAGTATATGTTTTTGGTGATATATATATTATATCATTTGGAATATTATGATTAATATAAACATTTAAATTTTCAAATGCTCTATTTGGATTACGATTAAAAACAACACCATCTAAATAATTACAAAATTTATCAATTTGTAATTCAGTAATAAGTTTAGGATTTGGTGAATCAAATTTACTAATACCAAAATCATTATACATATCTAATTTAATTCTAAAAAAATTCATTTCATTATTTTTTGGTTTTATTTCTTTAATTCTTATAAAATCAATAATTTCTCCATATTTTAATCTAAATTTTTCTTTAATTTCTGATGTTATTTCACATTTCATTTTAATCACTAAATCCTAATATTTTTATTGGAGAATTTTTATTATTCTTACTTTGCTTAATTTCATGGAGAAGTCGATATGTCCTTGGATAATCATCTGTATTTTTATCAATGCTATCAAGTATGAATTTAGAAATTTTTTGACCACTCTTAAATCCTTGTTGGGATCGTTTATAAAAAATATCAGCAAGAGATATAAGTTTTGGATCTTCTGAATTATCATTAGTAAATGTAATTTGATCTTGAAGATTTTCTTTTATTCCAAACGATCCTTTATTTGATATACTGCCGAATTGAAGATAATCGAGAAGTGATCGATATGAGTCAATATTAGATAAATCCTTATTAAGTTGATCATCTGAAATATCCAATGATTCTTCTTTAATAATTCGTTTTGCAAGTACTTTTAGACTGAATCGATTAACGACCATTTGTTTTTGATAACATTTTTGTTTAATGAAATTTGGAATTTTACTTGAATCATTTGCTATTAATATAATTGGTGAATAATTAGATATAACTTTTGATAATTCTTTAAATATTTTTGGATTCATTCCATCACATTCATCAAATACTATTAATTTCTTTTTATCATTAAGTAAAGATCCAGTGTGAATTATGCCTCCATTTATTTTATTACGATCATCTGAAGAATTTGTAATATGAATATTCATATTAAGTTTTTTTGCCATTAAAGTAACAACTGTACTTTTTCCAGTCCCCGGGAGACCATATAATAAAAATGCCTTATCCTTAATTTTATTTTTTAAAGCTTCCTCTATATAAAATTGGAGTGTTGACATATCTCCTATATAATTATCGAAATTTTTAGGAAGATATTTATTTTTAAATAATTCCATTATATCACCAGTGATCTTTATCTTCCTTTATAGATTTATTTTTACATAAATCACCATAGGGTGTTTCTGTAATTATTCCAGAACTTAATGAAATTGTATTTGGTATAAATGGATATGTAATAAACAATCCAATTATACCACCAACAACAAAAATTAATCCTCCATACATTAGGGTGATAGTATCTATCATTTTATATTTCATCACCATTAATTGATCTTATATGGAGAAATATTGGAAATCTAAGGTAACCATCATTTGTAAGATTTTGATATTTAACATTTACTAATATATCATTACCATTGTCTATAAGTTTTTTCATCCGGATTAGGTCCGCATCAGAAAATCCACTTCCACATTTTGAAATTACGGTTGAATCTTCTGGTATAATTTGGATTGCTCCAATCATATCATCACGATCACGTTTTCCAGTTCCTTTAGTAAACCCAACTACTTTAGCAGTACATTCTTTAAATAGCTTATACTTAATCCATTCTTTACGATTTCCATAAGTATATAATGAATTAGGATCTTTAGCTACAATACCTTCAGCTCCAGTTTCTTTAATCCAATTATCAATTTCATCTATTGATTTAAATTTAATTTCTTGTGATATTTTAACATGATCATTTTCATATACTTCATGATCAATAATAACTAATCTATGATAAAGTGGCATCTGAACTTTTTTACCTTCTGTAAAAATTACATCAAATATCATATATACTAAATTTTCATCTTTACGGTTTAATGATTCGAATTGTCCATCTTTTGCAACTATTTCACCATCAACCATAGTTCCGGGTGGAATGGCATTCATAAGGGATTCCTTAATAATTGGAACATCCAGAACTTTACCATTTCTGGATTGAAGTATTATTTCACCATTATTATTTATTGCAATACAGCGAATACCATCAAATTTTCGTTCAACTATATAATTTTCTGGATTAAATTTAATTCCAGTTCCGCATAGTTGTGGTTTAATAATATCTCCAAACTCTGGCTCTGGAATTGGAATGGTAACACCCAATTTTAATGATCCAAATAGGCATGTTATAACAAAAGCACGATCCTTCTCATTTAACCAAATTCCTTTCATCATTCGAATTTTTGCTTTTTTTGATGATAGTGTTGATGCAATAGAGAAAATTTTAGTGATTGTTTCCATATCACTCATTGATTCCTTATTTATTGGAATTTCTTCAGCCGTCTTTTTAGCTATTCCATCTTTAACTATGTTAGCAGATAAGAAATTTAAAACTGCTCTTGGTTGGCAATAAAGATAAGCTAATTTTTCATCTCGTCCACCAACAGATCGCCCATAATCAACGATTCCTTGAAGTTCATTTATTGTCGTCATTTTATTTACCAATGTATTTGTAAAATTACAGATATTACAAATGATGAAAGTGCTACAACTATCACTTTTTCGTATATTTCCATTTTTATTCATCCCCAATTAGCTCTTCATCTTTTGTGCAACATTTTGATGCATCTGGATAATTATTAAAATCTTTATGGCATTTTCGACATTTCCAGATTTTTTTAATTTCAACTCTATATTGTGGATTCATATTATTCACCATATTTATTAAGTGTCAATCCGCAACCAATACACACAAATTCGCCATGTGTTTTATCCCAAAAGAATGATCCAACATTACCTTTATTCCCGCCAATTCTTTGATATGCTCCACAGGTACAAAGTTTTGGAACTACCTTTCCCTTTAGAAATACCATTTTACATCTTGTTGTTGCCATTTTAATCACCCGTAATATTTTAGTGGTATCAAATTTTCAATTTGTTCATACTTATTTAATACTTTATTTTCTGGTGTATATTCGCAGAAACACATTCCCATTGATCCATTTTTAATCTCTTCTTGATATTGTTTTTCTGTTAGAACTATTCCGCATATAGGGCATTTATACATCATATTACCTCCAATAAATGAATATCTCTTTCACTTACATAAATCCGTTCACCAGTAAACTTTCCTTCTGTAATATCGATTAGATAAAAAGGAATTGAATACGTTGTGGTATCTATGCCATGAACAGTTCCAGTGTATCCATTTGCGGTTTTTATTCGTGTCGTGGGTTTAAACATCATATTACTACCTCTTCTGTTGCTTCAAGTATTTTATCTAATATATTTTTAGATAATCTTTTACCAAGTGGTATTCTAATTATGATACAATTATCATCAGTTTCAAGTTCAACATTATAATTTCTGTTATTAAGTGCATAAATAACATCATTAAGGGATCGTGTATTAATCATGGTATGCTCCAGTTTTATGAATTTTATGATATTTCTCTTCAGTATCATTAAGTATTACTTCAAGCTGAAATTGTGCTTCCTTAAGATATTTACTAAACCAACTATCCATACCTTGTGCAGAAACATCTTCAACTATATAATCTTCCATTTTAATTGATTTAATCTCTTTAAGTGCCCTTTTAAGGGATCCTATGGTTTTACTTAGTTGTTTGGTCATGGTTTTATACCATTTATGAGTGATTGTCTATCTTCATATTTAAGATCAGCCATCCTAAATGAAATTTTACATTCACATTGAGTAATTGTGAAACGTCCGTTTTTATGGATTATTTCTGTTATAACTAATCATTAGTTTACAGGTACTTAAAGGTATCTATTCAAAACTTTAAAAGCATTGGTTTTGCTAATCGTAAAAAGATAGTAATACTTTTAGAATCATTAATATTACATCTATAAAATTTCATCCATTCATTTAAATATTTAACTTCGCCTGACATTATATGTTTAAATTTATAATATTGGTTATTTTTAAAAATTTCTAACATCTTTTTATATGTTTCTGAAATTTTATATGAATCTCCAAGAAGAACATCACATACATCTTGATCATTAAGTTTAAATAATTCATTTGTATCTATAAGTAGACTAATTTTATCTTCAGTTGTAACCATTTATTTCTCCTTAATTTGCATCTAATGTGATAATATGCATATCTTTAGCAATTTCATATACAAGTTGATCACAAAATACAAGATATTCAATTACTTCATCAGCACCATAATAAAGATTTACTCCATGACAATGTTCAAGGAAATAATCTAAACTTTCATTTCCTGAATTATAGGTTAGTTTCATTTTGATCATCCTTACATTTTTTACAGATGTAAATCATGCCAAATGAATCAAATATTAAATCTTTTTTTGATTCACAATAAAAACATTTTTTAATATTCATTTAATCAGATCCTTTATTACTTCTTAAATCATCTTCTGAATATATACCCCGTCCATACGGATATGAAAATTCCACCAGATACATGACAGGAGTTCGTGATGAATCGCATGAAACAACGATGTTTCCAGATCGTCCGATACTCCTAACATATACTTCTTCACTGATTAAAAATTTAAGTTTTGTCATATTTATCCTTAAATTTATATAAGCATTACATAATTTTTATCATATCGTTTATCTCTTGATACTGATAAAGCATTTCCAATTTTTGTTGCTTCTTCGTATGAATTAGCTTCAAATTCTGCAGTAAATGCTATTGTATGTACCATTACATAGGTTGGCATAACTACCCCCTTATTCATACGATGGTTCATGCATATAACAATGATCACACATAAGGATCATTTTATTATTTTGGTTTGGAATTTCATGAACCATTTTACCAACCTTAATTTCTTTATTACAAATTTGGCATTTCATTTTTGATTCACCTCAAATGTATCTTGATATTCAGTAATCATATATCCTCTTGGATAATTTTTTGTAGTTATAGATACTTCATATTTATTATCTTGAGATACGATACGTCTCATTGCATATATGAGATCAAATTCTTTTTCACTTAAAAATGTTGGTATTGGATTCATTTTATTATCCTTATGTATTATTTCCACGAAGATTCATTTGCTGATAATATATTTCCATAAGTTGCCCATATTCATTATTACAGGATTTCTGAATTTCGGTTTGCTTAATCATTTTAATTCACCTTTTTAGGTTATAGTTAATGATTAGTTTACAGGTATATAAACTTAACTGTTTAAAAGTTTAAAAGTTTTAGATCTTTGGTCTACTATTTAGGTATACATTAAATAGTGCTATTGATTCAGCTGAACATCTTTGTATGTATCGTTCTTTATGGGCTAAAATATCAAAAATTTCATATAAATCAAGGAAATTTTTCATATTTTTTTCAATATATTCTTTTGATTCTTTCATTTTATTACCCAAATGATGGATCTCCGGGATCAAATTTAGTTTTAAAATCAGGATCTATAATCTCATCATCATCATTAACCGATCCTTGTGAATTAGTTTCATTCCCTTGTTTTACAATTTCCTTTTCAACTACTTTTTGTAATTCATTTCTCTTTTTAATTGCAAGTTCTGATGCTTCAACAAGTTTATTTTCATGTTCTTGTGACCAAGGATAAGATCGTGTAAGAACATCTTGTGGCTGAATAATTAAGAATGATGTTGGAATTCGACATACTTTTTCATCTATATTTTTTATATCTTTATATACTATAAACTTTATATATAGTACATTAAATTGCTGAAATGGATATTCCATTGAATCAACAATATATTCCTTATTAGATCCTCTAACAGTAATTATTTCATAAATTTTTTCATTCATTTATTTACTCCAATTCTTCATAATCAATATTATTTTTCCAATCAAGTAATAATTTAACATTTGTACAATTTGTCGCAGGTATTCCAGTTTGCAAAGCATCTACTTTAATATTATCTACTTTAATTATTACTTTAATTTCATTTTGATAAATAAGTAATTCTTTAGTTACAATATCAACTAATTCACCAATTTTTATATCAAATAAAATTGGATTATCTGCATATTCTTTTTGTGCTCTATTAAATAACCGAAGTTTATCATGATGCAATAAGTTAGCCATCCGATAAACATATTCCTGATTACCATCATATTGACGAATTGCATTTAATCGATCTGGTAATACTTGAGATTTCCAAATACGCATCCGAGTATCAAAATCATAAGGAATTTTTATTAAATGATTTTTAGCTTCTTCTAATTCCCAATCTAAAATATCTGAATTTTGCATTTTAATCACCAATTAATATATTTATACCCTGTTGAATTGCTTGTTTTTGTATATATGTTGCATTATTATTTTTAATTGTAATTCCCATAAGAATTCCAGCACAAAAATTTCGTGACATTTCATTAAATACTTCTTCTTGTGTCTTCATTTTATTACTCCAATTCTGATCTTGGTATAGGTATAAGGTTACGATTCTTTTTAATTCCCCGGGGCTTTTTTTCAGCAAGACGTTTCCTAATTTTTACTTCAGTTCGACTACTTTTTGATGTTGGATTCATTTTATTACCTCTTAGATTTTTGATGGAGTTGTTCATTAAGTACAGCATTATTCATAAGTGTATCATATAGTTTAGCTTCATATCTCATAATTTCACGGTATATAAAATATGATTCAATAGTTTTATTTAATGGGATATTTTCATACATTTTAATCATCTTCAATACAATTTAAAATACCTAATTTAATTAATTCTTTAAAATTACCTTTAATATCAACTTTTATTAATTCCCATCCATATAATGTGATTCCATAATATGCATCACAGAAATTAAAATCTTCATCATTAATTTCACCCTTTATTCGCATCATTTTTTCGCAAAATGTTTCTGTTCCAATTCGATTACAATCATCATCATATACATCAAATATTTCACAATCTTTTTCCTGATATTCCCATCCGGAATTACATTTTGCATTAATATAATCATAAACCTCATCATCATTTTTTGCTAAAAGATATGTTTTAATACCAATTATAGTATCCTTTGGTGCAGTATGGCTAAATATAATTTTATATAAATTCATTTTAATCATCCATATTTATAAAAGTGTTAATATCATTATCTTCGATTAGTTCATTACAAGCATCCTGAATAACTAAAAAATTCTCTCTTAGAATTTCATTAGTACTTGTTTGTTTTATTACATGTTCAATATTTTTTTTAATTATTTCTAAATTTGTTATCATATTTACTCCAATATTTATTAAATAATATCTTGTAGATTAAAGATAAGGGCGATCCCATAAAGATAAATTAGTATATAAAATGACCAATAAGGAGTCGTTTTAAATTTTGATAAAATATATAATCCAATTATTGATACAATAATTTTAATAACCATAAAGTGAATAAAATTATAACATAGTGGATTTATTTCAGTAGCACCATAAAATGTAACAGATATAAATGTTAAAATAATATCTAAACTAATAAGGATTATTAATATATTTAGTAGTTTAGATTTATTCATGATTAATCCTTTACCAAATTTATAATATCTTCAGGATCACCAGTAGGATAAGGAATTCTAATAATAAGATCATTTTTATCAACTTCTAAAATAACTGTTGCATTATTTACTTCTTTATATACATTTTCCATTTTAGCAGTTATTTCATTTTGGTTATTATCATCATTAAGTGGACAATCTGGATGAATTATTAATCTATCTTTAATTACCATTCCTTCAGTATCTGGATGTTCACAAATGTATTCAATATATGTATCATTATAATAACTTAATGGACAGTGTTCACATGAATCAATACTAATTATTTTTTTAATCATTTTAATTACCTTTATCTATGTAAATCGCTATAATTATAATACCAATTAAGATTATCTAATATTTGTATTTGTTGTCTCATTGTAAAAGTTGCCCACATACAATTAGGATATATTGAATCTTCATTTTGTTTTTCAGTTATCATTTAATTCACCTTTTGGTTAATATATGATTAGTTTGCCAGCTTATAAAGTTATCTATTCTAAGCTTTTAAAGTTTTGTGGAATAAATTCCCGATGGAGAGGATCATTTGAAAAGTAAGTTTTTGGTATTCCTACATTAGATATAAGTTTTTGGCAGTTTCGGCATGGTTTACTAAGCATGAGTTGATTTTTAGAATTGATTCGGACCACAACAAGGGTTGAATACTTTAGATTAATTTTTGAATGAATCGCTTTATTTATAACAGATTCTTCAGCATGTTCACTATATGGGGTTGATTTATTTAGAACTTTTACCGAAAAGGATCGATTTGGTGAAGATACATAATTAGATCGATCAAAGATAACTGCACCAACCCGATGTTTTTCGGTAGAAGTTTTCGCTACCTTTATAGCGATTTTTGTGGCTTGTGTCAAGTTCATGGTTAATAATTGGTTTCAAAGTACTTAAAGGTATCTCTTTTAAATTTTTCTGATTTGTATTTTTGCTTCTGTAAAAAATTTAATTGATAGATCATCAGGATAAGATTCTTTAAATACTACACGAATAATATTTGCATTGATGATCATTTTTGTACAGAGAATACATGGTTGAAGTGTGCAGTAAAGAGTTGCATCTTTTGTACTTATACCATGTAATGCAGCTTGGATAATTGCATTTTGTTCTGCATGAACAGCTCGGCAGATCTCGTGATTTGTTCCTGATTTAATATTTTTTTGATCTCTGATGCATCCTATGTCAAGGCAATGTTTAAGATTTTTAGGTGCTCCATTATATCCGGTTGATATGATGCGTTTATCTTTTACAATTACTGCACCAACTTTCCTCCGAATACATGTTGAACGAGTTGCAATAACATTTGCAATATTCATAAAGTATTCGTCAATAGTAGGTCTTATTTGGTATCTAATAAGTTGAGTCATTTTATATTTGATACTATAATTAATATTAAAATAGTTAAAATGGTTGTAGATATTAATATAGATATATCAAGTAAAGCTTTAATTATTTTATATTTAAATTGTTTCATTTTATTATTCCTAAAAATTTTTCATTGTATCATTAAGGGCGGCTCTTAATTCATTTACTTTGCGTTGTTCTTCAAGATATTCCCGATGTTGTCTTTCGCGTTCAAGTCTATTATGTTTTTCTGTCCATGTTTCTTCTGATTTATTAGTAATAATTGGGTGGTTATTTTGTGTTGGATTGATTAAACCTAATTCTACAAAAGGTTTTACTATAATACATAATAATTTAAATCCAATGATAATTCCCCAATATAATAAACCAAGACAAAAGAGTCCGGGTAATGTAAAAAATAGAATTATCATTATAAATATGTGATATATTAATTTCATTTTATTATTCCTATAATTTATTTTTCATCTTTATGAGATTAGTAATGGTTGATTCAATTGTTGTTATGATTTGTTCTGTTGATGCTTGGTAAATGTATTCAGAGGTTTCACCAAGTTCTTTTAAGTCTTGGATTATATATTCTAAAGTTGATATTGTCTCATCGATGGTACTAATAGTATGTACTTTTTTCATTTTTCTCATTTTATTTCTCCTTTATATTTATATAAAATTATCTAATTGTGGAATATTATTCATTGATCTTTGGGTATAATGAGATTCCCATTGGTTTGATATTTCGAAACCAAGGCAACTTAAATCGCATTTCCGGCATGATTCAAGGATTGTTCCAGATCCCATAAATGGGTCAAGGATTAAGTCATTTGGTTTTGCATATTTCTTGAGGATCCAAGTAAATAAAGGGGTTGGCTTTTGTGTTGGATGAATTCGGGTTTCTTTAGCTTTACCCATATTACCTTGTAACATTCCTTGCCATCTGTATTTGAATAAGCGGGTTGCGATTTTGAATGACGTCCATGCTAATTCACAATCGGCAAAATCGTTGTTGCCATTCTGTTTGTCCCAGACAATCCAACATGGAGTCGGATGTAAATAATCTGTATAGTAGTTGCCCCCCAAATATAATTTGATTTTTAGATACTCGGAACATTTCGGTGAAATATTCTTTGGGGATTCGTTTTTGATCCCAATCATAATGATTATAATTTGTAGTTTTGGCTAATTTACTTCTGGTTGAATTTTTCTCATTGGATTCGCCGATTCCGTATGGAGGATCTGTTAGGATTAAGTCGAAATGGTTGTCAGGGTATTTTTGCATGAGGTCTTTGCAATCACCGATTTTATAGTTTTGGGTTGACATATTTGTATCCGGTTAAGTTAGTATGATTTATTATTGGATCTCAAAGCTTATAAAGGTTTCTATTGGTGATGTTGGGGGAAAGGTTTAAGTACTTTGCTTGCGTATATATTATATAGACAAAATAATTGGAGTAAATAAATGACGAATGAAAAACGAATCCGTTGCGAAGAATGTGGCGGAAAAATTATTGAGGGAATTGATTCCAGAGGATATAATTTTTGTGAAAAATGTGGTTTAGTAACAAATGAATATAATCCTATGGGGCATGGAATAAATGGACTTATTGATTATATGAATCATCATGGTCTGCAAGATTCAGTTGATATTGTAAGGGCTATTAATTCAATAGAAGGTCTTCGATCAGCAAGATTAGGGGTTAGTAAATTATGATTCTTACATATTCTTATAATGGAAATACCTTTATGATAATTAATACTAATTCAGTTAATAAAAATTATACATCTTATGTAAATTCATTTTACCATAATCCTGTAATGCTAAAATTAACAAAAATGAATTTTAATAAATTCATATAAATTAAAGGATATAATATGAAAGAATTTATTAGAGATAATGGAAAAGTCCGGATATGTTCCAGTAATATCGCCAAAATGAATATATCCGAATATATGTATCATTGCCGATTTAGACTATGGGATAATATATGTGATTCTATTAAAGAATTATTAGAATCATGGAATATAATTATAAATATGTTTCTTATTCTTTTATTACCAATATATTATCCAATTATGGCATATATTCATATAAAAGAATCCAAAAAAGAAGTAGCTGCAAATAGGAAATAACAATGGCAAAATTTTGTAAGGGCTGTGGAATTCCAATATATGGAAAAAGTCGAAAGTGGTGTCCAAAATGCAAACGAGAAGTTCATCTTGAAATGATGCATAATTACTACTGCAAAAATACTTCTCGATGGCAGTATGGTGGACGCTATTATGATCAACAAAATAAAGATAAAATAGGTACTGGATCCCTTGGATCTCACATGTTATCTGATCCCAAAAAAGAACAGGATCAAATACTCAAAGAACTCCAAAATCTAAACCTAAGAGCCAGAAAAGAAAATTGGAGATATAAAGATTAGAATGTTTAAAATTACCTATGAAAAAACTGGAAAGGAAATAAAACTTACCAATAAAACTATGTGGCTACGATTAGATCATTCACAATTAGTAGAACTTGGGTTTGAATCAAACGACTTATGGGATAAAGAATAATTTTTTTACAAAAATTTCTAATATAATTTATTTCAAATAAAATTAAAAAATTAAAAAAAATTAATCACCTAAATTTTAATAGATTCAATACTAATATCAGAATCTTTTAATCTCCGATACATATATGTTATTTTATTTATAAATTCTTGAGATACTCCAACATTCATTTCAATTTCGTATGCTGATAAACCACTACTATATAATTTAATAACACGTGTTTCTATCATAGTTAGTTTCATTATATTACTCCATTGAATTCATTATTAATATTTTAAATGATGAATTTTTATGTGTTTTAACTAAAATTCCATTACCAGTTTCTAAGGGACTTATGCTTGCAATCCATTCTTCTCCCATACGAGACTCCTCCAAATATAATGAATTCATAAGGATGTGAATTATCTCATCTATTGTTTTTTCTGGCATTATTGGTCCAATCTAACATTTATAACATTTGGTATAATACCAAAATTATCAATCACATATTGTTTACCTGTATTCTTTAAACATTCAAAATTTAAATTGCATTGATGATCTGGCATTGCCGAGAATGGCGGACTGCATTTATTAACATAAATTGTAACTTTATCTGTATTATGTGTTAATAATACATCAATTTTATCAACATCTAAAATTAATTTCATTTTATTCATTTCCTCATATTTATTCTATTCGCCAGAAACGTTTCCAGTCACAATAAATGAGATCACATATTACACGATCCCTTACTTTCAATGTTGGTCCAGCATCATATCCAGTAAGCCAATTAAATAATTTAGTCATGATTTATTACCTCTTAATCTTTCATATTTATAATTTTTGAAGCATCTTCATATCCAGATTCATAAGCTTTAAGGATCGCTTCACTCATTTCTTTTTGGGTATATATTTTTGGATCCATAATTATTCAGATATTGTTTGATAGAATCCACCATGTAAATTACAATCTTTACAGATTGATATTTTATTAATTAGATCAATATTAAACGATCCACATTTAGGGCATTGATCAAATTGATAAATCCTATGAACTTCCTTAAATCCCAATTTTTTATTTAGATCTGTTATCATAGTAGTTACCTCTTTATTAGTTTAAACGATCCTATATACATTTAGAACTATACCATATAGGATCGTAACGATCATTACTGCTATTGTAATTTTTCTTTGATTCATTCCATCACCCGCAGGTCTTCCAATCTTATAAGTCTCTGATCGAATTTGCTACTTAATCTAAGTACTGGAATTCTCTTATCAGATAGTCGTTGCATCAATGAACTTGGATTAGTTCGGAGATGTTCTGCTAATGCTGCCACGGTTATAATTCCGGTTCCCGGTAAAACTTCTACTGTCATTTTATCCTCCAATAACTGTCACTGTTTTTAAAGATGGTTCAATAATATTCAATTCTTTCACACCCAGTTCGATTCCTGCAATGGTTAAATTATCACCCTTATGATGCATCCTTTGATACTGGACTGAATCCTTAAATTCAACTAAAAGCGATTTATTAGGGATCGTGTGATAAAGTAAAACCATACACCCATAATATTCTTCTATGTCTAATGTTATATTAAACCGACTTAATAGGAATGTTTTTATATCTGCATGAGATTTATTCCAAAGTTTAATACTCCATGATGGGTGTTGATACCGAAATCCATTTCGTTGGTATAAGGCATTCTCAATTCTTTGTTTCAGGGATTCCATATTAATCAACTTCGAAATGATTCATTGCAGTATAAAGTAAATGGTCATAATCTCCAGCCATCATTTCATTTTGAATTTCTTTCCATTTATCTTCAGTCCAACCTGCATCCTTTGCAGCCCTGTGACATCTACCCATTATAGAGAAGGCATTTCCATCTTCTCCGACTAATTTCACTTTTGGTTTTTCTATCATTTTGATTACCTCTATATACCTATTATACTCAATAGTACTTAAAGCTTTTCACAGTTTTGGTACTTTCCTTTAAGTCTGTGCAGGATTTAATTTAGCAACATATTTATGTAACCGAATTCCAAAAGATGAATTTCTTTTAGCTAAACAATATACTTTATCACCTAATGGTGTAGTAATCCATCTCCAAACTATATTTCCTGTATATAAATGATACATTATTAGTAATCCTTTACTCTACCATTCATATAATAGCATCTGAATTTATACATACCATCTCTATCAAATACTTTACTCTGTAGTTTTCTGATTGATTTCTTTTTCATAATTTTATTTCCTTTTAAATTAAAATGGTATCACCCATATCAAGTTTAAGTTCATCAAAACCTTCATTGAGTAAATTACCCATTACATCAAGCATATCTTCGAATCCTTCAAGATAATAAAGTACATTTCTACTAATCATTTTTATCATTCCTATTATTTATATCCGAATACTATACCTTCTTTTTTTGCACTTGTTCCTAAACTTTCTGCAAGTATTTCAATTTCATCTGGTGAAAGATCATTTAGCTTTTTAATATTTTTTAATGCTAAATTAACTGCATTAATCCAATAATTTTTAATGTATTCATCTATTTTATCCATATTATCGAATCCTTATATTTCTATTCTCTAACCAAACACTCTTAAACATTATGGCAGGTATTTTATGCCAAACCTTTTTAAATGGGCACATAGATTTAAAATCCCCATTAAAATACAAAGTATAAATACTAAATGGGCATTTAGCACATGAGTTAATATTTGCTAATTTGTTCATGGTTGATTCCTTTATTTTTGTTCTATAATCATCATTGGTTTACTACCTTATAAAAGTATCCTTTAGTAGATCATTTTACTGGATCACTATTCAATCCACGAAGACGCGAAAACATCCTCACTTACTATACTATATGAAAAATACTTTTTTTTCTAAATTTTTTCTACTTTCCTATAGTATACTAATATATATTTTTTCATGTCTTAAGAGGTATATAGTATATACCTTTAGTATAGGTATAAAGAAGCTCTAAAAATGCTTGTTTTCAAGCCACGAAATGAAAATTGGTCGTGGCTTACATGGATTAATATATTTGTAATTGATCATCGAATTGTTTAAGCATCTTTAAAGCATTCTTTTTTCGTTTATTGGCATTACAAAAAGAATTAAATACTTCCATCATGGTATCTAACTCTTTTTTATTCATCTCGATTAGATGATCTGTAGTTTCAGATTCACCCCTCATTAAAATAGCAATTCTCATATTATTTCCTCATATTTATTCATTTAAATTTTTAAATTGACTTTCATATTCACTTAATCCAAATTCATCTGATTCAATTTCTTTATATTCTAATCCTAATATATATTGTACTTTCCTTCCTCGTTCTGTTACTCGATTAATTTCAAATCCAGCATCTTTAATATTTTTATATAATTTTTTAATAGATAATGGTGGGATTTTTCTATTTATCCTCCATTCATTGAAATTAATTTGGAAATCATCTATATTGATGCGCCCATTTATATCAACTATATAAGATTGGGATATAAATTCATTTATTGGATTTGATTTACCTTCAAACCGAGTTCGCTTATTCTCAATCGATCCATCACCAGTAAAAACTCCCTTCTCTAATAGTTTCTTTAAGACTGAAATTAACTGCCTACCAAGATTCTCATATTCATGATCTGGGATCATATCAATTATAGGTATGCCAGTATCCTTAAATTGATTCGGAAAATCAATAATAAGGGATCGTCTATAAAATCCATCTGTTTTATCAGTAGTTTCGGGTAGTTCGTTGGTAGCAATAATTAATTTTGCGTGATTAATAAAATCAAATGCATCTCTTCCCTTATTCTCACCTTTAATTGGATCTTCTCCAGTTAGGGCTTTAAGCGTAGCCGTTTTTGTGATTTTATTAGTATTTGTTTCTGAAACAAATGCAATTGACTTTTTAAATAGACGGACCGCTTCAAATCGAGAGGTTGAAATATCATCCAGATCAGTACTAACCGTATTAACTTTTCCAATAAACCTTGTTAATAACTTGATATATTGTGATTTACCATTTCGACCACTACCAACTAAGAAAAATTCCTTAGCTATAGGATATTGCTTATACATGCAATAAGCCATAATTTCTTTCAATAGTTGAACATGTTCAGGGTGAACCCATTCACCTAATAATTTATCTATTTTTGGTGTCTCTATGGAATTACCTAATTTATGTGGAATGGCTTCAGTATAAATATAATCTGGAGTTGCTATAAACTCTTCATCCGTTAATATATTAACTACCTTATCTTTAAATTGAATAAAATTAGGTGGAAGTGGTTTTGGATTTAATCCTCGGGCATCCTGTCTGATATTCTCAAGGAATTCAAATTTATCACTACCTTTAGTTATCTTTATTCCAGTTGATCTGGTAAGGCATCTCATAATAGTTGTATCATCAACTAAATGAAATGATCGCGAGGACCAACCCCATAACCAATAGAGTTTTGCTTCATCATAGTATATTGGATTCTCTGCGAGAAACTTAGATACCATATTACCATAACTTTCAATCATTTCAGCTTTATCTACTTTTGATTGATCTTTTTTAGCTATGGCTGATTCTTTAGCTTCACGTATAGCGATCCTTTCATTTAATTTATCTCGCTGCAAATCAGTCTTTTCTGTATCTTTTTTCAATTTCATCATTTCAAGTTTGATTTGTAATTCTTCTATTGATTCCATTTTATCTCCAAATTATTCTATATGGTTAGATCTAATACAGTTTTATTCAATGCTGTACTAAATTCCCGATCATCTTTTCTAAAAAGACTCCTATGACATCCTACATGATCAAAAATTTCATTATGGATCTTACTTCTCATTTCATCTAAATGAGCCGAATATTGTTTTTCAATTGCTATAATGACCCTACAATATCTTTCGATCAGTTCATTTGGTACGTCATATTTATATATCTTCATGATATTGCCTTCTTTTGTTTATTCCTATATCTTATTTGTCTTTATTAGTACTTAAACTTTCCTATGGTAAAGAAATTCCAAGAAGATCCATTAATATTGGATCATTTAACTGATAAGAGTTATATAATGTCCAAATAAGTAATAATAGGATTGCTAAAGATCCCACTATCATTGATAATGTATATTCATCCATGATTATTTTTAATTGAAAAATCTCGGATCGATTCGAGATCTAAATTATCCCGATAATATACATGGAATACTGTTAGATTTTTGAAGGATCGATTCGTTGTTATCATTCTCTTATCATCTAATGCTAATATTTCTTCTCCTCTAAAAGTATCATCAATAATTGGATTTAAATGAATAATCATTTTTATTACCTCATAAATTCATGTAAAAGATATTTTATATCATATCCAAGTACTATTTGAAATTCCGGATTTGGAATATCAATATGCTATATAACTAATATTTTAAATATCTTTGGTTCGATCACTTTACCATCCTATTGATTCATCTGGAAATGGAATCTCTTCAACTGGATTTTCAATCATTCCTATAAATGGAAGTGGATTATAGTATCGATCTATCTGAAATATAAGTCCATTATGTTTCATTTTTATAAATATGGGATCGTGCATTATTTTATCTCCTTTTATTTTTATTTAATTGCATATAATTTTTTCCAACAATCTCAACATAAATATCTATATCCCCAACATCCTATAGCAATAAGTGGTTTATATTGTCGACATTTACTGCAAAACCTATATCCATCTTCAACAACCTCATCGAAATCTTCTGTCATATCTGTCATATCTATCATTTTATTCTTCCTCAAATTTAGATCCATTATTCCAACATATATCCTGCATGGACATAATAGATAAAAATCTTATGTAATGTTTGCACTGATGGCAATTTGTTGATTTACATCCAGTATATTTTTTAATCATTTTATTCACCTTTTAATATTTAAATATACGATTAATTGATTTTAGTTTACGCGAACTTTACGATTAAACCTATCAACTTCATCCTGTAAAGTAATTATATCTTCATATCTTTGTACTCTCCATCGATCTGCTATTATTGGATTTCTATTTTCCATAGAATCAACCCCACGATCAAATATTAGGAATGATTCCGCAGGTGAACAATTCGTATATCTTCCATCTTTTATTCTAATTACCATGATTTTGATCCCTTTTAATAGCTTTTCTTATTAATTTATCATCTAAATATAAATCATAATTAAGTATAATTGCTAATCTTTCCGCATCTCTATGAGCATAGTCATAGGGTTGCCCCTTTCCAAGTTTCAAAATTAGGTCTGGCGATACACCTATATCTAAACTTCTAATCTCATACATTCCGGCGGTTCCAAATTTAGATATTCTTACTTCTATTTTATTTTCAAACATGATTATTTCTCCTGATTATATCAAGGATCCAGTTGTGTAGCAACATTTTTATAATATGTACCACCGACTTTTATCCATGATATAGGTTTGGTATCTATTCGCTTTTCATATCGATAAGATGTTTGATTAAATTTGAATCGATATTCATCCTTTTTGTAGTTGCCGTATACATCTTGTTTGAATCCGCGCTTTTCTATAATAGAAATTATATAGTCAATTACTTTTTGGTTCTTTTTATTTACCATTTTAATCACCTCAATTTATATCATCTGGTTTATATAGTGGATATTCGTTAACATATTCAAACTCACATTCATCATCGCAGAAATATTTACCATTTACTTCATGTTCATCTGGATCTGGAATTATTCGTCCGCAATTATTACAAAATATTGTATTTGTCATTTAATTACCTTAATTTTTTAATGGATATGTGGTTGTTATATTTTTTATGGTAGATTCTTTAACCATTGCAGTTTCTCCGGTCCAAAGTGATTGAACATAAACCCATCCCATTGTAAGTTTTTTAGATGCATGCTCCATGAAATATATTGGGTGGTCTTCAATTTCGCCATATCGTTGTTCCATTTTAATCACAATCCTATTTTTGTATAATATGTAATTGGTTTAGAGGTATATAAGTGTTTCTGTTCTAAACTTTTAAAGTTTCTAATAAGGGATCACTTGTAATTTTTAAATATAGGTTGATAAGAGAGATTATATATATTAATACGATTATAAATATAATAATGAGGATATAATAATGGTTATTTTAAGAGAAGCTACTATTCGATATAAGAGATATGATCCGGATAGTTTAAAACCTAATTCTAATAAGAGGATTTGTGTATCTTAATACCTAAAAATCGATGTGTTAAACTTAATTCTAAATTTGAAGGATCATGTGCCTATCATTTATTAAGTAGTGTTATTATTTATATACCAAAAATATTCATAAAATGAATCATAGTATGAAAAATAATATAAATATGAATAAAATTAATAAATTAGCTTTAAATTATTTAATAGGGGATATATTATGACAAGGAAAGAAAAAGAAGAGGAAAAGCAACAGATAATAGATGAAAGTGTTTTTTCGTGGGATAGACGTATTGGGGAAAGTATGAAATCCTACCGATTATTTTTATGTTTTAAAGATATGGGTCGAACAAGATCTTATGTTAAAGTCTTTGAATTAACTGAAGGAATGAATTATGCAGCAATAAATCAACTTGGTACTCGTTTAGAATGGTTTAAAAGGGCTGAAGCGTTTGATGCTCATCAGGATCGCGAATTCCAAATTAAACTTGAAGAGGAAATATTACAATCACGGATTCGTCAACAGCGCATTGGTGCAGGTATGCAGGACTTAGCAGAAATGGGTTTAGAAATGCTTAAAGAATATCCGGAAGAATTATCTCCTGCTGATATATCTAAATTAATTGATATTGGTGTAAAAATAGAACGACTTGCTCTTGGAGATCCAAGCGAAATCATTAAAAAGGAAATTGAAGGAAAGGTAGAGGTAGAGGTTGCAGTTGAAGAAGTGCCAAAAGATATTTCTGCAATGGTTGGAAGGGAATTAGCAATAAGAGCCAGTAAAAAAATGGACATAAATGTTTAAAAAACGATCCTATCCTGAAAATATAACTTATGTTGAATCATTTTTATGTAGTAAATGTATTTTTAAAGATGAACCTATATTTTGTATGCGACTTCAAACACATAAATATGGTTGTCTAATTATAAATTCAAGGTTAATAAATGACAAAAATCCAAATTAAATTTCCAAAATCACTCCGTATTAATATGGAATCCTTTATTAAAGGTGAAAGAAGAATTAAGGTTAAAGGAACTTCAAAACGAAAGGCGCATTATAGGACTATTAAAGGATCTGATAAACCAGAAATAAAACCTGATCAATTTCTTCCGGGCTTTAAAGATATGACGTGGGTTTATGATTTTGAAAATTATGATGAAATTAATGATATTTTATTAAAGCAAAAAGATGAAGATGGTTGGTTGCCTATATTCGAAAATATGATTATAAGTGTTGGTGGTGAACCATATTATTTTATTGCAGAAGCTTGGTATGATGAATGTCTTGAAAGTCGAGGATATGAAATAGAAACAACACCTTCTAATATTAAAGACTCATTTAAAGGGATCGCCCAAGAAGAAACTAAATTAGGTATACTGGATCATGCTGAATATTTGTCTAATTCTAAGATTGCAGAATATGGTGTTTCGTATGTCACAAAAAAAGTTCCTAAAAATTTAGTTAATCAGACTTATGAAAGTCAATATAAACCGGAAGTTATTGCTATAAAGAATTTAGTTAAGGTATCAATTGATAAACTAAAAGAGCATCCAGAAATTGTCGGTGAAATTAGAGATACTAAAAATTTAATTGAATCTGGAAAAACTTCAAAAAGCGAAAATTTAACTCCAGATGGAGAATATACACCAGAGCGAAAGGTACTCCATGCTAAAATAATGCATGATATGTTTAAAGATGCAAAACCATCTGATAATCCAGAAATTATTTTTGTTGGTGGTGGTCCGGGATCTGGTAAAGGAACATTAGTTGATAAAATTGAAAATGTTAATAATTATGTTTATCTAAATAACGATGAAATTAAAAAAGAACTTCCGGGTTATTTAGGTACAAAGGCAGCATACTATCATAATGAAGCGCGAGATATTTGTAATGAAATTAAGGAAAAAGCTAAAGAATTAAGGATGAATATTATTTTAGATGCTACATTACGAAATTTTGATAGATCAGTTAAAACGATTGAAACTTTTAAGTCATTAGGATACCGAACAAAACTTTTAAGTACGAACTTATCTGTGGATAAGGCATTAGATCGGGCTGTTAATCGAACAATTAGTGAGGAAAGAAGGTTCGTTCCATTAACATTTATAGCTGAAGTTACAGAACCAACAAATAAAAACCAATTTAAATATCTTAAATATGTAGATAGTGGAGAAATTTTTAATACAGATGTTAAACGTGGTGAAGATTTTATTTTAATGGAGAAGAAATAATGAGTAAAGAAATACAAAAAAATACAGATGAAGAAAGTTTAGAATTTGTTGATGCATGGTTATCAGATTGGCTTTTAGATCAAGAAGAATAGAAATTGGGGAATTTAATGAAAATTATAATTAATCCTTTATCTTTAAATAAATCTGAAAAAAAAATTCGGATTAAAGCAACACCTAAAAGAAAAGCTCATTATAGAACTATTAAAGGTGCTGAAGATAAACCAGTTAAATCATCTCTTAGTAATGTGCTTGATTTTTATGAAGGTAGTATAAAGAATCAAGATTTTGAATCTTGTGGGGCTTTTAAAGATGATGGATCTATTATATTTCAAAAAGATGGTGAAAAAGATTGTGTAAGATTTAATGAAGGTGAAAGAAAATTATGCTATGGATCAATATTTACACATAACCATCCTTCAGGATCGTCGTCTTTTTCACCAGAAGATATTAGGTGGGCTTGTCAATCAGAAATGAAAGAAATGAGAGTTATAGCAAGGGGTGGCAAAAAATTTACAATGTCTATGAAAGATGGAAGTAATTTTTCAGAAAATTTATGGCAAGAAAAAATATATTTAACCCAAGATGTGATGAATAATCAGGTACATGATGAATTTATAGAAAAGATTAATAATAATGAAATGACAATTAAAGAAGCTGACGATTCACATTGGGATGAAGTTTGGAGAAGGACTACTAAAGAAATTCAGGAATTAAAATATGATTGGGTGATTTAAAATGAATAATGATGATTTTATGGGAATCGATGATAGGCGACTATCAGTTTCTATATATGGTAAAGAAATATCTGAACAGGATCATCCAAATCAAAATGAATAAAAGGATCCCATACAATAATTAAATACGATTATAAATATAATAATGAGGATATAATAATGGTAATACTTAGAGAAGCAACAATTAAATATTCAGATAATGACCCTGATAAATTAAAACTACATTCTAATAAAAGAATATGCGTATCCTGTAATATTTGTGGAAGGATTAGATGGATTCCTTATCAATATTATAGAGATTTATGTATATCATGTGCTGGTAAAAGTAGATCACCTATGAGTAAAGAAACCAAAAAAATATTTAGTATAGTTAAAATGGGTAAAAATAATTCAAATTATGGGAAATTTGGTAAAGAAGCATCAAACTGGAAAGGAGGATTTGATAGAAGGTGATTATATTTAATCCCTAAAGATCAATGTATAAAACTTAATACATATTTTAAAGGATCCCATTTTCATCATATAATGAGTGGTGTTGGGATTTATATACCAAAAGATTTACATAAAAGTATTTATCATAATATGAAATCAGGTAAAAATATAAAGGAAATGAATATGTTATCGATAAATTATTTAAGTGGGAAAAATGTTTAAATTAATGCCATGTAAAAATTGTAAACAAAAATATAAATGTGGATTTATTCAAATGACTCATTGTGAATTACTAAATAATTATTTAAAAATAAAGAATCATGATAAAAATTAATATATATGAATTAGTTTATTTTAGTATAATAGTACTCTGTATGGGTATAATGATACTTTAAATAGTAAAGGATCTTTTGGATTTTTAAATATAGGTTGATGTTGGATATATGATTATATTCTAAATTTTTAAATATAGTTTGTAATGATAGATGAAACCAAAACATTTAAAAAATTTGGATATATAAGTAATCAACTTAAATTAAGAGCAAGAAAAAAAGTTTATAGAATATGTGATAAATGTAAAAAAGAAGATATTATAGGATTTGGGGATTATAATAGATTAAAGAATTCTGATTTATGCCGATCATGTTCACGAAAACAAACATTACAATTACCAATCCCAAAATTTGTTCCTGAATCAGAACGATTTATTAAAGGAACTGGAATAGATCGGATTCTCACTATTAAAGAATTTAATTATGATCCTATTGATTTAAGTAAAAAATCAAGTAGAAAGGTTATTTGTATTTGTCAAAAATGTAGTAAAGTTAGAGAAGTTACATTTTATAATTATCGACATTTATGTAAATCTTGTAGTATATCAAAAAGTAGTAAAGGTAAAAAATTTAGTAATAATCATATTATTAATATGATTAAAAATCATCCCCATTTATTAGGTGAAAATAGTCCAAATTGGAAAGGTGGTATATCAAAATTAGATCAACCACATTTAATACCAATTAATCAATGTATTCAACTTAATAAAAGATTTAAAAATTCAGAAGGTCATCATATTATGAGTAGTATAGTTATATTTATTCCTAAAGATATTCATAAAAGTATTTATCATAATATGAAATCCAGACAAGGAATTAAAGAAATTAATAAATTAGCAATAGATTATTTAATGGGTAGTGATAATTATTGGTTTAACTAAATCCGGTCAAATAATTTACCGTAATAAGCACTCGAAATGTGAATATTGTTATAATTATATAAATGGTTATAAATGTTGGATAAATAATTTTATCCCTGTGATGACTTGGAATGGATCAGAATATTCAGATCATATTTGTAAATATTTTGAATCAACTATAACAAAAAATCATAATAACTGTTATATACATAGAGATTATGCTGATGATAACCTTTTTCCAGAAAAGAAATTTGGTCAGGGAAAATATAAATTTGATAAGGATGGAAATAAAATATGAATAATATAGAAATTTTTAATGAATTATTTGAAGCTGTAACTGGAAGTCCAGCAGTAATTGTTATTAATCAAGAATTATATCCTAAACCAGATTGGGCTATTTCTCAACAAGTTAGAATTAGTGGACTTGTTGAGGATGTGTGTATTCATGGGGTTGGACACCCAAATAAGGAATGGCTTAAAATTCATGATCCGGATGGAAATTTGGGGATTCATGGATGTGATGGATGTTGTTGTAGGTGATAAAGGTGAAAAGGAAATTTAAAAAAAGTCGATGGAAAAGGAAACGAGTTAGGAAATACTTATTACCAGTTGAAAAATGCGTTAAGTTAAATGATAAATTTCCCGGATCTAATGCACATCATATTAGTTATAATATAGTAGTTTTTATACCTGTAGAATTACATAGACGGATTGATCATTCACTTAAATCAGGATATAATATGGGTATAATGAATTTATTAGCAATGCAATTTTTATTTGGTGGGATTAATTAATGAATCTTGATACTATCACTAAAAAACAACTTCTTCGTGATTCTGTTCATTACTTTGGAATGTCTGTTTTTGGATATAGAACTGACGGTCATCATGGACTTATATTAGATCACATGCTTGAAAACAAGTTTAATCTTACTTTAGTAAGTCGTGGACATGGAAAAAGTCTTATGGTTTCTGTAATGGTAGCTTGGTTATTAGTTAATGAAAAAAATACACGAATAATTATAGTATCAGATACTGATCGAAAGGCAACACTTTTCCTTAAAAAAATTAAGACTATTATAGAATCATCACCAGTCATTAAAGAATTTTATGGTGATTTAAAAGGTACAACATGGTCTGATCATTCGATTACAATAAATACGAGAGATCAAATTTTTGCAGAACCATCACTTCTTGCCGTAGGTGCAGGATCTGGTCAAATTACTGGAATGCACGCCAACCATATTTTTATTGATGATATGGTTTCTTTTGACTCATCAAGATCTGATTTACAAAGAACAAGGGATAAGGATTGGTTTAAAACAAGTTTAATTCCTGTACTTCTTTCAAGTGGATCTATTTCTATTGTTGGGACTCGTTATCATCCAAAAGATTTTTATGATATGATAAAAGAGGAACTTAAATATAAAACTCTTATTATGCCTGCAATTAATAAAGATGGTACAGCATTATGTGAATGGCTATATCCTTTAAAGGATCGTATAAATGAAGCTGGTGAAGTAATTAAAAAAGGACTTGAAACAGTTAGAGAAGAATTGGGAAGTCTTATATGGTCATTACAGTTTTTAAATGATGTTACGCTTGCAAATGAGGATCATATTATTAAACCGGAATATATAAATTATTATGATTCTATATCATGGGAAGATAATAAACTTAAAGTAATTATTAAGGGATCGTCTATATTAATTAATAAAATTATTCTCGGAGTAGATCCTGCAATATCTGAAAAAAATACAGCTGATTTCAGTGCATTTGTTGTGATAGGTAAAGGATCAGACGGAAATTTTTATGTTCTTGATTCAGTAGCTAAACACTTAACTTTTAATAGTCAAATAAAACAGGTTGAAGATTTAGCTATAAAATGGCAAATTAATCAAACAAATATTGAAAAAGTAGCATATCAAGAAGCTTTAATACAGGAATTAAAACGTAAAAGTGGATTAAAAATTAATGCTATTTCACCATCCCGAGATAAATTAGCAAGACTTAATCTTGTATCTGGATTCTTTGAAGCTGGGAAAGTTCATTTCCTTAAAAAACAAACTGAAATAGTAAATCAACTATTAACTTTTACTGGTGAAGGTAAAGATCATGATGATTTAGTTGATGCTTGTGTATACAGTTTATGGGGCTACCGTAGCAGTGGAAGTGGTATGATTGTTTTAAAGATGTAAATTTTTAAATATAAGTTAAGTAAATAGGTAATTAAAATGATAAATATTAAAAAATTATTTAAAATGGAAGGAAAACATAAACAAAAAGTTTTAGTTCATGGTAAAACTAAAACTTTTTATAGAGAACAAATGGTTGGAAGGAAAGAGGGTGAATTAGTTAAAATGACTAATATAGTTATAGAACAAAATAAAACAATAAATGCAATACACGATATTATCTCATCATTAGAAAATAAAAAAACTGAAAATGAAAAACTATTATTGAGTCCTATAATGCGAGGGTCTGATGCTGGTCCACTCATTAGCCAAGCCGAAGGAAAAATAAATAAAATTAATTCATTATTGAAAAGACTTAATAGTTCTTTGAATAAATATAATAAAGAAAAGTATAAAGGTTTACGGGAACTTGATGAACGTAGAATTAATTGGGAAATGAATTTAGAATTAGATTATGATATTTCTGAACTTGAATTAATAAGTAAAAAAATTTATTCTTCATTAAAATTATAAATAATTTAACATATTTATTTTATTACCACGGACTTGTTTTTTGATTAAGTTGCATATCTTTACCATTTACCATAATTCCATTTGCATGTAGATAATTGATAATATGAAGGAATCGATCTAAAAAATTATCATCATATTCAACATTATCTTTAACCCAAAGCATTCGCCTATATTTTTCAAGTTGAAGATCATTATAGGAATTATAAATTTTTCCTTTATAATTATATTGAGTCATAATATTACCTTAATAAAATAACATTGGTTTATCTTTATGGATTCTTACACCAGTAAGTGTAAAATACCAATAATTTCCGGACTTGGTAATTACTGCAGCTCCGTGATTTCTGGTTTCTTTACCAGTATGAACATCAGTAATTACTGGACAATAATATTCAGTTACCCGTTCTGCATATTTACCACTACGGGTATTGAGAGGTTCTACTTATTTATAATATTCGTAACGCCCACAATATTCACCACGTCCATTTAAGGCATTAGGAATGAAATAAAGTTTTGCAATTTTATCAGCATATTTGATAAGTTTTGTTACATCTTTCATTCTACGTTCAATTATCGCTGTTTTAGGATTATACCATTTTTCAGCAATAGCAATTATCGAGTCGAGTCGAGGTTGGGATCGTATTTGTGTCATAGTATTAATTTCCTCTGGTTGCTATACAACCAGTTACATAACCTTTTTCGTTTGCATCGAATAACATTTGTTCGAGTTCTTCTTGTGTCATTACAATATATGTTTTTCCTTGGATTTCGATTGTGTCAGTCATGATATTTACCTCGTATAGTTAAGTATTGAATTTCAAAATATATAAACTTAACCCATCTAAACTTTAAAAGTTATTAATCCTAAATTTTTAAATATAGATTGATTAATAAATTTTAATTTTGTGGTTAAAATTTAAATAAAAAATAGGGGCGAGTTTATTTTGACACCGGAAGAAAAAATGATTTTAGAAAATATGCAAACAGATATGCGACGAATGCGAGATGATACTTGCGATATAAATAAAAATATTTTATATCTTTGTCGCCATACAGTAAAAACAGAAACCCGATTAGAAGATATTGAAAAAATTTTAGGTCAACATAATGTTGATTTAGGTATTTATCAAAGAAAAGTTAATCGGCTTGAAGGTAAACTTTTAGGTTTTTCTGCATTTATTGCAATTGGTATATCTTTGTTTATTCAAATAATAATGTAAAAGGATCCCTTAATAGGGATAAAGGATATAATTATGATAATTAATATATTAATTAATAGTTTAAAAAGACTATTATATGGAAATACGTATAGATTTACAACAAGAAAAGATAGTATATCATTAAATGGAAGTTCTTGGGTTCCTATATTTACTGAAACTACAAAAATTCCACTTAAATTAATTAGTATTGAATTTTTAACAGAAAAAGGTATACCATGCGAATATAGGATTATTATAGATGGTGAAAAAATATTTCCTTTTACAGATTGTTCTAATATTGAAAATGGTATATCAAGAAACTTTTTAATTCCAATTAATGTTGCAGCTGATAGTTATTTACAAGTTGAAATAAGATCAGGTATTAATAATAAAAATGTAGTTATTATGAGTGAACTTGCAGTAATTGAGGTGATTTAAGTATGGGAAATGATGGTTTTATAAATACAGGTGTAGGGAGCGAATATGCCCTTACAGTAGATAATATGCGCGATCCTTATTCCATTAAGATCGGTGGAGCGCAAGGAAATCAAAAAGGAGTATTTACAGAACAGTTTTGGTTAAATCCACCGTGGGGAAGACCCCGGGCTATTAATTATCCACTATTAGAGGAGTATGAGAATAATGAATGGATTAGAATGGTTGTAACCCATATAATTGATTCAGTTGTTCAAACATCATTTAATATTGTTGCAATAGATGAAGATAAGGTTGTTCAGGGTCATATAGATGAATTAATTGAATTTTTTAGCGCTAAAGCATGGCAGGAATCATGGCAGGAAACTTTAAGGCGATTATTACCAGATCTTCTTTTATATGATGCTGGCGTGCTTATTAAAGTATTTCCGAAACATTCTTATGATCAGGATATGCAATTAAAGGGTACTGCTAAACCCGTTGAACTTGTTTGTCGTGATGGTAGATCATTTTTAAAAAATACAGATTTATATGGTTATATTAATGCTTTTCATCAATATTCATGGATTTCGCCGAGAAGTAAACCAATTACATTTAAACCAAATGAAATAATTTACATGATGATGAGACCACAATCACGTTCACCGTATGGGGTTGCACCATTAGAAACTATTATGAATATAGTTGATTATCTTTCAGCATCAGTAAATGCGAATCGCAAATATTGGGAGAATGGAATGTTTATAGGTGGTCAGATTGATCATCCAGATATAACAGATATTGACGAAATGCAAAAGCGGGCTGAATTATATAAGGAAGATCTTAAGGGAGAAGATAATTATAATAAATGGCTTTTAACTTTTGGTGGTACAAAAGTTACTCCACTCGCATTTACTAACCAACAAATGCAATGGCTCCAAACATCCGAATTTTTTGGTAAAATTGTTTTTGCAATATTTAAAGTAACACCATCAGAATTAGGTTTTACAGATGGAATTAATCGAGCAACAGCACAAGTTCAATCTGAAGTTTATAAATCGAAAGGGGTTCAGAATGTACTTAAACTTCTTGAAGAGTATATTAATCGAGAAATAATTTGGAAACATTTCCATACTGATATAGAATTTAAATTTGATCAATCCCTTGATCTTGAGGATGAAACTAAAAGAGCAAATATCGATCATATTATGTTACAAGATGGAACAACTACAGTTAATGCAATAAGAAATCGCAATGGTGATGAGCCATTTGAAGATGAGTTATTTGATAATCCATTTGCTGAAATGACATTTCAAGATAAAATGATGTCAGAAGGTGAAGAAGGTGAAGATGCTGAATTTGAAGATGTTGATGAGGAAATGAGCCGAGATAATGCTATTGGTGTTGATGAGTTGGGGGATTAAATGGTTGAACGATCCCATAAAGGACTTGTACAACGTGAAGTAGAAGTTAAACGTGGTGGAAAGACATTTAAACAAAAAAGATGGGTTAAAGCTGGAGAAGATGAACCAGAACCAAAGAAATCTAAAAAAGAAAATGTTAAAGATAAGGGATCCTTTAAAATTGGATCTGAAATTTCTTTTATGGGTAAAGATTTAACTATTGAAAAGGTTAGTGAATCTGAAAAAACAGTTAAATTATCAGATGGTAAAATTTATACTTTTGAAGCTATAGATAAAGGATCTAAAAAAAAAGAAATTAAAAAACCTGAAGATAAAAAATCATCTATTAAAGATATAAAATCAGTAAAACCAAAATCTAAAAAATTAAAACGAATATCTATTAATAGTGCTAAAAAAAATATGGAATCACATATTGGCGAACTTCATAAAACACCAGATGGTAAAGATTTACTTGATCAGATTGAAAGTTATACTGGCGGAGATTATAAATCATTTAATGAATATTTACGAACAGGTAAAATGTCATTACGTGATTATACAGGTAAAATAAAGGTTGGTAAACCACCAAAAGCAAAAAAGGAACAAAGAGATAAACGAATTGAAAAAATTAGTAATTTCATTAAAGGTGCTCCAAAGGTTGAAGGTAAAGTTTATAGGGGTATGATGTGGAAAGATGATAAAAAATCAACTAAAGAATTTAGCGGTTTTATTGATCAATTTAATGTTGGTTCTAATATTAAATTTCCGACTTTTAGTTCAACTTCAACAAATGAACAAGTTGCTATAGATTTCGCATCAAGTATCCAAGCTAAAAATTCAATTATATTTGAAATGCAATCAAAAAATGGTGTTTACTTAAATGGAACATCAGCATTTAAATTTGAAGATGAAGTTTTATTTGATAAAAATAGTCAATTTACTATTCTTAATATAAATCAAGATTCTGATCCTATTAGAATACAATTACAGGAGATATAAAATGAAACCCGATCCAACAAAATTTCAAGCTTTACCAGAAGATTTTATATTTCTTAATGAAACTACTAAATTAGAAATTAATAAATCAGAACTTTCAAAAGCTATAAATATATTTACTCAACAATCTAATGAAAAAAAGAATAAAGATTTTGAAGATGCTGCAGTTGATGATATGGAATTATGGTTAAAAAATGTCCAAAAACAAATTACAGATGAAATTGAAAAATTCTATGGATAGGATCGCTTTACTTTTTTAAATATAGGTTAGAATATGATAAATTTTAATTTTATTGGGAAAATTTTGTCTTTAAAATCATTTAAAGATATGTTATTAAGTCGAATAATGCGAGCATTTGATTTAAATTTTAATGAGACTAATGATTCATTTAAATTTACTACAAAAGTTAATCCTAAAGCAATTGAAGCTTTAAAATTAAGAGAAATTATTTTATCAGAAAAAACAATATCTCGTTTACAAGGCAATCTTAAAATGGAATTGCTTGAAAGTCTTAATTTAAATGAATCAATAACTGAAGTAATAAAACGACTTAATCCTTTATTTACTGATATGATGCCATTTGAAATTGAACGAATCGCGAGAAATGAAATTTTATATGCTCAACAAGAAGGAGTATATCAGTCTCATAAATCATCTGGAATTGCAAAATATAAAATTTGGAAAGCTAATCTTAAAAATCCAAGAACGGCAGCAGATTCAAAACGACTCCATAATCAAATTCAGCCCATTGATAGTGAATTTATTGATTATAAGACTGGTAAAGCATGTATGCATAGCCCAAATCGTCCGAATTGCAGGTGTACAATACATTATTTAGTTGAATTACCAAAAAATATTGAAAAGAAAAATGGGCAAATGTATTTGGTGGATTAAATGAAATTTATTAAATTATTACAACCTACTGGATTAGTACGCAAAAAAGTATTAGTTCGTAAAAAAGGTAGTAAACCTTTTTGGTCTACAAGATGGATAAGTCCAGATCAAGATATAAAAGAGGTTGTTCAAAGTTTAGGTTTTGAGGTGGTTGAAGAGGAAACACGAACTATAACAGGTAGAGTTAATCTTCAAGGTTGGGGAGATTCACCATCAATTGAAGCTAATAAAGTTCAAGTTGGTGATGTTCGATTATTTAATCAGGGCGAAGATACAATTATAAATATTGAAGAAAAAACACCAAAAACATTAATATTTACTTATGCCGAAAAAGATAATGATGGTAATAATTATACCCAAAATGTCAGAAAAACTACCAAAATTGTAATTAAAGAATTATATGATAATGAAGTAAAAAAGGATCGTGAGGACCGGAAAAAACGATTAATAGAGGAACAAAAGAAAATAGTTATCAAACCGGAACCTAAACCAGAAATTATTATTAAACCAGAACCAAAAGTTACTATTAAACGATCTCTTAATGATATTAAAAACGAAATTATTAGACGGAAAAATAAAATTTTTTATGCAAAAAGAAATAAAAAATTTGATATTATTCCCGGATTAGAAGAAGAAATTAAAGATCTTGAAATAGAAGTAAAAGAAATAGAAGATAAACCAAGAGATTTATTTGATATTAAATCTGGTTTCATTCCAGCTAAAACGATGGATGAGGCAACTGAAAGAATTAATAAGTTTATAACACCAATAAATGATGATGATAAATTATCATTTGGTCGATATGGTTTTGATCTTGATGGATTAAAATTAGATGGGGTAAATTCTATTCTTCATGGTTTTGAAAAATCAATGGGCAAATATGGAATTACACTTACTTTTATTGGATGGAATAAACGTAAATCTTCGGCTTTAGCTAAACATGTGAGATTTACCGATGCCCAAACTTCAATTCAATTTCAAAAGACGGCTACAAAAGGTGTTAAAAAAGCACAAAAGAAAAACCAAAATAATTTTGATGCTAATAAAATTGATACAATAAATGATTTAAATAGATACCTCACTTATCCTGAAATGACATCAGGTTATTATGAAAAAACTCGTGAAAAAATTGCTAAAATGGAAGTATGTCAAAGGTGGGCTGTTCAAGATTTAACTAATGATCCTTTAGCTATTATTGCTTGTCATGAAGGTCAACACGCAATATATTTTCAATATAAACTTGAATCAAAATGGAAAGATAATTTAACTTATTATATTGGTGATGATATGTGTGCTAATATTAAATGTGCATCAGTAAGTGAATATGGAATGTCAGAACCAAAAGAATTATTTACAGAAGTTGGTGCAGCCATAGCATTTAATATTGAAATTGATCCAGATGTTAAAAAGGCATATTTAAAGACAATAGAAGGTATAAATCGATGAGTATATCAACACAGTGTTTAGAATGTAAACATTATACAGGACTTTGTACTTGTAAGGCATTTCCTGAAAAAATTCCGCAGGAAATCTTTAATGGAACATTTAACCATATAAATAAATATCCCGGAGACAATGGAATTAAATTTGAAAAAGAATCTAATATCTCTAAAAGTGAAAAAACCGTTAAAGTTAAAGCACACAAAACTAAAAAAGGTTTTGTTAAAGCGCATGAAAGGAAAGTTAAAATAGTTAGTGAAAAAGAACCAGAAATTAATTTTGGTGATTTAGTAACTAAAATAACAAATTATGAAGCTAATATAAAAGCTAAACCTAATGGTAAACAAATAATTGAAAACCTTAAAGAATATACAGCATGGGATTTTTTATATATAAATGAATATATGAAATCCGGAAGAATTATATCAACATCCGAAGGAACATATAAAGAATCTAAAATTAAAGAAAAAATAGATAATATAAGTAGATTCATTAAAGGTGGACCAAAAATGAAAGGGATCGTTTATCGTGGTATGAAATTTTCTAAAAGTGGAAAAGAACCAATCCAAAAATTTAATAAATTTGTAAATAGTATAGAGGTTAGCGATTCATTTATGTTTAAACAATTTACTTCAACAACAATAGATAAAGATGTTGCAATGGATTTTAGTATGGATGAAGAAAATTATGGTATATTATTTGAAATTAAATCTAAAAATGGTATTTATCTTAATGGTTTATCTTTAATGCCAGAAGAAAAAGAAGTTTTATTTGATAAAGAAACTAAATTTGAAATACTTAGTATAGATAGATCAAATCCACAATGTGTTAAAATTATTATGGAGGAAATTTGATGGTATATAAATTTGAAGCTTTACCTGATGATTTTATTTGGTTAGATAAAATTTCTAAAGCCGAAAAAATTATATCAGTTAAAGGAACAAGTAAAAGAAAAGCTCATAAAAGAAGAATCACTTTTGAGGGAAAGACTAAAGATTCTATTCAATTTGTTCAAATTTATCCGACAGGTATAGAAGAAATTGATATTAAGATTTCTCATTGCATTCATGAATTTGATAAACGTGTAGCTGATAATGAAGGAATGCTTGGAGCAGTTAGAAATATAGTTAATTCTAAATCTAAAATTAATTATATTAATAAAGGTATTGATGAACCAGTAATTCCAATTATAATGGGGACATTAAATAAAATTATTAGTGATTCTACTAAAGGATTAATTGGAGAATTAGGAATTAATATATCAAATACTGGACGATCTAATTATGATCCAAGTACTAATACAATAAATATATCTAAAGGATCATCTTTAATGGAAAATATTTTTCATGAAACTGGACATGCAATTGAAGAATCAAAAAAATCTGTACATCGAGCATGTGTTAAGTTTTTAGATCGCCGAACTGAAGGTGAAAAAGAAGAAAAATTAGCAGATTTATTCCCCGGGATTGGATATAGGAATGATGAAATGACTAAAAAAGATAAATTTATTATTCCGGGAATGGGAAAGTTATATCCATATCAAGCTTATACTGAAGTACTTGCAGTAGGATTGCAAAAATTTTCAACTAATGCAAATATGAAAGAATTATATGATGCTGATCGATCTTGTTTTGCATTATGTCTTACTGTAATATCAGGACGAATTTGATTTTTAAATATAGGTTAGACTATGATTTTAATTAATGCTACATTGAAATATAAAGGATATGATCCTTTAGAACTTACAAAAGGATTCCATAAGAGGGTATGTTGCAGTTGTGATCAATGTGGTAGAATAAGATGGATTCCATTTAAAAATTATAAAGGTTTATGTAAATTTTGTAATCAAAAAGGTAATAAACATTCAGAAGAAACATTAAAAAAAATGTCTGATATTAAAATTGGTAAAAATAATTATTGGTTTGGAAAAAAGCATAGTAATAAAACTAAAGAATTAATGAGAAATATAGTACGACCATCAGGTAAAGATCATCCTATGTATGGTATACATAGATATGGTAAAGATGCTCCGGGATGGAAAGGGGGAATTGCTGGTATAAAGGATCATTTAATACCAATTAATCAATGTATTCAACTTAATAAAAGATTTAAAAATTCAGAAGGTCATCATATTATGAGTAGTATAGTTATATTTATTCCTAAAGATATTCATAAATCAGTATGGCATAATATGAAAAGTGGATTAAGAATGAAAGAGATTAATGAATTGACATTACAATATTTAATAGGTGATATTTAATGTTATTTTATTATCAATTTAATAAATCTAATAATATATGGATTAGATTAGAAGGTGAAGGAAAAAATCCTTCGAAATGTAAAAATATAAAATGGTCTTCTAATAAAAATAATAATGATTTAAAGATTATTAAAGATGTTATGTGTGATATGCATCCGGGATATGGAACAGTTTTAAATTATCAAAATCATTTACAAAATCTTTATGTTCAAACTTTAAAATTTTCTCGATTATCACGATTAGGATATAAACATCAAGAAGATAATTTTATTCCTTTTTCTCATGATAAAATTATTCCAATAAAAAAAGCTGAAAGAACTATTCAAGTTAAGGGATCGTCTAAAGTTAAAGCACATAAAAGACGGATTAAAATATCTAAAGATTTAGATAGACTTGGAGATAAAGAAAAAGTTACTAAAGGAATTATTACTACTGATTATAAAGAATCAGTAAAAAATATGGATAATTATATTTCTAATTTAAATCAAACTGATGAAGGTAAAAAAATATTAAAATCTATGACAAATTATACAATGAATTCTTATAAACCAATTAATAATTATATGAAAGATCCAGCATCACTTGATACATCACAATATAATCTTGATAATATAAAAGATTCAATTACTAATATAGAAAAATTTATTTCTGATGCACCAAAATTTAAAGGTAAAGTTTATAGAGGATTACAATATGTTAGAAGTGATTTTGAAGGTGAACAAAGATGGGATGATTTTGTAGGAAATATTGAAGATTCTAAAGAAATAAAATTTGGTTCATTCTTATCTACAAGTTCTGAAAAAATGGTTGGTGTAAATTTTGCTACTAAACAACATTTTGGAGGAAATATAAAATCGGTTTTAATTTCAATTAAAATAAAATCTGGTGTATCAATTGAATCTATATCTCAAGTTAAATCTGAACATGAAGTAATTTTAGATGCAAATAAAACATATAAGATAATTGAATTTTTTAAACAAGATGAACGAAATCACTTTTTGGAGTTGGAAGAAATATGATAGAATCAAGACTTATGGGAGATATTAAAGATTTTATATTTATAGAATCACAAAAAGTTAAATTACCTTTTAAAAAATCTGAAAAAGGAACCCACACCAAACTTGTAACTGTTCATGGTAAAACTAAAACTTTTAAAAGATTGATGCGGGTTGGGATTAAAGAAACTACAAAACCAAAAATTGAAAAATTATCAGAAAAAGAATCATTAGAATGGAAAGAATGGCAGAAATATTATAAGGAAAAATTATTTCGTCCATCAGTTTCACCACATGAAGATTATGCATCACAAGCAATATTAATTGGAACAAGTCCGCAACATGTTAAATCTTTAATTCGGAAATATCAGGCAAAAGATCCCGGAAGTATGGGAATTGATCTTGCTGACGATTTTGAATTACTCTATAAACAAACAAAAAATGATGTACCTAAAAAACATAGTTTACATATAGATAATCTTACTGAAATTAAATCATTAACTGAATCTGGAATTCCGAGTTTAATTGCTGGTTTACATGAAGAAGATACATATATTTGTAAATTTAAAAATAAATCACAAGCAATTCATAAAACTATATTACCAAGTCAAATAGTTGGTGAAGTTGGAACTTATGGAATTTCTAAAATTTTAAATTGGGATATTGTACCTGAAACAGTTCAATTTAATTATGGGCATGGTGAAGGTTCAACACAAAAATGGATCCCTAATGGAAAAGAACCAATGGATAATTTTAATGAAGGTTTTGGAATTGAATTAAAAGAAAAACATTTTGATAGATTAAGTAAAATATTCATATTAGATATGATAACTTCAAATTCTGATCGCCATTCTGGAAATCTTATAATTGATGAAAATGATAAAATTTGGGCTATTGATAATGAAGATTGGGGAGAAAAAGATAAAGCTAAAATTTGTATGGAATCATTAGAAGGTTGGGCTGAAAAAGGTAGTGGTAGATATGTTCCTATGATAACAGTATTAGTTAATAGTATTGGTAATGATGTTGAACTTTGGAAAAAGTTTAAATCAAATGTTGATGATAATTTAATTAGAGTTAGAAAACACCAAAATAAAATTGAGAAATATTTAGATCAATATATTAATGATTTTTATAAAGAATTAAATGATAAATATGGTACAACAGAAACTATTATAGATTCATTTGCTAATATAAAAACAAAAGAAGCTATAAAAAATGTTAAAAATAATATTAATTATTTAAATAAATATTATATAGGACAAACTGAATAATTTTTAAATATAGGTTGTAATAAAATGATAAAAATATATAGATTAAATCCAATGCCTAAAGAAATGGGATCCTTTGAAAATGGGATTCTTAAGATGAATAATCAAGATCCTATTGAAATAACAGAAGAAGAAGTTATTAGGCGATTCAATAGAGGATATTGGCGATGTGGAGAAGTATAATTTTATGAAACATTTTTATTTAAGACTTCTAAGCCATTTTATTTAAAATAAGATAGTAGAGTATAGGTTTAGAAAGTAATAAAATTAATTATTTTTGAAAAATAAGGCATATTAAGACTTAAAATGGTGATTTTATGGTTGTTGAAAAACGTGGTAATAAATGGTGCACAATCCATTGTTCAGGTAAAGATAAAGGTAAAGTAATTACTTGTTTTGATGAAGAAGAAGATGCAAAAGATCAACATCGGGCAATTGAAGCATCAAAGGATCGTCCGAATGTTAAAAAATTGTTTAAATTTTTAAATATAGATTGATAATAAATGATAATTTCTTTTATAAAAAATATGGATTTACTAATTAAAAATATTAAAATGCGTTAAAGCTATTTACATTATTTAAAATAAATAAGAAATTATCTTTTTAAATTTTTAAATATAAATTAGATAAAGATTATAAAAGAAGGTGATAAAATACCAGTTGAAGAAGCAATGACTATAGAAAATTTCGATTCTGATAAATATAAAGATCAGCTCCGCGAACAAGGAATGCGAGAAGATGTTCTTGATGATATGGTCGAAAAGAAAAAAGCATCATTAACTAAAGATGAATCAGATTTTTCTTATATAATGAAGCTTGAAACAATTAGTAAATCTGAAGATGAGCATATTGTTGTTGCTGGTTTTGCTTCATCAGGATCCCTTGATCATGATTCTGAAGCAATAAATCAAGATTCTTTACATGCTGCATGGAATGAATATATGAAAAATCCAGTATTACGTTATATGCATGGAAAAGATAATCGAAATCCAGATACAATAGGAAAAGTTATTAAAAATTATACTGATTCTAATGGTAAAACTTATAAAACTGAATTTATTAATGGTAAACCTTTTATTGTAGCAGAAATAAGTAATGCTCCAGATACTGAATCTATTAGAACAAAGATTCAAGAAGGTAATTTACGGGGTTTTAGTGTTGGGGGCAGGGCTAAACGAATAAGTGAATTTTGTCATAAAGTTGGTAAAAATATTAATAGAATTCATGTTAATCGATTATCAGAAATTTCTGTTGTTGATTTACCCGCCAATAAAGAGACTTTTTTTGAAGTTATAAAAAATGAATGTATAGGAAATAATTGTAATTATAGTATTAATGAATCATTAGAAGAAATAACAAAAGATAATGATGAAAGACCACCAAAAACTTGGTGGAACAATTGTATGTCAACAGCACAAAAGGCAGACGGAATAAAGGACCCCGAAGCATTTTGTTCATGGATGTATCATAATGGTAAAGGATCAGGATTTGCCATACAGAGAGAAGCAATTGGAAAAAATGAAGTGATAAATAACTATGAAGGAACAAATGTTCCCGAGAATGAAAATATTGAAATAAAATCGGAGGATACTAATATGGGAGAAGATAATATTGAAATGGAAATGGCAGAACTTGAAGAGTTCGTTAAATCAACAGTTTCTAAAATGATAGAAGATCAGGATACCGTTGAGAAAGTAGAAGGTTATGATGCTGCTATTAAAGCTGCACAGGATCTTAGAGCAAGAATTACAGAACTTGAAGCTAAAGTTGAATCAATGACTGCACAACTTAAAGCACAGCCACAAGAAGCAATGAAAGCAGAAAAAGCACCAGAACCAGTTGAAGAGACTGATGAAGAAAAGAAAGTACGTGAAGCTAAAGAAGCAAAAGAAGACCGAGTTGGAAAACTTGAATCTGAAATAGCAGAACTTAAAGCATCACCTATGTATAAAGCAGAACAAACAGAAACAGTTGAAAAAGATGAAACCATTGAGCAGGGATCAATTCTTAAAAGTGTAATTAGTGCTCATTATGGAGGTAATTAAAATGTCATGGGGAAGCGCAATAGATATAGACTCTGATAGTTTATATAAAGCATCATACGGGGATCTCCCGGATGAAATGGTAATTGATGATGGAATGAATAATCTTCAGGTTACAAGAGTTGGTGACGACTTTATGATGAAAGATGAATCATTTACAAAAGCAGTAAATGTCGGTGCAGCATCAGCAGCGGCTGGTTATGCATTTACACCGATCGTATGGGATCAGGATGTTGTAGATATTACAAGGAGAATGACTCCACTACTTACACTTATTCCTAAAGTAACAAATAAGGGTAAAGCAGCTTATTATTACAGAATTACAGCAAGGGGTGCAGCTGCTTGGGGCAGTGAAGATCCTTCACTTGATGAATCTGATGATACTGGAACCGAGAGTAATGAATCAATTAAATATCTAAGAGTAACTGGACGAGTAACAGGTGTTGCACAGATCGCTGGAGCACATTTCGAAAGTTCAATGCAGAGACAGGTAATTAATAAAGCGCAGTCAATTAATGAAGCAATTGAACAGGAAATGCTTGTAGGAACTAATACAGCAACTTATGGTCACGATGGACTACAACAGATTCTACCTACAGCTAATGGATCAGCTGATCTTAATGCAGCAATTGCATTAAGTGATATTGAAGATATGGTTGACAATTGTCTCGATGATAAAGGTGCACCAAATCTACTTATAACAGATTTCCATACTGTTACGGCTCTAAAGAGGCAGATGATGGATTATGTTAAATATGTTCCAACCGCTGAACTTGCATGGGGACTTAAAACTATAGCAATTAACACCTCTGTTGGTGATATTCCTATAATTGGAAGTCAGTTTATGCCTACAACTGATGGAAGTAGAAGAGTATTTTGTGTAAATACGAATTATCTACAACAGAGAGTACTTCAGGACATAACTTTCGAAAGACTTGCAAAAACTTCTGATAGTGAGAAATTTATGCTTAAGACTTATCGAACATTTATTAACAAATTCCCTGAGGGTATGGGACAGATTGCAGGAATAGACGCGTAATCGCGTCTATTTTATTTTTAAATTAAACGGAGGAAATAAATATGACAGCAGAAGATATTTCAAGCACAATTTCAATTGCAAAAGATATTACACCAAATCTTAATGTAATGATGGATGTAATTAGAGTAGTATGCACAGAAAATGATGATTGGATTGATATGTCCAATTATGGATATACAACATTATATATGGCAATATCACTTGATACAAATGCAGCAGAAGCTTGCACAATTGATGGAACTAAAGTTGTATATGGTGCAGGCGGCACCGGAACTATAACAACACTTGTAATTGGTGTATGAGTTAACTCTCATACATTATTATTTAGGAGAATAAAATGGTAGATACTATAAAACTAAATCCATTTCATAAGACTGATATTAAAACACTTAAACTTAATGGAACAGAAATTGAATCAACAGCTACAGAACTTGATCAATTTTCATTAACTGAAAATATAGTTGATATTAGTTCTGCTGGAAGTTATTGGGTTGTTAGTCCATACGCAGGTACTATAGAAAAGATATATACTGTAATTGATGGTGCAATTATTACAGTAGATGCTGGATTAACATTTGAAATTGGCGGAACAGCAGTTACTGGTGGTACTATAACAATTGCACATTCTGGATCAGCAGCTGGTGTAGTTGATTCGTCAACTCCAAGTGCCCTTAATGTAGTTGCTGCTGGGGGAGCCATTGAAATCGTTGTAGATGGAGCATCTACTAATACAGTTAGAGCAGTAGTTGTTTTAGTAATGCAGAGAACGTAAATGGGATAATATCCCATTTTTATTTTTTTTTGATTTTTTAGTGATCCTATAATATTAGGATTGAATTATTATTAAATTTATAGGAGTTAATCATGGATAAAAATACAATGGATACAATACATTTACATCCTTATCATACTACAGATATTACAGATCTCAAAATTAATGGTGAGAATGTTTCATCAATTAGTGAAAATACCAATAATATAATTTATGTTTCCAAAGATGGCAATGACGA
>LGVF01032186.1_pt2 | contig 44127 bp, 44 predicted proteins | sample 469901 | NCBI WGS metagenome assembly LGVF01 (sample SAMN03893561, study PRJNA290197) | marine sediment metagenome | material: sediment; isolation source: combined push core samples #3730, #5133, and #5579 collected at Hydrate Ridge | place: Pacific Ocean: Hydrate Ridge
TCGACAACCAAGAAGCCGAAGCGGCCCTCAGATACTCCATCGCCGGCAAAATCGGCATCGCCATGGAAAGCGTAACCCAGTACGCCGGCTTTGACTGGCGCACCAACATTGCCCTGGTCGGTGGTTTGGCCGCCAAAGAAGTGGTGGTTTCAACCCTCGGCACCGCCTACTCCCTGGGCGAGATCGATCCGGAAGAGACAGCATCCCTGGCAGACACCCTGGCCAATGACCCGGCCTGGAATCCGGTAGTAGCCCTGAGCCTGATCATATTCACCATATTCTACGCCCCCTGCTTCGTAACGGTGGTTTGCATTGCCCGCGAAGCCGGTTCATGGAAATGGGGAGCTTTTTCCATCATCTTTAATACCACCATCGCCTTCGGCCTGTCCGTTCTTGTCTACCAGATCGGCTCAACGGGGATATTTGGAGGGTAACGGCATGGAAAATCTATTGGTTGCCGCGATTGTCCTGGTGGCATTGGTCAGCGTCGTTCGCCAATTAATCAAAAAATTCCGCGCACCAAAAAGTAATTGCTGCAACGGCGGTTGCGGCACCTGCAATCGAACTTTCAATCAAAAGGAGAAAATGACATCATGTTGAATGCTGGAAGAATTTTGTCGGCAATGTTAGCTTTGGCCCTGTGCTTCACGCTTCCCGCGCTATCCTTTGCAGTCGAGACGTCGGAAGAACCCGGGCTGCCCGAGAGGGTCAAAAAACTGGAAGAAGCGATGGACATGGCCGACATGAGCCGCTGGTTCGAACGCATCAGTCTGAGCGGCCTGATCGAAGTGGAAGCCGGCTACGAAAACATCGACTTCGACGATCCTGCCGCCGATGACGAGGATTCCAGCGACCTGACGCTGGCCACGGTCGAACTGGGCATCGACGTCGATTTCATCAAGCACGTATCCGGTCAGGTGCTGCTTTTGTGGGAAGAGGACGAAACCGAACCGTTGGACGTGGACGAAGCCTTCATTCTTCTCGACGGTGAAGATGTCCTGCCCCTCTACCTACAGGCCGGCAAGATTTACGTCCCCTTCGGCAACTTCGAGACCCATTTCATCAGCGATCCCAACACCCTCGAACTGGGGGAAACCCGCGAATCGGCAGCCGTCGTCGGCTATACCAACGACCTGTTCAACCTGTCCTTCGGCGTTTTTAACGGCGACATTGACGAGGAAGGCAAGGACGACCATATCGACAGTTTCGTCGCCAGCGGTGTGTTCACCCTGCCGGAAGAGTCGGTTCCCGGCCTGGCCCTGGCCACCGGCCTATCCTGGATTTCCAACATCGCTGACAGCGACCTGCTGACCGACACGATCGAGGACGCCGCTGAAGATGCCGCCGTGGATGCGTTTATCGACAACAAAGTCGACGGCCTGGCCGCCTTCCTCATCGCCACCCTGAACGAGCGCTGGACCCTGATCGCCGAATACGTCGGCGCCCTCGACGAATTCGATGACGCTGATCCGGGCCTTGGGGGTCTAGAGCCCAAAACCTGGAATTTCGAACTCGGCTGCGCCGTTACCGAAGCCCTTACCGTGGCGGCCAAATACGAAGGAGGCAACAACCTCGGCGATCTGCTCCCCGACGAGCAGTACGGCATCGTCGCCAGCTACGGTCTTTTCAAGTACACCACCCTGTCCCTCGAATATCTCCACGGTGAATTCGAGAATGACGACGAGCGGGACCTGGCCACCGCACAGCTCGCCTTCGAGTTCTGATCCCGGATTCAAAACAGAAGAGGAAAAGGGCCGGCCGAGTGCTGGCCCTTTTTGTTATTTTGTGCTAGGTTTCCTCATTGAAAATCAGTTTTTCGACGTACACCCACTGGGCTTCAGCCATGATCCTGCACCGGCCAACCAAGTTCATGAATAGCTTGCTTATCGCCCTTATTTTGCTCCTGGGAACCTGCATTCCCCCGGCTTCCGCCCATCCCCATGTGTTTGTCGACTATGGCATCATTTTCGTCTTTGATCAGCAGGGATTGGCCGGCATCGCCTTCGATTGGGCGTTCGACGAAATGTTCACGCAAATGCTGGTGGAAGAAGGAGATCTAAATCGTGATCAGCATTTCGATTCCCGAGAGATCGCCAAAATCAAAACAGGGGCCTTCGACAACCTGGCCAATCATGCCTATTTCACTCATATCCTCGTTAACGACCAACCTTACCCGGCCACCGAAATAACCAGCTTCAATGCCGCCCTGATAGACGGCCAGGTCCATTATTCGTTCTTCATCCCCTGCCATGTACATGCCAGGAAGATCCCGCAAAAAGTCAGTCTGACTCTTTACGACCCGACTTACTATTCCGATCTCTCCCTGATTTCAGAAAAAGTCGACTACCGAGGCCCCATCGACCATTTTTCCCTGCACCATGAAGAGACACTGGCCCAGGACGCAGGTTTTCCCCAGGCCCCCCTGCTGCCCGACGGCATTATCCTGGAGTTTCAAATCAAATGATGCGCTTGTTGCTGCTGCATGTGACTGCATTGATCCTTATTTGCCCAGCCATGCCATCCTGCCCACAATCGGTGGCCTATGCTGCATCAACGGAGATACGCTCCAGCCAGCCACCTGAATGGCGTCGCATGTACCATAAGACCCTGCAGCGCCTGGTCCGCTGGCAAAAAGTGCTGCGTGCAAAATTGACAAGACTGACACGCGATATGCGCGACGATCCGTGGGGTGCCTCTTTTTGGACTTTCCTGGCTATAGCCTTTCTCTACGGAATCGTTCACGCGCTGGGTCCCGGCCACGGCAAAGCAATGGTCGGCAGCTATTTCCTTAATCGATCAGGCACCCTTAAACAAGGGGTGCTGCTTGGTTTTCTCTTTGCCTTTACACACGTCTTTTCAGCCGTGCTGCTGTTGCTGGTCGGTCGTGCATGGTTACAGACCTCTGCCCGCAGCTTACTCGCTTCCGCAGACCATTGGTTGCAAAAGATCTCGGCGATGCTGCTCATAGTCATCGGCCTACTGCTCACCGGTCGCACCCTATGGACCTGCCTGCAGCACCGGGAAAAACGCCTGCCCCATAACCCAAAGGCCGATCTGAAAAGCCTCTGCTCGGTAGCTGCTGCAGCGGGGCTGGTTCCCTGCCCGGGTGCGGCTCTCATCCTGCTTTTCGCTCTGAGCCAACAACTGCTTGTTCCCGGCCTGCTGGCCATGCTGGCTCTGGCATTGGGCATGGCACTGACCGTTACCCTCTCTGCGGTCGCCACCATTGTAACGCGCGGAGCCCTGCTGCGGGTCCTGCCCACTTCCCGCAGTGTGGTCGTTGCCGGTCGCATCCTCGGCGTAGGCGGCGGCCTGGTCATTGTCACACTGGGCGCTCTGCTGCTGTCATCCGGCGGGTGATCGCGCCGACCCAGTCGAGGCAGGTTGTGTTCTTCCTCTTCCTTCCTGACCATTTGCAAAATTTTCAAACTGTGTACAGCCTAAATCTTCCGACACACCCTACTCGCTATCCGACTCTACTGTATGCAACGTTGGGAATTTTGCCTCCAGTGTGCCCCGTAAGGGATTTTACTTCCATAATCATGGCGATAAACCTAAAATCTAAAGGCCAACATTCTATGTAAATACATGATGTTAGAATACGATTCTTGAGAATTGGTATAAGGGTTTTCGCTTTCCCCTCGGGCACTTGCTATTGGCTCGACCTGCAGCGCCTCCTACCCTATTTTCAGCGTTTCCAGCTTTTCCATCGACGGCCTGCCTATTTATCGTTACCTAGGTCATTGCAAGCCGACATCACAATTTTGCTAAAAAAGGCTTTGCTTAGCCTACCTGCATATGCTAAATACTATATATGGTTTTCAGCATTAAAGACTAGTGCATGGAAGAAACTAATCGGATTGTGATGGTCAACGACCCTGCAGTCGGTGCGGAAGCTAACTTCCTGCGCAAAGTGGCCCAGGCCTCTATTACCCACAAGGAGATTTACTACTGATGACAGCTACAGCCGTATTTTTATATAAGAACAAAGGAGTAAACTGTGCTCAAGCTATCGCCAAAGCCTGGCAGATAATATCCGGCTCAAAAAAAGAATTGACTGAGCAAATGAGCACATGTGGACACGGTAACGCACCGCAAGAATTATGCGGTGCTCTTTATGCTGCCCAAATTATATCGGGTAAAGAAAACGGGGCAAAGATTGCCAGTAGGTTTGTGGAAGCTACCGGTGGCGCGCTAACTTGCCGGGAAATTCGATCGGGGAAAAAGCTTTCATGTCCAGAGTGCGTAAGGCTGGCCGGTGTGCTGCTTGAAGAAGTCTTAGAAATGGCAACAGTAGCTTAGAGCCGAAACTTCATGGCATCACGACACGCCTATACTTCTCCGGTGGCTAACATTATACTTATCCTTGGAGGCCTTATGTGGAAGATCCTCAGCTATTTGCAAAGACATCTGATTTGGACAATCCCAGCCATGATGCTGGCCGGCTTGGCAACCGGTTATCTGTTGCCGGTGGCGAACCTGAGGGACACTATTGTGCCTCTGACATTTCTCATGGTGTATCCAATGATGGTCAACCTTCAGATTGACAAGGTCTTTTCCACTGCCGGCCTGCGTTGCCAACTGGTTACCCAAACTATCAACTTTGCCCTGATTCCTTTTGTCGCCTACGGACTGGGGCAGTGGTTCTTTGCCGACAGACCCCTGGTAGCCCTTGGTCTGTTGCTGGCCGCTCTGTTGCCGACCAGCGGTATGACCATCACCTGGACCGGTTTTGCCAAAGGGGACATCAATGCAGCCATCAAGATGACCGTCATCGGCTTGGTGGCAGGCTCCATCGCCACGCCCTTCTACGTCCAATTCCTGATGGGGACAGTCATTGAAATCCCCATGCTGCAGGTCTTCAAACAGATTGCGTTGATCGTTTTCATCCCCATGGTGCTCGGTTACCTGACCCAAAAGGGCCTGATTCGTAAGTACGGTCAGGATGTTTATCAGCGGGATCTGAAAAAGCTCTTTCCTCTGGTCTCCACTCTAGGAGTGCTCGGCATCGTCTTCGTTGCCATGGCCCTTAAAGCAGGCAGTATTCTAGCGCAGCCGGAAACCTTGTTGACTTACCTTTTCCCTCTAGCCCTCCTGTACATTATCAACTTTGGCCTCAGCACCTTGGTCGGCAAGGTGTTTTTTTCCCGTGGCGAAGGCATCGCCCTTGTCTATGGCACCGTGATGCGCAATCTATCCATCGCTTTGGCCATCGCCATGACCGTGTTCAAGGAGAGCGGAGCAGAGATCGCCATCATTATCGCCCTAGCCTATATCGTTCAGGTCCAGGCAGCCGCCTGGTATATCAAGTTTTCCGACCGCATCTTCGGCGTTGCCACAGAAGGGTGAGACCATGTCCTTTCCAAACGTCCTGCTTTGCATATCAAATAGAGTGAAAAGCAACTACTGCTGTTTTCCCTTGCTGGAACATCCAAGTGAAGCCTCCAAGAGAGCATCGTGATGAATGCTAACAAGAGCGGAACACTAAAGGTTCATACGCCGACCGATGCTATTCTCGAGAGCATCTCAGACGGGGTTTTTACGGTGGACCTTGAATGGCGCGTTACGTCGTTCAACAGAGCCGCCGAGGAGATCACCGGTGTGTCACGCAAGGAAGCGATCGGCCGCCGCTGCTCTGAAGTGTTTCGCTCCAGCATGTGCGGAGCCGCTTGTGCGCTTATGCAAACCTTGAAAACAGGCGAACCCATCATCGGCAAATCCGGGTATATCATCAACGCGGATGGTGACCGTATTCCTATCAGTACTTCCACTGCGGTTCTCCTCGCCGCCGATGGCAGTGTCATCGGCGGCGCAGAGACCTTCCGTGACCTTTCCGAGCTCGAGGAGCTGCGCCATGAACTCGGGGAGAAATTCCGGGTTGGTGATCTGACCAGCCGAAGTCCCCTGATGCAGCGCGTGTTTGAAGTTCTTCCCGCCATTGCCGCCAGCCCCAGTACAGTAATGATTCTCGGAGAAACCGGGACTGGCAAGGAATTGATGGCGCGTACCATCCATGCCCTTAGCCCTCGCAACCGGAAGCCGTTTATCGCGGTCAGCTGCGGTGCTTTACCCGATACGCTTTTGGAGTCGGAACTGTTCGGGTATAAGGCTGGGGCCTTCACTGGCGCGAACAAGGACAAACCGGGCCGTTTTGCGTTGGCCAAAGGGGGAACCCTCTTCCTTGACGAAATCGGCGAGATAAGCCCCGCCCTCCAGGTCAGGTTACTCCGCGTACTGCAGGAACGAACATACGAACCTCTGGGAGGAGTCCGCTCCGAGAGCGCTGATGTTCGGGTCGTCGTGGCGACCAACAAAGACCTAGCCAGCCAGATACGCGATGGGCTTTTCCGGGAAGACCTCTATTACCGGGTAAACGTGGTACGTATTGAACTGCCTCCGCTGCGCCGCCGAAAAGAGGACATCCCCCTGATCGTGGACCAGTTCATCACCCGGTTCAATCGGTTGCAGCAAAAATCCGTGCAGGGGATCACAGTAGAAGCCTTATCCTGGCTCATGGCCCATGATTGGCCGGGCAATATCCGCGAATTGGAAAATGTTGTTGAGCGAGCCTTTATTCTCTGCAGCGACGGGGATATTGGACTCGCACACCTGCCCGGGGAGTTGACAGCCCATGGTATGGCAGCAAACTCGGATACCGACATACGATCCCTCCACGATATTCTCGACGCCCAAGCCATCCGCTCCGCACTTGAACGTAACGCTTTCAATCGGCTGGCTGCGGCGCGAGAACTCGGCATCCACAAGACCACGCTTTTCCGCAGGATGAAAAAACTGGGCATATCTCTTCCCGAACAAGACGGCCGCGCCAGCCGCAAGAAACTACAGTAGCCCTTCTGCACCTATTGCCCATGCCTAAGAGTAGCAAAATCGCTACCCTTAACCTCTCCCACGTTACTTCCAATCTCGATATATCTCTTGCGTTATCAATTACTTATGGTTTGTTGTGACCATTGGTTGACGCTTGGCACTGCACTTGCATTATAAAGCAGTATGAACGATGACTAGTACTCAAGGACTCACATGATGAAGATAGCATTTGCCTACTGGGACAATCGCATAGCGCCGGTTTTTGACACCGTTCGGCAGCTTCATGTCATCAATGTCGAGTCAGGGCAAATTGTCAGCGAAGCTCAAGAAACGCTGTCGGAAGACCTACCTGTTCGAAAAATACTTCGACTTGTAGAGATGGGTATTGGCACTCTGGTTTGCGGTGCGATTTCCAAGCCGATATACGGGCTGGTCGTCGCTAACGGGATCCAGGTGGTTCCCTTCGTGGCTGGATATCTTAACGACGTCATTCAGGCTTGGCTCAGTGACAACTTAGAGGCCGACATTTTTGCCATGCCGGGTTACTGCGTGCGAAAAGGCCAGCGATTCAGGGGAATGCATGAAGAGTCTCAGGAGGGAAACGCCGGCCACAATGCGGGCAGAAGGAACCGCACGAACGCGGCGCACCTTGCCTCAGGGGCAAAAGCCCGAAGCGTGGAACCGTTATGGCAAGGTAATAACAGACAATCCTTAAGAAAGGAGAAAATGACCATGCCCAGAGGAGATGGAACAGGACCGAAAGGAATGGGTCCAGGCGGTGGACAGGGACAAGGCCAAGGTGGCCAAAACCCCGGCCGCATGGGTGGCCCGAAGGCGGCAGGCCCCGTCGGCTACTGCGTTTGTTCGCAATGCGGGCAGAAGGAGCCACACGACCGTGCTGTACCTTGCGTTAAGCGCAAATGCCCGAAGTGTGGAGCCGTTATGACAAGGCAATAACCAACAATTCTTACGAAAGGAGAAAACGACCATGCCAAGAGGAGATAGAACAGGACCGAGAGGAATGGGAGAAATGACTGGGCGCGGCGCTGGATTCTGCGCTGGATTTGAAAGGGCTGGGTACGCCAATTCTTTCCCGGGCGGTGGTTTTGGGATGGGTTTTGGAAGAGGCTTTGGTGCCCAGGCCCGTGGGTTCGGTGGCGGCGGAAGGCGCAACGCGTTCTATGCCACCGGCCTTCCGGGCTGGGCGCGAGGCGGCGGTTATGCAGCGCCTTATGGTCCCCCGGCATCATACCAAAAGCCAGATCCGGCAATGGAAAAGCAACTGCTCGCGAAGCAGGCCGAGGCCCTGCAGTCGGAACTGGAGTTCATCAAGAAACGCCTCGCCGAGGTTGAAAGCGAGACGGCAGCGGAATGATTGCCATTTGAGGCAAGCGAATACGTCTGCTGCGCTGGCTCGATGTCCAGCGCAGCAGTGGAGCTTGCAATGCTTCGAAAAAGTAATTACTTATCCGACCAACACGGAGTGGCAACACCCAAGGTTCTCAAGTGGTTCAGGGCATAACAAAAGGGTACGAAATGAAAAAAATTGCCATCATTATCTGTGCCCGTTACCGGGATTGCGGCGGGGGGAAGTGTTTCCGGGCTCTGCGCGAACGCCGCGGTGGTTTTTCTCTGTATGCCGCTGACGAGGCGATCGAAATTGCAGGATATGCGAGTTGCGGCGGTTGTCCGGGTGGAAACGTGGAATACGTTCCCGCCGAGTTTTTGAAAAACGGTTGTGACGTCGTACACCTGGCTACCGGGTTGGTGGTGGGATACCCACCTTGCCCTCATATTCTGCACTTTAAGGAATTTATCGAGAAACACTATGAATTGCCGGTGGTAATTGGGACCCACCCCATCCCTTTGAAGTATCTGGAAACCCACAACCGGCTGTCATTCTGGGAACAGGCAGGCATGCAGGAACTCGCAGGCCAGCTCATGACGGAACAACGTGACATCATGGAATCGTACAATTAACGCAAATGTCAGCCAAGGAGACACGATGAACGAGCAGTTGACCCATTTTGACGAAGACGGCAAGGCAATAATGGTGGAGGTTGGCGACAAACAGCCAACCAAGCGGTTGGCTATCGCCCGCGGCGAGGTGCGCATGCAGGAATCGACCCTGGAGGGGATCATCGATAGCCAATTGGCCAAGGGCGATGTGCTGGCAGTTGCCCGGCTGGCCGGCATCATGGCGGCCAAGAAGACCCCCGACTTGATCCCCCTCTGTCACCCCTTGCTGTTAACCTCGATTGCCATTGAGTTCTACCCTCATCCAGGTGAGGGACGCATCGAGATCGAGGCCCGGGTGCGGGTCACCGGCAACACTGGCGTCGAGATGGAAGCCCTGACCGCCGTCGCTGGGGCTGCGTTAACCATTTATGATATGTGTAAAGCGGTTGATAAGGGAATGGAGATCCACGCCATTCGGTTGATGGAAAAACATGGTGGTAAGAGCGGTACCTATTTGCGCTCTGTTTGATCTCTGGTGGCCGGCAGTAAAGGGGTGGGCTTTTGCCGAATTGACCGAAGTTCTCACTGTTAGCCTGCGTACGAGGCTGTTCGTCACCCTTTAGGAGGCTGTCGGGCTTACCATGAGCCGACTGCAAAATCGCCTGATCGGCCCATATTCTCGACAATTTTCGCCAAATAGCCCTGCTATTCGCTCTCAAATTCTCGAAAATTTGGACTCAAACAGCCAATTTTTCGTTTCGGCCCGTCAAGACCGACAGACTCCTAGAGGGGGAATAAGCGAAATGGTGGGGCGGTCGATTTTGCCGAATGCTGGCTAACGAATACCGATGATCAGGGAGCCGAGCTGGGAGATTTGCGCTTTCACTTGGTCGCCGCTGACCAGCGGACCTACTCCGGCCGGGGTGCCGGTTAGCAGAATATCACCTTCTTCCAGGCTGAAAATGGCCGAAGCGGCGCAGATCAGTTTCGGAATGGAGTGGATCATCTCGGCGCTGTTGCCCTGCTGGCGAAGTTCATCGTTCACGTACAGAGATAGCTCCAGGGCTTGTGGATCCGTGATCTGGCTGGCCGGAATGAAGTCGGACAGGGGGCAGCTGGTGTCGAATCCCTTGGCCATGCTCCAGGGCAGGCCCTTGGTTTTGAGGTCCCCCGGCAGGTCTCGTAGGGTAAGGTCGATGGCGATACCGTAACCGGCGATGTGGTTTAAGGCTGACTCCGGGGCAATGTCTTTTCCCCCTTTGCCGATGAGCACGGCCAGTTCTATTTCATGCTGACAATTATGGCTGACAGACGGAATCACCGCCGTTTCTCCCTGACCGATAATGCTACTGGCCGGTTTGAGAAAAAACACAGGCTGGGCGGAGGACTCATTGTTCAGTTCCGCGGCGTGAGCCCGATAGTTGCGGGTGACGCAGAGTATCTTGCCAACCCGGTAGGTCTTTTCTGTTCCCAACAGCAGTACTCTATGCACGACCAATCCTTCCCCATAAAATGCTATCAATCGCCGGCTTTGGGCAATGCCCATCCGAAACGGATCGCCAGTAGCCGGATCAGGATGACCAGCCCGGCGGAGCTCAACAGAGCGACAGTGCGTGGTGCAGCGATCTGATGCAGCCCTACCAGCAGGACCCCTCCCGCCAGACAAGCCGATGCATAGACCTCTTTACGCAAAATCAGCGGTACCTGATTGGCCAGTATGTCACGGATCATGCCGCCGGCGGTGGCGGTCATCACTCCCAGCAGTACGGCACCGAGGGCCCCGGTTCCAAATTGCAAAGCCTTCTCGGTACCGATGACGACAAAGGTGCCGAGGCCTACGGCGTCGAAATAGAGCAGTGGGTGGCGCAGCAGGTCCATGCGACGATGGAGGAAAAAGGTCGCCAGAGAAACGCCGATGGCTATGTAGAGATAGATTTCATTCTGCAGGCAGAAGGGGGGTGTGTCGCCAAGCAGCAGGTCGCGCAGGGTGCCGCCACCGATGGCCGTAACCATTCCCAGGACCATGACGCCAAACAGGTCCATGCCGCGGCGGATGCCGGCCCAGGCGCCGGAAGCGGCAAAGGCGGCGGTGCCGATCAGATCAAGGGCAAAAAGCAGGCTCAAAAAATCCTCCCGGAATGGCGGCAGTAGCGACAGGTTGAGAACGGACTGCTTTTCAGGCAACTCTGTGATACCATAAAGCCAGGCTGCGCTTGACTCTCGCAGCTATTTATATCATGCCCATCGAGGAGCCGCCATGTTTTTGCCTTACGGCGATACCCCCAATCCCCCAGGTGTTCCCTACGTCAACAACCTGTTGATTGCCATCAATATCGGTGTTTTCCTCTTCCTGACCCTGCCCCTCAGTTTCAGCCGTCCGGACCTCAACGACCCCCTGCTCCTCGATTACCTACAGGCCCTGGGAGCTCGGGGCTATATCTCTGCCGAACAAGTGTTGCAGCGGGTTTCCGCCTACGATCTGGTGGTGTTTCGTTACGGTTTTCGGCCCGGTTCGGCGAGCCTGGTGACCCTGTTCAGTTCGATGTTTTTACACGGCGGCTGGATGCACCTGGTCGGCAACATGCTGTTTTTGTGGATCTTTGGCGATAATGTCGAGCAGCGCCTCGGTCGGGTTCGCTACCTGCTCGGCTATCTGGCGGCCGGGGCGGCCGCTACCCTGTTCTTCGCTCTCTTTGTGCCCGGTTCGCAGATTCCCCTGGTCGGTGCTTCAGGGGCTATCTCCGGCGTGCTCGGCTGTTACTTCCTCTGGTTCCCCCGCAACCAGGTCAAGACCTTCGTTTTTCTCTTTCCCCTGTTGATGAACACCTTCTATCTGCCGGCCCGGCTGGTGCTCGGTTTCTATCTGGTGCTGGACAATCTGATTCCCTTTTTGATCAACGGCGGTCGCGCCTCGGGGGTAGCCCATGGTGCCCATATCGGCGGGTTTCTGTTCGGTTTGGCTATGGCCTGGGGCTTCAACCGCTGGCAGGGAGTGCAGGCGATACGGCAGGGAGTCGATGTCGATTCCGGGTCGTCTGATAGCTCATCCTTCCATGGGAGTCTGGTGAAACAGGACCCGGCGTTACTTATCCGCGAAGAATTGCAGGCCGGTCATCATGATCAAGCGGCCCATCTTTATCTGGGCCTTGACAGCCAGGCTGAGCGCCTGGCTGTGGCACCGGAATCGGTCCTGGCCATCGGCGATTACTTGCTGGCTCAGCAGCGCACGACTCTGGCCCTGGAGGTCTTCCGTCGCTTTGTCGCTGAACGCCCTGCGAGTATGCAGATTGATCAGGCTTATCTGGGGGCGGGTCAGGCTATGGTAAGTCAACCGCGGGGACAGCTCAGCGCCCGTCAGTATTTTCTTGCCGCTATCGATACCGCTACTACCGCAGAAACCGCCCGAATAGCGCGAGAATATCTGCGGCGTCTGGATGCCGGTGAATCGGATTGACCTAAAATCATCATGATCTATTTCCCCTACCATGAGCCGCTTTTCCGGCCGCCCAGCGAGGCCAATAGCCTGATTTTTCAGGCCACCATTGGCTGTTCCCATAACCGTTGTACCTTTTGCGGCATGTATAAGCATAAACGCTTTCAGCTGCGCCCAGTGAAGGAGATTGTGCGGGAAATTGACCTTGTTCCAACCGCTCATCGAGCCACCGTTCGGCGCATCTTTCTCGCTGATGGCGATGCCCTTATCTATCCTGTTGCCGGGTTCACCGAGATTCTTCTTGCTCTGGGTGAGGCTTTCCCGCAACTGACCAGGGTCTCTTGTTATGCCTCCCCGCAAAGTCTGGCAGGGAAAAGCTCAGCAGAGCTGGCGCAATTGCGAGCCCGCAAGCTGCGTCTCCTCTATTTTGGTGTTGAAAGCGGTGATCCCATTACCCTGGAGGCGGTGAAAAAAGGTCATACCGCCCAGGAAATGCTGGACCATTGTTGCAAGGCGCGCCAGGCCGGCTTGAAACTGTCGGTGACGGCCATTCTCGGGCTGGCCGGGCGACTACGCAGCCTCCATCATGCTCATGCGACAGCCCGCTGGGTGACCGAACTGTCCCCTGAATATTTTTCCCTGCTGACCCTCTTCAGTCGTCACAACGACGATTTTCTTCGGGGCATTATCCCTCTCACCCAGGGAGAAACGCTGGAGGAAATTCGCGAGATGCTCCTGCACCTGAGACCCGAACGTACCATTCTGCGTTCTAATCACGCTTCCAACCTTTTGCCGTTGGCCGGTAGCTATCCTAAGGACCGTCAGCGGTTGATAGATCAAACGGATGCGGCTCTGCGCCACGCTCGTCAAAACCCTCTCTGGTACGACGCTCTGCCCGGATATGGCGAATGCTTTTGATGGGATACGGCTAGCCCGAGCGGGGATTTTCTGAGCATCATGCAATCCCCGACTGCGCAAAAAGGCACCGAACTCTTCTTCAGAAAGCGATGCCGCGGAAGCCAGCTTCTCTTCAGCACTCCAGTCTTGTGGTCGTTTCATATTGGAACCTGATTAGCCCTGATTCTCAGCTGGGCACAATCGAGGGTCAAGAATTTGTGTGTGGGTGACTTCCTGTCGCGATAAATGGCACAAATCCAACCAAAATCGCTGCAAGGCAGTCGCTCTTACACGGCTAGCTGAGAATTGGACCTAATCAGGTATTGGAAAGCCTCTGCATGGATTCAGTAAAGGATGGCGGCTCGTCATTGACAACAATATCAAGCGTATCAGCTTCACTCACCCATCGGTAGAGCGAGCTACGGGATACCCCAATATCCTCTGCCAATGAGACCGGACTGGGTCCGTCAGGGTCGGTCATCTTCTGAATCATCAGAGCTCTGAACGCTTTGGAATACATACGCCTCCTCACTGCCCCCAATTCGTCTTGCTGTTTTGAGTTCAGTTAGAGGCGACAACTATCCTGACACAGGGGGAAGACGCCAAAAGCCCTCAATCTAGGATCGAGGGCTTTTCTGATATGTCAGGCTAATTCGGACAAAGGGGGGGGGAGAAGCAGCCGCAGCAGCGGTATGGTCAGGCGACCTGGATCAGACAAAGGGCGGCTCGTATATCTCCGCCGCTGATATCCGGACGGATTCGCAATTCGATGACTTTCACTCCATGGAGGTCGACCTGGTAGTCTTCAACCTCGCGGGTATTTTGTGGGGGATTGAAATTATATTGCTGGCGCACAATTTCCTGGGGAGTTCGGTTGTTTTCCCCTGACCAGGCGAGGGAGAATTCTTGCGTGCGCTTTTGCCTTTCTTCCTGGAAGACCAGCCGAATCCGCCTGATCCGCTGGGATCGATCAAAGACAAATCGGACCACCTGCTCCCCGGCGTGCGCAGCCCGCCATCCCTCCTTGCTGCCAGGTCGGATTGCCGATTCGATGGGACATTCGGCATCCTCTGAACTGATTTCTGCCCGTGCCAGACGTTCCAGATTCAGCCACTGGTCATCTGCCGGCGAACACTTCTGGACCTGCCCTATAATCCTCTTGCGCATGGCCGCCTCATCTCCCGGTTGCCAGTCAACACGTGCCGGGGGTACACCCAGAATTTCTCTCTCCCTAGCGCTAGCATAGGGGATGCCCCCTCCTTATCCATCATGGCAACTCGGTCCGTGGCCGCTTCCAGAATCCATTCAAATTAAGTGAACTTGAGGGCTTCTATTGTCTCCTTAGCATTCGACATCTCGAACCTCATTGCGTCGGCCGGCCAGCCTCACTGCTTGGCCAGCCAGCTCCAAGGCCGTAATTAAATATATCAAAGAACATGGGTTGTTCAATTCCGTTTCCGGGGGCCGAACTTTATGTCACGTACATCCTGCCTCCTGCATAGTTACCCGCCCCGCTGAGAGCGCGCCCTTCCCAGCAACAGAAACTCGGTGTCCCTCTCCAGTCGTAGAGGCAATTCGACAGGGTCCAAGCGAATTCGGAAGAAGATCTCTTCTAATCAGACCTAGTGAGTGAGCCATTTATTCTGCGTACAGTGGGCCTCATGCGAGGAGATCACCGGCGGAGAACAAAAGAACTACGGAAGACTATGCGGGTCACAGACATCCTACCCGCGCTTTTTATGAATTGCCGTTGTTGACCTTGAAAAGTCTAATTTGCCAGGGCTTGTAAGAATCGCTGAAACGGTGACTACCACCTTTTTCGCTCTCGGTTTGAGCTCCGCTACGGTGGGGGAAGTCATTAATATTTTTCGACAAGGAGCGCTCTGGGCTCGGGAAAAAGGGCTAGTAGGACGTTAGCTTCCCTGTGTTCTCCCAAAGGTTGAGGCTCACTGATGGCTTCCCCCATCTCACTTGCGAGGCTTAAGAAGCTAATCCCAAGCCATTTGCGTCCAAGGCATGCAGTTGAAGGGATTTCTTCTGCACCCCGATCTCATACTCGACCAGCAGGGCGATTCACTTAGGGAGGTTTACACGGCCGCCGAAAATGCGAAAAATTGAAATGGAGATATACTTAAAAGCAAGCCGCTGACTATCGATCAATCCCTGTGATAACGACAACCAGAGGTCGAAGTGAAAGAGAATACCCGGTGTTGCAAAGCAATCAAAAAGGCTCCCAAGTCCTGGGCTGTGCAACCGAATCTTCTGGACTATGGCAAAACGTACGAACGGGTCTCATGGGTGGCAGTCCGCCGGGAACTCGACGGCCTGCCGGAAGAGAAAGGTTTGAACATCGCCCATGAGGCGGTCGACCGCCATGCCAACGGCACGCGGGGCAGCAGTCTGGCCATTCGCTGGCTGGGCAAGGACGGCAGCGTCCGTGACTTCAGCTACGCCGACCTGAAGGGGCAGAGCAATCGTTTTGCCAACGTGCTCAGGCAGCTCGGCATAAACAGGGGCGAGCGGGTGTTCGTCCTGGCAGGGCGCGTCCCCGAGCTTTATTTCGCTGCCCTTGGCACCTGGAAAAACGGCAGCGTATTCTGCCCGCTGTTTTCCGCTTTCGGTCCCGAACCGGTCTATCAACGCCTGAGCAAAGGAGATGCAAGGGTCCTGGTGACAACCGGACGGCTGTATAAGCAGAAGGTCGCCGATCTTCGCGAGCGCCTGCCGCAACTGCGGCATATTCTGCTGATCGATGCGGATGCAGACATCGGTGAAGGCCTTTGGTCGCTGCCAAAACGGATGGAGGAGGCAGCGGACGCCTTTACCATCCCGCCGACCGACCCAGGGGATATGGCGATTGTGCACTTCACCAGCGGAACAACAGGGATGCCGAAGGGGGCCGTTCATGTGCACAATGCCGTGCTCACCCACTACCTGACCGGAAAATACGTGCTCGATTTTCACCCTGGGGACGTTTTCTGGTGCACCGCCGACCCAGGCTGGGTCACCGGCACCTCGTATGGCATCATTGCCCCCCTCGTCCACGGTATAACCAACATCATCGACGAAGCCGAGTTCGATGCCAAACGTTGGTACCATCTGCTCGAAGAGCAGCAGGTGAACATCTGGTACACAGCCCCCACGGCCATTCGGCGGCTGATGCGACTGGCTGTTGAACCCCGCAAACAGTACGACCTGAGTTGCCTGCGCAGCGTCCATAGTGTCGGTGAACCGCTCAATCCCGAAGCCGTTTCCTGGGGGCAGCAAAACTTGGGGCTGCCGATCCATGACAACTGGTGGCAGACCGAAACCGGCGGCATCATGATCGCCAACTTCCCTGCCGTCGAGGTCCGCCCCGGTTCGATGGGCCTGCCGCTGCCCGGGATCGAGGCAGCGATCGTGCGGCGCGCAACCGGGGAAACGGTCGAGGTGATTACCGAACCGGGCATTCAGGGCGAACTGGCGCTGAGGCCCGGCTGGCCCTCCATGTTCCGGGGCTATCTGCATGAGGAGGAACGCTACCGCAAATGCTTTGTCGGCGGCTGGTACATTACCGGCGATCTGGCCAAACGCGATGCGGACGGCTACTTCTGGTTTGTCGGCCGCGCTGATGACATCATCAAAACCTCAGGGCACATGGTGGGGCCGTTCGAGGTGGAGAGCGCGCTGCTGGAGCATCCGGCGGTGGCCGAGGCGGGCGTTATCGGCAAGCCCAATCCGCTGATCGGTGAACTCGTCAAGGCCTTCGTCACCCTCAAGCCGGGCACAGAGCCCAGCGAACAGCTGCGCCAGGAACTCATCGGTTTCACTCGCAAGAAGCTCGGCTCGGCGGTAGCGCCCAAAGAGTTAGAATTCCAGGATAATCTGCCCAAGACCCGTAGCGGTAAGATCATGCGGCGGCTGCTTAAGGCGCGTGAACTGGGGTTGACCGAGGGCGACACATCGACACTGGAGACGGACGAATGAATGCGAAATCGGCAAGCAGCCCGTCAGGGGCACAGGTTAATCGTGAGCATGCGCGGCACCTGCTCCACCAGATGCTGCGTATCCGGCGTTTTGAAGAGAAGTCGGCCGAACTCTACACCCTCATGAAGATCCGCGGCTTTCTGCACCTTTACATCGGCGAAGAGGCGGTCGCGGCAGGTGTGTCCGAGGCGCTCGAGCCGGAGGATGCCGTGGTGGCCACCTACCGCGAACACGGCAACGCCCTGGCGCGCGGTATATCCGCCGGCGCCATCATGGCCGAAATGTACGGCAAACAGGAGGGTTGCAGCCGCGGCCGCGGCGGGTCGATGCACATCTTCGACGACAAGACGCGATTCTACGGGGGCAATGCCATTGTCGGATGCGGCCTGCCTCTGGCGGTGGGGCTGGCCCTGGCCGACAAGATGCAGGGCAAAAAGCGCGTTAGCTGCTGCTTCTTCGGTGACGGCGCCGTTGCCGAAGGGGAGTTCCACGAATCACTGAATCTGGCCGCGCTTTGGCAGCTCCCGGTCTTTTTCGTCTGCGAGAACAACCTGTATGCCATGGGAACCGCTCTGGAGCGATCGCAGTCGGTGACGGATCTGGCCCAAAAAGCGGCAAGCTACAACATTGCCTCATCAGCCGTGGACGGCATGAACGTACTTGCCGTAGAGGCGGCGGCCAAGGAAGCGGTGAACACCGTGCGCTCCGAACAGAAACCGTATTTTCTGGAGTGCCGCACTTACCGTTTCCGGGCCCATTCGATGTTTGATCCGGAACTCTATCGGTCCAGGGCCGAGGTTGAAAAGTGGAAGAAGCGCGACCCCATCGTTACCTTCGTCAAACGTCTCAAAAAGCAGGGCCTGCTGAGCGATGGCGAGTTGGAGCAACTGGAGCAGCAGGTTGCCCGCGAAATCGAGGAGGCCGTGGCTTTTGCTGAAAACGGCACCTGGGAGCCGGTGGAGGATTTGACGCGCTTTGTATACTCTGAGCGGGGGCAGGCATGAGCAAAAACGAGATGATCCAGGTCACCTATCGGGAAGCGGTGCGGGAGGCAATCCGCGAAGCGCTGCAGCGGGATGAACGGGTGTTTCTGCTGGGGGAGGATGTCGGCCGCTACGGTGGTTGCTTCGCGGTCAGCAAAGGGTTGCTCGAAGAATTCGGACCTGAGCGGATCATTGACACGCCCCTGTCGGAATCAGGATTTACCGGCGCCGGTATCGGGGCGGCCCTCGGCGGGATGCGCCCCATCGTGGAGATCATGACGGTCAACTTCAGCCTCCTAGCAGCCGACCAGATCCTCAACAATGCCGCAACCTTTCTGCACATGTCGGGGGGACTTTTCAACGTGCCGCTGGTTATCCGCATGTCCACCGGTGGTGGCAAGCAGTTGGCGGCCCAGCATTCCCACAGCCTGGAGGGGTGGTATGCGCACATCCCCGGCATCAAGGTACTGACCCCGGCGACGCTCGAGGATGCGCGGGGCATGCTCTGGACCGCCTTGGAAGACCCCGATCCGGTGCTCATCTTTGAACACCAGTCCCTGCTGAACATGGAAGGACAGCTGCCGGCCGACGCCGGAGCTGTGGACATCGACCGGGCCCGGATACGCCGGCCGGGCAGCGATCTGACCATCATTACCTATGGCGCTAGCCTGTTCAAGGCCCTTGAGGCGGCCGAAACCCTCGCCGGCGACGGCATCGAGGCTGAGGTGATCGACCTGCGAACCCTGCGGCCGCTGGACGATGCGACCTTCCTGACCTCGATCGCCGGCACGCATCGGGCGCTGATCATCGACGAAGGGTGGCGCAGCGGCGGAATCTCCGCTGAGATCTGCGCGCGCATTATGGAAGGTGCCTTCTACGAGCTGGATACCCCTGTAGAGCGGATCTGTGGCGCCGAGGTGCCCATGCCCTACGCCAAACACCTGGAGGACGCAGCGATGCCGCAGGTCGAAACCATAGTCGCAACCGCAAAAAGGATGGTGAGTTCCAGTGGCTGAGTTCTGCATGCCCAGCTTGGGCGCCGACATGAAGGACGGCCTCTTGGTCGAATGGAAGGTCAAGCCTGGAGACCCGGTCAAACGGGGCGATATCATCGCCGAGGTGGAAACCGAAAAGGGCATCATCGAGGTCGAGGTCTTCACCGACGGCGCGATCGAGCAGATCCTGGTCCACCCGGGTGAGAAGGTTCCCGTCGGCACAGTGCTGGCTACGATCCGCGCCGCAGGAGAGGAGGGAAAAGCGCCCCGGGAAGAAGTGCCGCCGGAACCCGCGTTCAAGTACAAGGTCTGCATGATCGCCGCACACCGCAGGGAACCACCTACGGAACAGCCGCCGGCACCGGTTCAGGCCACCGCAGGGGGCAAAAGGCTCAGGATCTCGCCGTTGGCGCGCAAGCTGGCTACTGAACTGGCTATCGATCTCAGCACGGTGCAAGGTACTGGGCAGCGCGGCGCCATCACTCGCGCCGACGTCGAACGAGCCGCAGAAGCGCAAAAGGCTGCAGCCCCCTCGGCGCCGACTGAGCCAGGAACCGCCATACGGAGAGCCATTGCGACGGCCATGGCTCGCTCCAACCGCGATATTCCCCATTACTACCTGGCAACGCACATCGATATGAGCAAAACCTTAAGCTGGCTGGCGGCAGAGAACAAGCGGCGTTCCATCAAGGAGCGGATATTGCCGGTGGTGCCGCTGATCAAAGCAACCGCGCTAGCGCTGGGAGAGGTGCCGGAACTCAACGGCTACTGGATCGACGACCGCCATCAGCCCCAGGAAACGGTGCATATCGGGTTCGCTATTTCGCTTCGGCAGGGCGGCCTGGTGGCACCCGCCATTCACCATGCCGACCTCAAGAGCCTGCCCGAGCTGATGGAGGCCTTGCGCGACCTGATTACCCGCACGCGAGCTGGTCGCCTCCGCAGCTCAGAGATGACCGATGCAACCATTACCATAACGAGTCTGGGCGATTTGGGGGTAGAAATGGTTTACGGCGTCATCTATCCACCGCAAGTGGCGCTGGTCGGATTCGGCAAAATCCTGGAACAGCCTCGGGCTGAGAACGGCATGCTCGGTATTCGACCGGTCCTGGCAACAACCCTGGCTGCGGACCATCGTGCCACCGATGGCCATCGCGGGGCCCAGTTTTTAGAAGCCCTCAACCGGTATTTGCAGAGGCCGGAGGCGTTATGAGAGAGGAGCAGATCAGAGAAACCATCTTCCGGGTCCTGCGGCCGATCACTCCCGAAGCCGATTTCGACGAGCTTGCTCCCGACGAAAACATGCAGGAGGCATTGGACATCGATTCTTTCGATGTCCTCAAGTTCTTCATCCAGCTCTATGAAGAACTGGGGGTAGAGATTCCGGAAGAGGACTACGGGGAGATCATCACCCTTAACGACCTCATCGGTTACCTCGCCGCCCGCATCGACTGACGTCAGGCCGATTCTCTACCTGCAGTTTCCCAACGCCCGCAACCGACCGGTAGCGCTGAAGGACACTCATGTTTTTTATCGACAATGGCGGCATAACCGACCCACGCCTTAACCTGGCATTCGAAGAATATTGCCTGAGGAACCTTGATCCGCAGCATGACTACCTGCTCCTGTATATCAATGAGCCTGCCGTTATTATAGGAAGAAGCCAGAATACGTTCCAGGAAATCGATCACCAATTCGTCAGACAGAACGGGATTCATGTCGTTCGCAGGATTTCAGGTGGTGGCGCTGTCTATCATGACTACGGGAATCTGAATTTCAGCTTTATAACAAAATACGAAAAAACGAACATTCTTAATTTTAGAAAATTTACCGCGCCGGTTATCAGGGCATTGCACGGTTTGGGCGTTCCCGCAGAACTTTCCGAGAGAAACGATATCGTCGCTTTCGGCATGAAAATATCGGGAAACGCTCAGCATTCAACGCAAAAGTCCATGTTCAGCCACGGCACTCTGCTTTTTGATGCGAAAATGGAGAACCTGGTCAGGGCCCTGAACGTAAAAGGGGAGAAGATTGAATCCAAGGGCGTGCAATCCGTCAGGAGCAGGGTAGCGAACATCGCGGAACACCTTGAACATCCCATCAATATGGGCACCTTTAAGAACTGTTTGCTGGATTCCATTTTGGAAACGTACGGTGGAATGCGGGAAAAGAAACTGACAGGCAAGGACTGGGAAAACATTCATCGGTTGTCCGAAGAGAAATACCAGACATGGAACTGGAACTACGGCAAATCCCCTGAATGCCGCATCAGTAGAACGGCCCGTTTTGATGCCGGCCGGATCGACGTCCACCTCTGGATAAAAGACGGCATTATCAAGGAGATTGGGATTTGGGGTGATTTTTGCGGCTACGGAGATATGGAGGGGCTGGAAGGGGCGCTGACCGGCCGACGTTACGATTTCGATGAAATTACGAGTGTTTTAAGCGATATCGATCTAACCCGCAACTTCGGACTTCTGACGCCTGACAGGTTTGCGGATTATCTTTGTGGCTATTCTCCCGAAGAAACCCGCCTTTAATATGTCCATTCTTCCGGCGCAGGACGTCGAAACGACGGTTCGCGCCACTCGGGAGGAATTAAATAATGAGTAAAATCAAAATCCATACCATCACCATGCCCAAGTGGGGGCTCACTATGGAAAAAGGAACCATCGCTTCCTGGTTGATTGAAGAAGGCATGGTGATTCTTGAGGTTGATACCGACAAGATCGTTCAGCCCATTGAAGGTTCCCTTTCTGGCGTTCTGCGTCAGAATATCGCGAAAGAGGAGGGAACTAGAGTTTGCAGACAGGTCAAAGCTCTACTTCAACTGAACAGAGCTTTTTGAACACAACAAAGATCGAGAGACGCTCTATGGATGTAAAAGATTTAGGTTTGATGGCTTTTGCCGAGGCTTATGCACTGCAGGAAGAACTGGTGGCAGCGGTTATGGCCGGCACCTCTGCAGAGACCCTGCTTCTGCTGGAGCATCCCCCTGTCTATACTCTTGGGCGCTCGGGGAGTTTGCAGAATATTCTCGACCCATCCATTGAAACCGTGCAGATCAATCGCGGCGGGGATATTACCTACCACGCGCCCGGACAGTTGGTGGGCTATCCGATCATTAGTCTCGGCCAGCGTCGCCGGGATCTGCGGCATTATCTGCGCTTTCTTGAAGAAGTTCTAATTCAAGTCGCAGCGGATTTCGGTGTTGAATCCTATCGGGTGGATGGTGAGACGGGGGTTTGGACCGAGCAGGGCAAGCTGGCGTCGATCGGTGCCGGAGCCCGTCGCTGGGTAACCATGCACGGCTTTGCGCTGAATGTGTCTCTCGACCTGGCTGGGTTTCAACGCATCATCCCCTGCGGTATTGTCGGCTGCACCATGACCTCGTTGCAGGAGATCCTCGGTCGTCCGGTGACTATGGCCCACGTCAAAGAAAGCACCCTGGTTCACTTTGAGCGGTTGCTCGACCAGTGGCTGCCTGTAGCCAGCGACGAAGTTGGGGATATTTAGACTCGGTATTAATTGAAGTATGGATTAAATTCCTTGGCCCGACTGGCAATTGCCGGCCGGGCTTTGCTTTATGCTCCGTCCGTAACGCGTAGGAAGGCATTAATCGCCTGCAGAAAGGCCTGCGGATGCTCAGCATGGACCCAGTGACCGGCGTCCTCGATAGTCTGGAGTTTAACCTCCGTGAAAATCCTAGTTATCTCTAATGGCAGTGTAGGCGGTAGGTAGTCCGATCGACCGCCGCGCAGAAACAGGGTTGTTACTTTAATCGGAAGCATAAGATCTAGGGTGGAGATCAGCTCAGAATAATGTTTTTCCAGAACGGGCAGGTTGAATCGCCAGGCAAAGCCACCTTCGGGCTGGCGCTGAAGATTTTTCAGCAAAAACTGGCGCACCGCCAGGTCCGGTACGGCTGCTTGCAGTAGACGGTCGGCTTCGCTGCGGGAAGTCAGCCGTTTCAGGGGCAGCTGGTTCAGCGCGGCAAATAACTCCAGGTGGTGTGGTGCGTAAGCGATTGGAGAGATATCTTCGATAATCAGCCGGGTTAACCGCTGAGGGTAACAGGCGGCGAATTGCATGGCTGTTTTACCTCCCATGGAATGGCCAAGGAGGTGAACCTGATCAAGCTTCTGGCTGTTTAGAAATGCCAAAAGATCGTCAGCCATGGCCTGATAGCTGAACTCGTCCACATGGGGTGATTCGCCATGGTTGCGTTGGTCCAGGGTGAAAACCTGAAACTGATGGGCCAGCTGTCTGGCCAGGGAACGCCAGTTTTCTTTGCAGCCGAACAAGCCGTGTAAAATAACCAACGGCGGCCCGCTGCCAAAGCTGTGGTAAGCCAGATCTATGGGCATCAAAAAGCTCCTTTGGATATCGCCTGGTGGTAGAAATTGAATTGCACTGTTTATGCCAGTCGTCCAAGAGAGGCGGGCCGAACCACCCGACAATATTTGAGAAAACCGAGATAGCTAGGAGGCTGTCGGACTTCGGAATGAATCTACTGCGAAAAAGGTAAATCGGTCCATATTTCCGTAAATCCTTGACCAATAGGCCCACTATTCGCCTGCAAATTTACGGTAATCTGTCCTCGATCCCCCATTTTCTCTTTACGATCCCCCAAGTCCGACAGCCTCCTAGGCGCCTGCCAAGAGAAATCGACTAACCCCTATCAGGCTGTGGCCAATAATTTGATGGCGCATTATTGGTTTGCTGCTAGCTGGCGAGGCCTGGGAGGCTGCCCGTTGCAGTGTCAGAAGGGAAACAGTAGCGGAATCAGCAGGGTGCCGATGAGCCAGATCAGCAGGTTGAGGGGGGCGCCGACCCGGGTGTAGTCGAAGAAGCGGTAGCCCCCCGGGCCCATGACCAGGGCGTTGGACTGGTGGCTGATGGGGGTCATGAAGCAGGAGGATGCGGCAATGGCGACAGCCATGAAAAAGGGTTTTGGATCGACCCCCAGTTCCAGGGCGGTATGGTAGGCGATGGGTGCGATGAGAACTGCTGTCGCCGCATGGCTCATGAGTTCGGTCAACAGGGAGGTTAGTAAAAAGAAGGCGGCCAGTACGATCCACGGGCCAAAGGGCCCGACCACCTTCAGCACCTGTTCGGCGATTAGCTGGGCGGCGCCGCTATTTTCCATGGCCAAACCGAGGGGCAGGGTGCCGGCGATGAGCAGGATGATGCGCCAGTCGACGCTTTCGTAAGCCTCTTGCACGGTCAGGCATCTTCCCAAAACCATACAGGCCGCACCGAGGCTTGCGGCGAGCATGATTGGCAGGCCGCCGAAGGTCGCCAGCAGAATGACGGTCAGTAAAATAAGTAGGGCCAGGGGTGCCCGGCGGGGGCGGTAGGGCACCGGCGGTACGCCGCCTAACAGCAGAAAACCGTGGCCCCGTCCGAGGTGCAAAACCCTTTTCAGCGGTCCCTGTAGCAGCAAAACGTCCCCGAACTTGAGAATGACCTTGTCGACTTGCCGAACCACGGGCGCGCCTTGGCGCCACAGGGCCAGGACGTTAAGACCGTGACTTTCGTGGAAACTGACCTGGCTCAGGGTACGTCCGACCAGATCGCTGTTGGTGGTCAGGGACGCTTCGACCACCACCATCTCTTCTGTGGTCTTTTTCGGCGGTGGATTGTCCCGCTCTGGAATCAACTCCAGGCCCTTGGACTTCATCACCTTGAGAATCCCTTCCGGGTTCCCTTCCAGAAACAGCACGTCTCCCTCGCGAAGCTTGCTATTGCCATGGGGCTGCGGAATTTTTTGCCGCCCGCGGATGATAGCCCGAATCTTTAAATTGAAATCACTCGCCAGGCGACTGCGGGCAATGGTCTGGTCGATGATGGGAGATTTGGCCAGAATTTCAACCTCGGTGATGTATTCCTTGACTTGGTATTCTTCGGTCAGTTTGCCCGCTTTACGCACTGGCAATAATTTGCGGCCGAACAGAACCATATACAGAATGCCGCTGATGGCAATTACCAGGCCGATAGGGGCGAAATCGAACAGGGCAAAAGATTCGCCGCTGTACTGTTGCAGCAGGGTGTTCATGAGGATGTTTGGTGGGGTGCCGATCAGGGTACAGACCCCGCCAAGCAGGGAGCCAAAGGCAAGGGGCATCAGCAGTTTTGAAGGACTGGTGTTGAGTTTGCGGGCTATGGTGGAGACCACCGGCATAAGTACCGCCGTGGCGCCAATGTTATTGATAAAGGCGGAAAAGAGGGCAACCGTGGACATGATGACGGCGATCAGTCGTGATTCGCTGTCAGCGGCCAGGCGAATCATGCGCTCACCGACCCGGCTCATGGCCCCGGTGTGGGAGATGCCGGCACTGATGATAAACATCGCCGCTACAGTAATCACGGCCGGATTGCTGAAGCCGGAAAAAGCTTCTTCTACAGACACCAGTCCGGTCGCCGCAAGGGCCAGCAGCACTAGCAGGCTGGTCAGGTCCATCGGCAGCCATTCGGTGGCAAACAGAATCACGGCCAGCAGCAGGATCAGCAGAACCAGGACAATTTCCATGGGGATGTGACTCCTGCGGCGAGGCAAGGGAGGAATGGAATCAAGTGGTTAAATCATATCGGAGTGGAGGAAGCTACGCAAGATAGCGCTCTGATGTTTGTGGGGATCGGTGTTCGAATGGGGGCGTGGAATTTATAGGAAAGACGCCGTTTTTAACGAAAATTCGGTAGGCTGGCTCTGCAAGGAAACGGTATCAGTTCTCTGTCAGGGCGGCTCTCAGATCCTGGGCAGCCAAACGAGGCTCGCTGCTGGACAGAATGGCGGAGATCACCGCAATCCCTTTAGCGCCAGCTTGGCGAACGGTCGCGATGCGTTTTAGATCGATGCCTCCCAAGGCAAAAATCGGCAGGGGGTCGGTGCTGCAGGCGGCGGCCAATCGCTGCAGCCCTTGAGGGGGGCTGTAGGTTGCTTTGGAAGGCGTGTAGAACACCGGGCTGAAGGTGGCAAAGTCAGCTCCCTGACGGGTGACCGGGGCCAATTCGTCCAGGCTATGGGCGGAGTAGCCGATCAACCGCTTCGGGCCGAGGAGACGCCGCGCTTCGGTGACCGGTAGTGAGGAGGCGCCGAGATGAACGCCGTCGGCCTCCGCTGCCAGGGCGATATCGACGGAACCGTTGATCAGCAGCCGTGCCCGGTAACGGCGGGTCAGGGCACGTAGTTGGTGGGCCAGCTCCAGGCGTTCGGTCTCCGGCAGATCCTTGTCCCGCAACTGCACCGCATCGACTCCACCCTGCAGCGCCTCTTCGACGGTGGTGAGAAGATCCCGGCCCTTCGGCAGAGTTTGTCGGTCGCTGATCAGATAGAGGGAAAAGTCGATGGGATTTGGTCGGGTCACATCATTCCTTGTTGACGTCATCGAGAAACGCCCGATCCCAGTCCTTGAACACCGGGTCGTAGCCGGCCGCCTTGAGCATGGAGCAGATCTGCTCCGGACTGCGGTCATCGTCGATGGCGAATTGTTGGCTGGCTTCTTCCTGATGGCCGTAGCCCCCCGGCGCGGTGCAGGAACCGGCGCTGATCTGGGTGATGCCCAGCGGCAGCAGATGGTCGCGCAGGGCGGCGCTCTCGCGGGTAGAGAGCACCAGGGCCGAATCGGGCATCAGCAGCCGCAGGGCGCAGATGAGCTGCACCAGAGCCGCATCGGAGACCGGCCTGCGCGGGGCAAAGCCGCCGTCGGCAGGCCGCAGCCTTGGAAGTGAGATGTTGATGCGGCTGCGCCAGAAGTGCTTGGCCAGGTAGCGGGCTTGCAGGCCGACATAGAACCCCTCGTTGCGCCAGTCGCTCAGGCCGAGGAGGGCACCGATGCCGATGGAGCGCAGACCGGCTGCGCCGCCCCGTTCGGCGGCAGCCAGCCGCCAGTCGAAATCCCGTTTGGGACCGAAGGGATGGAGTTCGGCGTAGAGACTGCGGTCGTAGGTCTCCTGGTAGACGGTCAGGTTGTCGACCCCGGCAGCGACCATTTGTGCATATCCGGCAGTGTCCATGGGATAGACTTCGATGGAGATGGAGGAGAACATGGGCCGTAGTCGTGTTACTGCCGCTACCAGATAAGCGTTGTCGACGGACTGGGGGGCCTCTCCAGTCAACAGTTGCACATGGCGAAAGCCTCGCTGGTGCAGGATGCGCCCTTCTTCTTCCACCTCATCAAGACTCAGGGTGCGGCGGGTCATCTTGTTGCTGGCGTTGAAGCCGCAGTACAGGCAGCCATTGATGCATTCGTTGGACAGGTAGAGGGGCGCATAGAGCTGAATGGTCTTGCCGAAACGCTGCTGAGTCAGGCGATGGGCGCGCTGGGCTAGAGCTTCAAGTTGCTCTTCGGCGGCGGGTGACAGTAGGGCGACAAAATCGCTGAGGCGCAGTTGTTCGCTGGCCAGAGCCCGTTGCACATCGTCGGCCGTAGCGGTAGCGATTTTGGCCTGAATCGTAACCGCGCTCCAGTTTTCAAATTCGTTTAAAAAAGCCACGTTTAGTCTCTCAAAAATCCGGTCAGGGGACTGGAGGCATCGGCTTGCTGGCGAACCGCACCCAGACCGGCCAGATAGGCTTCGCGGCCGGCCTCGACGCCTTTAGCGAAGGCTGCGGCCATGCGAGCCGGGTCAGCAGCGACGGCCAGGGCCGTATTGACCAGCACCGCGTCCGCTCCCATTTCCATGGCCTCGGCGGCATGGGACGGTGCGCCAAGCCCGGCGTCGACCACCACCGGTACGATAGCCTGCTCGATGATGATGGCGATGCTGTCCCGGGTGCGCACCCCTTTATTGGTGCCGATGGGCGCCCCCAGGGGCATGACCGTAGCGGTGCCAGCTTCCTGCAGGTGTTTGGCCAGTACCGGGTCGGCGTTGATATAGGGCAGCACCACGAAGCCTTCTTTGACCAGGATCTCCGCCGCCTTGAGGGTCTCGATGGGGTCGGGCAGCAGGTAGTAGGGGTCGGGAGTCACTTCCAGCTTGATCCAGGGCTCGCAGCCGGCGGCCCGGGCCAGTCGCGCCAGGCGCACCGCTTCTTCGGCGTTTCGAGCACCGCTGGTGTTGGGCAGCAGCAGGTACTTGTTCCGATCGATATGGGCCAGCAGATCGTCGTCGGGGCGGTCGATATCGACCCGGCGCAGAGCGACGGTGACGATTTCGCTACGCGATGCGACCAGGGCATCAGCCATCAGCTGGTGGGAGGCAAATTTGCCGGTGCCTACCATCAGTCGGGAAGAAAAGGAACGTCCGGCGATTATCAGGTTATCCATGGAATCCTCGGTATATAAATAGGGAGTCTGCTCAACCGCCGCCGACAAAACGGACGATCTCCAGCTGATCGCCGTTCTGCAGAAGCATTTTGCTAAAAGCGTCTCGGGGAACGATGCTGCCGTTGAGTTCGACGGCCACCTGGCTTTGGGCCAAGTTCAGATGTTGCAGCAGGCCATCGATGGTATCGGCATCGCAGGACTGGGCTTGACCGTTGATCGTCAGGTTGATCATAAGGCAATGCTTTCTATTGTGGATCTTCGCCGAGCAACAATCGTAACACGGCATTGGCCTGGTGGTGGGCGGCAATGCCGACACGGGGGGCCATAAGGCCGGTACCGGGGGCGGCGGCTGTTTCGCCGTCACCGACCAGGTAGAGGTTGCCGGCCACCCGGCGGGTAACGATGCTGTTGGACGGGCCGAAGCCGGCCAGACCGGAGCTGGCCACCAGCGGTTTGCCGGGGCACTGGCTGAGAAAAGTCTCTACCAGCATGGCTTTCTGGTCGGCTCGATCAAAGGCTTCGACCAACACATCGACTTCTCCAAAAAGGGAAGAGATATTGGCCGGGGTCAGTCGCAGGGCATGAGCCTCGATGGCAACATAGGGGTTGATGCGACTCAGGGTCTCCTTGAGCGCTACGGCCTTGGGCAGGCCGAGCTGGTCGACAAAATATTGCTGACGGTTAAGGTTGGAGGGTTCCACCACGTCAAAGTCGATCAGGATCAGCCGGCCGATGCCGCTACGGGCCAGGGCCACAGCTGCCGGCGAGCCGAGGCCACCCAGCCCGGCGATGCCGACCGTGGCCTGTTTGAGGCGCTGATGGACTCCGGGGCTGTGCCGGGCGGTGAGCTGCGCTTCCAACTCTTTGGCCGAGGGTATCTGGCCGCGCTGAATAAACACGATCCTGTCGCCCTCCGCTAGCAGCGGATCGCCTGTTTCGGCGTGACCGTTGCGGATCAACACATCGGCTTGCGGTTGCATCCGGTCCCGCAATTGGTGCAAGCGCGTGTCGGGCGTAATTTCCAGTGGTTGTTCGTTGAGTAAAATTTGCATAAATAAGAAAAGGCCGCGCATGGCGACCTTGACGGAGTGAACTCCGGAGTTCGCGCCGCTTCCCTCCGCCGGAATGACCCGGATCAGGTTCAAAGGGTTACCCGTTGTGGCCGGGCTCTCAGTCAAAAACTCCCCTAGGGCGTTGCATAGATTGTTTGTTTGCCCTGCCGCCGCGTTCGAACTGCGCTAACGGCTCTCTAAAAGTATCAACAGGGCCAGTTGGAGTCAAGGGGGCTGCCGGTCAGATGGAAGTGAAAATAAGGAGGCCGCACCCATAAGGGGAGCGGCCTTCTTATCGTTACAGCGGTCTAGAATTTATTTTATGGCCTGGGCGATACGCCGGCCAAACTCAAAACAGCCTTCCAGTCCCTCCTGATCCGGGACATACTGCTGCCGCAGAGGATCTTCCACCATTTCCAGACCCATGGTCTTCAGCTCTTCACCGACCAGCTTGGGGGCTTCGCCGCTCCAGCCATAGGAACCGAAGGAGGCCGCCAGTTTGTTCTTCGGCTTGAGTCCCTTGAGGTAAGTGAGAAAATCGGCCACGGTGGGAAACAAGCCGTTATTTAAGGTAGGCGAGCCGACCACGATGGCCTTGGCATCGAAGGCTTCGGTGACCACGTCGCTGCGGTGGCAGCTGCGCAGATGCATCGGCTTGGCGTCCATACCTTCAGCGGCCAGGCCGGCAACAATTTCCTCGGCCATCGCTTCAGTGCTGTGCCACATGGTGTCGTAGATCACCAGCGCCTTGTTCGATTGGGGTTGCAATTCGCACCATTCGGTATAGGTCTCCACGATCTTGGCTGGATTGTCGCGCCACAGAATACCGTGGTCGGGACAGATCAGCTCGATAGGCAGGTTGAGACCTGTCAATTTGGTCAGCAGTCCTTTGATCTGTGGTGCAAAAAGCCAGAGAATGTTGGCGAAGTATTTCTTGGCGTGGGGCATGATCGCCTCGCCGATCTGATCGTCAAAACGTTCCGGCCCGGCATAGTGCTGGCCAAAAGCATCGCTGGAAAAGAGGATTTTATCCTCTTTGATGTAGCTGAACATGCTGTCCGGCCAATGAATCATGCGGGTTTCGAAAAACTGCAGGGTACGTTTTCCCAGAGACAGTTCTTCGCCGTCGGCTACTGCGCGAAGGTTGAGTTTGTCCCCAAAGTGGCTGGAAAGGTTTTTCAGGCCCATCTTCGAGCAGTAGACCGGGGTGTCCTTGCCGATTCTATGTACGACGCGGGGCAGAGCCCCGGAGTGGTCCATTTCGGTGTGGTTGCTGATGATGTAATCGATTTTTTTTGGATCGATGACCGAGGCGATTTTCGCCATCATCTGCTCGGTGAACTCTTCCTTCACCGTATCGATCAGGGTAATCTTCTCGTCAATAATCAAAAAGGCGTTGTAGGTAGAGCCGTTATCCGTGGAGTAACCGTGAAAATCACGGACATTCCAGTCGGTGGCACCGACGTCATAAACGCCTTCGGCAATTTGAAGCGCTTTCATTGCGAGTCCTTTCCAGAGCCGCGAAACTGATTCGGCCCCTGCGTTCCGTTAGCGGAGTCGCAGGGGCCGGAGACTGAATTATTCTTTACCGAATTGATCCTTGGGGGCGCTGCAGATGGGGCAAACCCAATCCTCGGGAATGTCGGCAAAGGCGGTGCCGGCAGCGACACTGTTGTCGGGATCGCCTTGCTCAGGGTCATAAACATAGCCGCAGACTAGGCAGACATACTTGTCCATGGTTCCTCCTTGTGGTGATGGGGTAAGGGCAGATTTTGATCTTTGCATCATAAACGATTGTTCATTGTTTTCCAATGTCTGTTTTGCCACAGGGCGACCCGAATGGCTCGGGCCACCCTGATGAGACAACAGCCGATCAGAAGTTAGTTTTGGTGACTTCAAAGAAGGCTTGGGGATGTTTGCAGACGGCGCAGAGCTGGGGCGCTTTGTCCGCAGCGCTCAGACGGTGGCCGCAGTTGCGGCATTCCCAGGAAGTCGGCTCCGGCTTGGCGAAGACGGTGCCGTCCTCGATGGCGGCCAGCAGCTTCTGGTAACGCTCCTGATGAGTCTTCTCGATGGCGGCGATGCCCTCGAACATAATACCCAGCTGAACAAAGCCCTCTTCTCGGGCTTCCTTGGCCATGCGCGGGTACATTTCGCTCCATTCCTCAAGCTCGCCAGCGGCAGCTTCTTTGAGATTTGCAATGGTGTCGCCGATGCCCTCCAAGGCTTTTAAGTGCAGCTTGGCATGGGCTTTTTCCTGGTCGGCAGTTTCCTGGAACAGAGCTGAGATCTGCTCGTAACCTTCTTTCTTTGCTACTGAAGCAAAATAAGTGTACTTGTTCCGAGCCTGGGACTCGCCGGCAAAGGCTTCCAGAAGGTTCTGCTCGGTTTTGCTGCCTTTTAATTCTGCCATGGTGTTTCCTCCTTAAGTTGAATGGATGATTAGTGAAGCAAGTTTATTTGGGCAATGTAATCTGCCCATGGTATATGTCGGCAATTTTGATCTTGGTCTTTATTGGGTTGATTGGTTGCTGCCGCGCTGGCAACGTAGGCAAAGTCCACTAAAGGCAATGGCATAATCGTAGATCTGGAAACCTGACGGGTGGCTTTCGGGCAGCTCCGGCAAGTCAAAGCCCGAGACATCCAGATCGGCCACTTCGCCGCACTGGACGCAATTAATATGGTGGTGACGACAGGTGTTGGCGTCGAAGCGTGCCTTGGCTTGCGGGCTGCTTATTTTGACCACCAGGCCAATCCGGACAAAGGTTTCCAGGGTGCGATAGACTGTTGTTCGCGAAAGACCTTTGATCTGGCCTTTTAAATCATCGAAGAGTTGGTCGGCAGTCGGGTGATCTTTGCGTTGAACCAAGGCTTCGAGCAGTGCCCTTCGCTGGTGGGTCAGGCTTAACCCGCAGGCACGGCAGGTGGCCTCTAATTGGTGGGTCTTTTCGGCGTTGAAGGTTTGGTTGCTGTCGTTCATGGATGGCAATATATTGCAGATGGTATATTGTGTCAACTAGTTTTTCTAATTTTATCTTTTCTCTTTTCAGGTGTGGAATTGGTTGGTGTGTTGTAAAATTGTTGGCCGCAATCATTCGATTGCGTTGGATGGGGTGTCGATTTTTGATAAATACAATTACCGTGACAGGCGTGATTGATAGTTTGTGTCCAGGGGCCAATGTTTAGTCAGCGGTCCTGTCGGGAGGTTTTATGATGAACTCTGCGTTGTTGACAAGGATGTTTGAGCAGATTCCAGATTGTCTTGCTGTGATCAGTCGGGATTTGCGGATTGAGATGTGCAATTGGCGCGGCGGCTATGAATATGTGCCGGAGCATCTGCGGCGCAAGGGGGCACACTGTTACGAGCTATTTTATCCTGATCAGGGGCGGGCTTGTGAAGATTGTCATGTGTTAGAGGTCTTCCGCAGCGGACAGCCGCTGGTGCGTGAAAAATACAATCCCCATATTGGTCATGTCGAGGTGCGCTGCTTTCCCATTTTCGATCAGCGCGGCGAGGTGTTTCTCGTGGCAGAGCAGATCTGCAATATCAATGAGCGCAAAAAGATGCAGGAGGGTTTGGCCCAGCAGCACAACTATTTAAAAACCCTGGCAGAGGTGGTTCCGCTGCCGATGTTCTCCAAAGATGAATCCGGCCGCTACCTGGGTTGCAACAAGGCTTTTGAGAAATGTGTAGGCTCTACCAGGGAGGAGATGGTCGGCAAGTCGGTCTTCGACCTGGCGCCGAAGGAAGTGGCTGAAATCTATGACGCCAAAGACCGGGAGCTTTTTCGCCAGGGAGGAGTTCAGTTTTACGAAGGTACTCTGGTTCGCGCCGATGGCAGCGTCGGACAGGTGATATTTCATAAAGCCACTTTCGATAAGCCCGACGGTAGCCTCGGTGGGCTGGTTGGGGCTATTCTGGACATTACCGAGCGCAAGGAAGCCATGGCCCGCCTGGAAGAGAGCGAGGAGCGTTACCGGCAGTTTTTTGAGGATGATTTGACCGGCGACTTTATTGCCACCGTTGACGGGCGATTGCTTGCCTGTAATCCGTCCTTCGCCCGGATATTCGATTTTGCTTCGGTGGAGGAGGCTCTGCGGCTTGATATGCGCGGCATCCATTCCGATCCTGAGATCCGGGATCTTTTGCTGGAACGATTGCGGAAAGAGCGGAAAATAGATCGTGTTGCCCTGGAAGTGCAAACGCCGACGGGGCGGCATTTGCACCTGATACTGACTGCAGTGGGTATTTTCGATGAGCAGGACCAGTTGATCGAGGTGCGCGGTTATCTCCTTGATGACACCGAACACCAAAGTCTGGCGGATCAGTTTCTGCATTCCCAGAAGATGGAAGCTGTTGGACGTTTGGCTGCCGGGCTTGCGCACGATTTCAATAATCTGCTCACGGCCATTCTTGGCTATAGTGAAGCCCTGCAGAAGGCACTTCTGGATCCTCAGCAGGTCCGTTGGGCCGAGCAGATCAACTTGGCGGGTGAGCGAGCTGCGGCACTCACCGACCAGCTTCTGGCTCTCAGCCGTCGTCAGCGATTGCAGCCTGTAGCGCTTGACCTAAATGCGCTCGTGACCGGCCTTAAAGACATGTTGCAGCAATTGCTCAGTACCGATATCGAGCTGGTCGTTTTGCCTGATCGCGATATCGCGCCGGTTATGGCTGATGAGGCCAGGTTGGAACAGGTGATTCTAAACCTTGTGGTCAATGCTCGCGATGCCATGCCGGCCGGAGGTCGGTTGACCATCTCCACTTCCGGTCTGCTCCTCGATGCCGAACAGGCACATTCTTTTCTCGATGCGCGGCCGGGCCGGTATGTGGTGCTGGAGATGGCCGATGATGGTCATGGCATTGCGGAGGAGGTGCTGCCGCATATCTTCGACCCCTTCTTTACCACCAAGCAGAAGGGCAAGGGGACCGGCTTGGGATTGGCCACGGCTTACGGCATTATCGCTCAGAGCGGTGGCTTTATGACTGTTGAGAGCTGCGTCGGAGTAGGGACAACCTTTAAGCTCTTTTTACCGAGTGTTATATCGGCCCCCTGCTGAGCCGCTATTGCGGGCCGCTTGCGGCTGCGATAGCCGGCTTGTCTGTGCTTTAAAAAAAGCTGTCAAAAAGTCTTTACAGCAATAACCCTTTGTTGTATTCTGCCCAACCTGCGGAGAGGTGACCGAGAGGCCGAAGGTGCACGATTGGAAATCGTGTGTACTGCAAGGTACCGAGGGTTCGAATCCCTCCCTCTCCGCCAGTTTAATTATTCAAGGGCCATTGCCGATAGAAGTGACAGCCGGGTCCCGCGCAACGGACAGCCGTAAACTCCGTCAGACCCGGGAGGGAGCAGCGGTAACGGCCTCAGCCGTGTGCCGCGGGGGTGCCTGGCTGTCACTTGTGTCGGCAATCTTTTTTTTCGTAGCAGCAAAATTCCTCGAATGCGGAGGCCTTTGAGCCCAATGTCTTATCTGGTTCTGGCTCGAAAGTACCGGCCCCAGAGCTTTGAGGACCTGGTTGGTCAGGAACATGTCAGCCGGACCCTCGTCAATGCGATTAATTCTGGGCGTGTTCATCACGCTTTTCTGTTCACCGGTGCGCGTGGTGTCGGTAAAACTTCTGCGGCAAGGATCTTTGCCAAGGCTCTCAATTGTGAACAGGGGCTCTCACCGCAGCCCTGTCAGCAATGTGCATCCTGTGTGGAGATCACTGCTGGTCGGGGGCAGGACGTTTTCGAAATCGACGGAGCCTCTAATACCGGGGTAGACGATATTCGTGAACTGCGGGAGAATATTCGCTACCTGCCTTCTCACTCCCGCTTCAAAATTTTCATCATCGATGAAGTGCATATGCTTTCCATCAACGCCTTCAACGCCCTGTTGAAGACCCTGGAAGAGCCGCCGGACCACGCCAAGTTCATCTTTGCCACGACCGAGCCTCATAAAATTCCCATCACCATATTGTCCCGCTGTCAGCGGTTCGACTTTCGCAAGATTTCCCTGCTGGCCATCACCGAGCATCTGCGCAAGATGGTCGATGCCGAGCAGGTCGAGATTTCCGATCGATCTCTGGCGCTGGTAGCCCGGCGGGGCGAGGGAAGCATGCGTGACGCTCTGTCCACCCTTGACCAGGTTCTCGCTTTTTGCGGCAATCGGGTGGCTGACGAAGAGGTCCAGGGCCTGCTCGGCATGGTCGATCGGCGCTTGCTCCTCGATACGGTCGAGGGAATCGTCGAGTGCGACAGCCGCCGGGTGTTGGACGGTGTGCGTCGGGTCGACGATCTGGGTCATTCCTTCCGCCGGTTCTGCCAGGAGCTGGTTGAGTCCTTTCGCGCGCTGGTGCTGATCAAGGTCGTGGAAGAACCAGGGGATCTGCTCGAAACAACGGTCGATGAGTTGGCCCAGTTGCAACAGTTGGCCGATCGGAGCGGTGTCGAAGATCTGCAGCGGGTGTTGACCCTGTTGGTCAAGACCGAGGCCGAGTTGGCCGGGTCGACCTTCCCGCGTCTGGCCCTGGAGATGACTCTGGTGCGTTTGACCCATCTGCCGCCGGGTAAGGAAATCGGTGCCCTGCTGCGCAAGGTGGAGGATCTGGAGCGGCGCCTGACCGGCAACGGTTCTGCTGTTGCCGTGGCTGCCGTCACTCCGCCGACAGCGGAAAGGGTGCCGCCGGCTCCCAGGGAAGAGCCGCGCCCGGTTAAGGTCGTTCCGGAGGCCGAATCAAAGGCCGTTGCTGAGCCGATTGCGGCTAGCGAGCCAGCGCTTGCGCCTGCGCCTGCGGCCGCTGTCGCCGATCAGACCAGTTGGCCTGAGTTGGTAAAACATGTTCGCAAGGCCCGGCCGCGAATCGGGAGTATTCTGGAGCACGGTCGTCTGGTGCGCTTTGCTCTGCCCGAGTTGGAAGTCGGCTTTGTGGCGGGTTCTTTTCATCTGGAACAGATGAAGGATTCTGAAACGGCGGAAATCTTTCAGGACTTGGCTGAGGAATTTTTCCGGCAGCCGCTGAAGCTTCGTGTCGTGGCGGTGGACGGCGATCATGGTGACCGAGTGCCTCCTTCGCTGGCGGAAGAACGACGTTCGCTGGAAACGGGCCGTAAAGAGCAGTTGGAGCAGGAGGCTCGGGAACATCCGGTGGTCAAGGCGGCCCAGGAGATTCTGGGTGGAGAAATCGTAGAGATTAAGCCGATAGATAAGGAGAGTCCGTAGGTGTGATTGCCCTTAAGGGGTGCCGCTTGCAGGACCTGTAAGAAAAAAACAGCGCCGACAGGGTGCGAGGAGGATGACGCTATGGCCAAAGGTCTTGGAAATATCATGAAGCAGGCGCAGCAGATGCAGCAAAAAATGGCTCGCGTGCAGGAAGAGTTGCAGTCCCGTGAGGTTGAGGCCTCGGCGGGTGGCGGCATGGTGACCGCGACGGTCAATGGCGCGCAGCAGTTGGTGGCTCTCAAGATGGAGCCGAGCGTGATCGATCCGGAGGATGTCGAAATGCTTCAGGATCTGGTCCTGGCGGCCGTCAACGAAGCGATCAAGAAGAGTCAGGCCATGGCCCAGGAAGAAATGTCCAAGATTACCGGTGGCATGAATATCCCCGGTCTTATGTGATAACTGCCGACTGTTGCTAGGAGTTTGTCGGGCTGAGCATAAGCCTGACAGCCTCCTGGGGCGTGCAGATCAGCGTTTGTAGTACCCTTGGTGCTTGGATGTTGACCTGCCTGGTTTTGTCGCTCGTTAAGGTGCGGCCGTTGTGCCCAATTCTTCGTGGGCGCGCTCTGGCAGCTGCAGCAGATATTAATAAATTTTTTTATCAAAAAAAAGCAATAGAACGTTATTTGAAAAATGTTGAAACGGGCTGAAAACTTATGATAGATTGGAAAATCAACCCTTCGTTTAATCGGTTGGTTGCAGAGTTGGCCAAGTTTCCGGGGGTTGGGAAAAAAACGGCGACTCGGCTGGCCCTTTTTATTTTGCGTCAACCGGATGCGGAGGCCGACTCCTTGGCTGAAGCTATTCGGGAGATGAAGGCTCGGACCCGGTTTTGTTCAACCTGTTTCCATTATACCGAGGACGATCCCTGTCCTCTTTGCACGGACCCGGCCCGGGATGATGAGTTGCTCTGCGTGGTGCAGCAGCCTCAAGATCTTATGGCCGTTGAACGTAGTCGCTCTTTTCGCGGCCGTTATCATGTGCTGCATGGGGCTTTGTCGCCTCTTGACGGCATCGGCCCTGCGCAACTCAAAATCTCTGAACTTATGGCCCGTCTGGCAGAGGGGTCGGTTCGGGAAGTATTGCTGGCAACCAACTTCAGCGTTGAGGGTGAGGCAACGGCGCACTACCTGGCCAGCCTTATCCACCCCCTTGGTATTCACGTAAGCCGTCTGGCTCACGGCATACCACTGGGCAGCGATCTGGAATATGTCGATGAGGCAACGGTCAACTGGGCTGTGGAGGGCCGCCAGACCATTTGAGGGAATGGCCGGTGATTATGCGCAGTTTCGGTATGTAGGTGCCAAGTTCCGTTGTCTTCAATGAAGGCGCGGATCAAAGTTTTTAAACGATATTTTATAAGCAGTCTCTAAATATAAGCAAATTCAGGAGGTACAACATGTCACGCAAGATGGTTTGCACTGACGGTAACACGGCAGCGGCACACGTTGCCCATGCTACCAACGAGGTTATCGCGATCTACCCCATTACCCCTTCGTCCAATATGGGCGAAGTCTCCGACCTTAAGAGTGCGGCCGGAGAAAAGAACATCTGGGGCACCGTTCCCGATGTAGTGGAAATGCAGTCCGAAGGCGGCGCCGCCGGCGCGGTACACGGTGCGTTGCAGGCCGGGGCGCTGACCACTACTTTTACCGCCTCGCAGGGTCTGTTGCTGATGATCCCGAGCATGTACAAGATTGCCGGCGAATTGACCCCGACCGTATTTCACGTTTCGGCCCGTGCTCTGGCTTGTCAGGCCTTGTCCATCTTTGGCGATCATTCCGACGTCATGGCTTGCCGGGCTACCGGCTGGGCTTTCCTGGCATCCAACAACGTGCAAGAGGTCATGGACTTCGCACTGATTTCTCAGGCTGCGACACTCGAGTCAAGAGTGCCCTTTCTGCACTTCTTTGACGGTTTCCGTACCTCTCACGAGATTCAGAAAATCGAAGAGTTGAGCTTCGACGACATGCGTCACATGATGGACGATGAACTGATTCGGGCCCATCGCGAACGCGGCCTCTCCCCCGAGCGGCCCAAGATCCGTGGTACTTCGCAGAATCCCGATGTTTATTTCCAGGGTCGTGAAACAGTCAACAAATATTACGAGGCGGTGCCCGCTATTGTGCAGGGGCAGATGGACAAGTTCGCCGCACTCACTGGTCGTCAGTATAATCTGATCGACTACGTCGGCGCACCCGATGCCGAGAGAGTCATCGTTATGATGGGCTCAGGTACCGATACCGCTCACCAGCTGGTCGACTATCTGGTCTCTCAGGGCGAGAAGATCGGCTTGCTCAAGGTCCGCCTGTTCATGCCCCTTCCGGTCGAGGTTCTGGCCAAGGCGTTGCCGAAATCGGTGAAAAAAATTGCCGTGCTCGACCGCACCAAGGAACCCGGCTCCCTTGGTGAACCCCTCTACCAGCACGTTCGTACCGCCATTGGCGAAGCCATGAGCGAGGGCCTGATCGAACTGACCGACTACCCGACCATCGTCGGCGGCCGTTACGGTCTCGGCTCCAAGGAGTTCACCCCGGCGTTGGTCAAGGCGGTGTTCGACAACCTGGCTCAGGCCAAGCCGAAAAACCACTTCACCCTCGGCATCAACGACGACGTGACCGGTACCAGCCTCGATTACGACCCGGCCTTCAAAGTGCCGAGCGAAGGCTACGCCGCTATGTTCTACGGTCTTGGTTCCGATGGTACCGTCGGCGCCAATAAGAACTCCATCAAGATCATCGGCGATACAACAGATAACAAGGTGCAGGCTTACTTCGTCTACGACTCGAAGAAGGCGGGTAGCGTAACCGTCAGCCACCTGCGTTTCGGCCGTGAAGCAATCCGTTCGCCTTATCTGGTCGACGCCGCCGATTTTATTGCCTGCCACAACTTCTCCTTCCTTGAGAAGTACGACATGCTCGATAAGGCAAAGCAGGGAGCAACCTTTCTGCTTAATAGTCCCTATGGCAAGGAACAGGTCTGGGCTCAATTGCCCCTTGAGGTGCAGCAGAAAATTATCGCAAAACAGCTTAAGTTCTATGTAATTGATGGTGTTCGCCTGGGTAGCGAGATCGGCCTTGGCGCTCGTATCAATGTCATCATGCAGACCTGCTTTTTTGCGATTTCCGGGATTATACCTCAGGACCAGGCGATAGCGGAGATCCGGGCAGCGATCACCAAGAGCTACAGCAAAGCCGGCGAAAAGGTCGTGGCCATGAACAACCAGGCTGTTGACGCGGCTTTGGAGCATGTTCAGCAGGTGACGGTGCCGGCTACGGCCGACAGCGCCATCGCCATGAAGGAAGCTGTCGAAGGCGAGGCTTCCGAGTTCGTCAAGAACGTCACCGCCAAGATTATCGCCGGGCTCGGCGACGAGCTGCCCGTGTCTGCCATGCCTGCCGACGGTACCTTTCCCACCGATACCGCCAAGTACGAAAAGCGCAACATCGCAGTGAATATTCCGGTGTGGGATACGGAGCTGTGTGTACAGTGCGGTCTTTGCTCCTTTATGTGCCCCCATGCCACTATTCGCATGACGATCTATGATGCGGATCAGCTGCAAGGAGCGCCGGCAACTTTCAAGTCCTGCGATGCCCGTGGCAAAGGGCTCGAAGGCAAGAAGTTCTCCTTGCAGGTGGCCCCTGAGGATTGTACCGGTTGTGGCGCTTGTGTTCACAATTGCCCGGTCAAGAGCAAGGAAAATCCTGAGCACAAGGCGATCAATATGGAATTCCAGGTGCCTCTGCGTGAGCAGGAAGCCGTCAACTGGGATTTCTTCCTGAATCTGCCCGACACTGATCCGGCGTTGCTCAACCGGGCGACGGTCAAGGGTAGCCAGTTGTTGCCGCCGACCTTTGAATTTTCCGGCGCCTGCGCCGGCTGCGGCGAGACGCCTTTCGTCAAGCTGCTGTCCCAGCTCTATGGCGACCGGCTGATCATGGGCAACGCCACCGGCTGCTCGTCCATCTACGGCGGCAACCTGCCGACCACCCCCTGGACCACCCGCAAGGACGGCCTCGGCCCTTCCTGGAACAACTCGCTGTTCGAGGACACCGCCGAGTTCGGTTACGGTATCCGCCTCGGCGTTGACAAGTTCAAGGCCTTCGCCTATGAACTGGTTGACAAGTTGCTGGCCTGCGCTGGCGACGGTTGCGGCGAAGCGAAGCAACTGATGGCCGAGATCAAGGACGGCGATCAGTCGACCCAAGAAGCCATCGATATCCAGCGGCAGAAGGTCAACAAGCTGAAGTCTATTCTTGAAGGTTGCTCCAGCGCCACCGCCAAACAACTGCTGTCCCTGGCCGATTATCTGGTCGAGAAGTCGGTGTGGCTGGTTGGTGGCGACGGCTGGGCTTATGATATCGGCTACGGTGGCCTTGACCATGTGTTGGCTTCCGGCCGCAACGTCAATGCCCTGGTGCTCGATACGGAGGTCTATTCTAATACCGGTGGTCAAGCCAGCAAGTCCACGCCTCTGGCTGCGGTAGCTCAGTTTGCTGCTGGTGGAAAGCGTATGCCGAAGAAAGACCTGGCCCTGATCTCTATGACCTACGGCAATATTTATGTTGCTCAGGTTTCCCTGGCCAATCCGGCTCAGGTGGTCAAGGCTTTTATCGAGGCCGAAGCCTACGACGGTCCGTCCTTGATTCTGGCCTATAGCCACTGTATCGCCCACGGAATCAACATGACTACCGCCGTTAACACTTGCAAGAAAGCCGTCGAATGCGGTCACTGGCCTCTGTTCCGTTACGATCCCCGTTTGGTGGCAGAAGGCAAGAATCCACTGCAGATGGACAGCAAGGAGCCGACCATAGCCTTCGAAGAATATGCCTACGGCGAGAACCGCTATCGGGTGCTGAAGAAGGTGAAGCCCGAAGAGGCCGGCATGCTCATGGCGCAGGCAACTCAGGTTGTTCGGAGGCGCTACGATCTGTATCGCAAGTTGTCCGAAATGCCTGCCGACTGCGGCGGGGACAAAAAGTAACAATGGTCTTTTGGTAAGATAAAAAGCCCCCGGCGGAATTTACCGCCGGGGGCTTTTTAAGTCTGCGGGGCCGGCAGAAGACGCAGGGAAAGTCCTTGCTAGATTAGAAGGTTGATGCTATAAAATCCTTTGGCATCGAAACTTTATAGGAGTCAAGGCATGTTCGGATCTCAATCCTCTCTGGTTATGTACGACGAGGAATTTCAGCAGATCGTCAACCTCGCTGACAAGCTGTTGCGTGAATCCAATGCCAAGTCGGTTTTTCTGGTTGATCGCAATGGGCAGTTGATGGCGGCGACGGGGGAGACAGAGCACCTCGATACGACTAGTCTCGCTTCGCTGACGGCAGGCAATATCGCTGCCACCGGAGGTTTGGCCAAACTTATCGGGGAAAAGGAGTTTTCTATCCTTTTCCATGAGGGTGAGAAGGACAATCTCCATATCTCCATTGTGGCCGGGCGGGTCATTCTTGTGGTTATTTTCGACCATCGCAGTTCTCTCGGCCTAGTTCGGCTGCGGGTCAAGAAGGCCAGCGATGCTCTGGGTAACGTTTTTGGTGAACTCGCCCGCAAATCAGCCTCGATCGGTTCCAGCGGTGGCCCGCAGAACCCTTTTTCCGAAATTAGCGACGACGATATCGATAATCTTTTCAGCTGACGGGTAGCCTTATGTCCTTCATCAATTATGCCTCCCGCGAAATCAATTGTAAGATCGTCTATTACGGCCCGGGCCTGTGTGGCAAGACCACCAATTTGCAGACTATCTACAATCGCACCGCACCGGACGCCCGGGGTAAAATGATCTCGTTGGCTACGGAAACGGAGCGGACTCTGTTTTTTGATTTTTTGCCTCTGGCTCTGGGTGATATCCGGGGCTTCAAGACCCGGTTTCACCTCTATACCGTTCCCGGTCAGGTTTTTTACGACGCTTCGCGTAAGTTGATTCTCAAGGGGGTCGATGGCGTGGTGTTTGTCGCTGACTGTCAGGAAGAGCGGCTTGATGCCAACATAGAAAGCATGGAAAATCTCAAGGATAACCTTGAGGAGCACGGTTATCAGCTGGATAATATGCCCTTTGTCGTTCAGTACAACAAGGTTGACTTGCCCAACTTGTCACCTCATGACGAATTACAGGGTTTTCTCAACCCGCGCATGGTCCCTGAATTTAAGGCCTGCGCTTTGACCGGAGAAGGTGTTTTTGAAACCCTTAAGGCGGTTGCTAAGCAGATTTTGATTGAATTGAAGAAGGGCGCTCGATAAGAGCGGCTTAGATACATAATCTTAAAAAGAGAAAGGCCGCCCAATATTGGGCGGCCTTTCTTTTTTTTGAAATTTGTAAGCGTAACGGGCTGGATTACCAGCTGCGCCGCGGCCCGGTGTCAACATGAATGAAGCCCGACTGGGGGTAGTAGCCGACGCCTCCGGCCCGTAAGTTTAGAGCTGCTTGTCTCAATTGTGACAGGTTGTGTCCGGGGAGACGAATATCGGCAGCCTGTCCGGCCAAATGAAAGCTTTTTTTTGCGACACCGCTGCTTGTTTGCCGCAGTTTACGATTGCTTTCCGGAGAGCGATAGCCGGAAATGATCTGGTAAGGCTTGCGATTTTCGAGCTTGCAGCTGAGGGTGTGGAGGAGGTCAAAAAGCTTTGGGTCGATGGGCTTAACCCGGTCAGTTCGATGGTCGCGGAGCAAAAAATTGATATCAGCAAGAGCCTCGGGAAGATAGTCTCCGTCGGCCCAGTAAACCAGCGACTGCAGGTTTTCACCGGTATGGGTGTTGTGGAGGGAAAGGCTTCGTTCTCTGTCGGCGGCGCCGGTGAGTTGGGCGAAGCAGGGCAGCGGCAGGGCCAGGCTGGCCAGGCCGATTAATCCCGCCTTGAGAAATGTGCGGCGGCCGAGGGCCGTCTCGTCGGCGACGGAGCATTGTGACGCTATTTTGAACATGGGTATGTCTTTATCTCTCTATTGGATGGCAGAACGAATTGGTTTACTTGTGCAAAATAAAGCAACGTCCATGCCAAAAAGCCACTGCATGGTAACAGAAAGCGGAGGCTATTGCCAGGGCTTTTGGTCGCAACCTTAAGTTTTAGGTGGTTGAGGAAGGATGTTCAAGTTCTCCTTGGGGGCTGACGAGACAGAGTGTGGTGACTTATCTCTGGATGAATATTCCCCCTTCAGCTCAATGCGGGTCAAACTTTTGACTAATATGGACAAAAGACTTTTCGTACGCTGGGTTGTGCTCTTTTTCCCCTTGATTAAGAATAGGAAACCACCTAAGATATCAATCACTTAATGAGCTCTGCTTTTCAAGTGCTTAAGCGTCATTCCTGCGATTCGTCCAGATTTTATTTATGGACAAGCGAGGCCGTCAGTAACATGAAGTTCTTTTCTCAGAAGCTGTCTTTTGCGCGGGGTATTGTCGGTGTTTGTCAGGGTCAGGATGGCTTGGCCGTAGCCCATGTCCTGCTGCCGGGGGATGCCGCTCCGCGTCTCAATGCCTGTGACTTTTTGTCCGGGGCGGTTGGCGAACAGGCCTCCCTTTTGCAAAGTTGGTTAAAAAAGGT
>LGVF01075831.1_pt1 | contig 43421 bp, 40 predicted proteins | sample 469901 | NCBI WGS metagenome assembly LGVF01 (sample SAMN03893561, study PRJNA290197) | marine sediment metagenome | material: sediment; isolation source: combined push core samples #3730, #5133, and #5579 collected at Hydrate Ridge | place: Pacific Ocean: Hydrate Ridge
AAACTATCTCTTTCATTATCAGCATTTGCTTTAACACCTAAGAATTTAATTTCTTTTGACCATTCAAGGATAGTTTGGAAATCTTCACTGAATGATGCTGATTTAGTTTCAACAGTTCCAGCGTATAATTTACCAGTTGTACCATCAATACTGAATGGAGTTAACTCAGGATATTTTTTACCGTTAATAATCATGTAACCTTCTTCTTCATTAATTTGAAGAGCTCCACAACCAGAAACACAACATTTACCCATTCCACGTGCTACAACTGCGGCATGTGATGTCATTCCACCAAGTTGAGTAACGAAACCTTCACAAACGATCATACCTTCGATATCTTCAGGTGAAGTTTCTTTTCTAAATAATAATAATTTTTCTCCAGTTTCTTCTTTTAAAGTAGCAGCTTTTTCAGAAGAAAATACGATTTTACCAGTTGCAGCACCAGGAGATGCAGCTAAACCTTCAGTTACGTACTCCCCGTTTTCAAGTGCAACTTCATCAAATACTGGGTGTAATAATTGATCAAGAGCAAAAACATCAATAGAAGCAACAGCTTCTTTTTTAGTTAATAATCCTTCAGCAACCATATCTACAGCAATTTTCACTCCTGCTGCAGCAGTTCTTTTACCATTTCTTGTTTGAAGAATGTATAAAATACCATCTTCAATTGTAAACTCAACATCTTGAACATCTTTATAATGAGCTTCTAAATTATCCAAGATATCAGTTAACTCTTTATAAAGAGTTGGATTATAAACGTTAAGTTCTTCTAATTTAAGTGGAGTTCGAATTCCAGCAACAATGTCTTCACCTTGTGCATTGAATAAGAATTCACCAAATATTTCTTTTTCTCCAGTTTTTGGATTTCTAGTGAATAATACACCAGTACCAGATTCTTCTCCAGTATTACCAAATACCATTTGTTGAACGTTTACTGCAGTTCCCCAAGTATGATCGATTCCATTATGGTCACGATAAATCTTAGCTCTATCTGAATACCATGATTCAAATACTGCATTAACAGCCATTTCTAATTGAGTAAAAGGATCTTGTGGGAATGGAGCTCCAGTTGCTTTTTCGACGATAGCTAAATAAGCTTTAGAAACTGTTTTCCAATCTTCAGCAACTAATAATAAATCACTGTCATAACCTTTATCTTCTTTTAAGTTATCAAGTACTGCAGCGAATAATTCATATTCAACACCTTGAACAACTTCACCAAACATATGGATAAATCTTCTATAGATATCCCATACAAATTTTGGATTTCCAGTTTTTTCAATCATTGCTTCAACAGCAACATCAGTTAAACCTAAGTTTAATACAGTGTCCATCATACCAGGCATAGAAACTCTAGCCCCTGAACGTACTGAAACTAGTAATGGATCAGTAGAACTACCAAATTCTTTTCCAGTTTCTTTTTCTAATTTAGCTGTATATTCATGCATATCAGCTAATAATGCATCAGAGTTTTTTCCTCCGTTTTTATAGTAATCAACACACATGTCAGTAGTGATAGTGTAACCAGCCGGAACAGGAACACCCATCGTTTTCATTTCTGATAAGTTAGCACCTTTTCCACCAAGTAGATTCTTTTGTTCTTTAGTACCCTCACCAAACATATAAATTCTTTTCATAGTTTTTCACCTTTCATATATATATATTATTTTTCTAAAAAGTCCGAAATAATTATATCATTATCAATTTATATTTTCAACTAAATAGAACTATTATTTCCCATATGATAACGTTTTCTAGATGATAACGTTTTCAAACAAATGAATAATAAAAAATAATAAAAAAAGGAAGTCTAAATGACTTCCTTATTTTATAACTTTAATTAAAGATCCATCAGGATTAGGATGATCTTTTATATATTCCAGTATTGGATTATAATGTTCATCTTTTCCTGGCTTACAATCTGTAAGTTTTTCAACAGTTCCTTCAACAATACCTTCAGCAAATCCAGCACATCCAGGGAATCCACATGCACCACAATTATACTGAGGTAATAAATCAGTTATTGTTTGTATTCTTTCATCAATTTCTACTTTAAGATAGTCAGCAGCAAACGCTAAACCAAGTCCAAGTACTAAACCCATAACTCCTAATGTAATAAAAGCTGCCATAAGTCACCTCTATTTCTTATACGTACATGTGAAACTATGACAAGATTCACATTTCGTACTATCTACTATTTCTAAACATTCTTCAGGAATTGGTGTATTTTTGTTTAATGCATAACTAAGTATATACACTATAACAAGCCCTCCAATAACGAGAACAGGTATTAAGAAGCCACCCATTAAATAATTCCAGCAAGTCCTAAGAAAGCAAGACTCATGATTCCAGCAACTACTAAGCTAATAGGAACACCTTTCCATGATGCAGGAACGTTACTACCATCTAATTTTTCTCTAATTGATGAAAATGCAAATATAATTAACCCAAATCCAAGACCAGTTCCGACACTTACTGAAACCGCAGTAAATAGTCCTTCCCAGTAAGGCATAGTTTCAGTCCATATACCTGTAATATTTCCTTCACTTACTCCAAGTATTGCACAGTTAGTAGTAATAAGTGGTAAATAAATACCTAAACTTTTATAAAGTGGTTTACTAAACTTTTTAATAACCATTTCAACAAATTGAACTAAACTAGCAATTACTAATATAAATGCAATAGTTGAAATATATGGTATATCAAACGGATATAATACTAAATCATAAATTGTATACGTAACAGCTGAAGCTATTACCATAACAAATAATACAGCTGCACTCATTCCAACGGCACTACTACTTTTCTTACTAACACCAAGGAAAGGACAAATACCAAGGAATTGCATTAAGATAACATTATTAATCAACATTGCTGAAATAATTGCTGTTGCAAATACTGTAAAACTCATACTATTCACCTGCCTTTGCTAGTTTAGCTGCCGCTAAAGCTTTTTCTTTTTTCTTTTCAAGAGCTTGTCTTTTACGCTCTGCAATAAGTTTTTTCTTTTCTTCTAATTCTCTTTTGATTTGTCTTGATTTTTTAAATTGGAATCCAGCAAGTATTATACCAAGAGCAATAAACGCTCCAGGAGGAAGACTAAATACAGCAAGACCATAATCAGCTATAACAAATCCATCAGTAAATAAATTAATTATCCAATCAAGTGTAAATAAATGTATAGGTGCATCAACAAAGAATGGTAAATAAACTCCCCATTGAATTCCACCAGTTGCAAGGAATTCTCTAAATACACCGATAACTACTAAAGCAAATGTAAATCCAAGTCCCATTCCAATTCCGTCAATTGTACTATCTAATACATTGTTTTTAGAAGCGAACGCTTCTGCTCTACCAAGTATTAAACAGTTAACAACGATTAATGGTAAGAATACACCTAAAGCATCATATAATTCAATTGCATAAGCAAAAGTTAACATTTTAACAACAGTAACAAATGTTGCAATAATAACGATATATGCAGGTGTTCTAACTTGATCAGGTATAAACCCTTTTACTAAACTTACAACAATATTACTTCCTGTTAATACAAATACAACAAGTAATCCCATTCCAAGTGATGTTTCAAATGTTGCAGTAACAGCAAGTGCTGGACACATTCCTAGAAGGAAGACAAATATTGGGTTTTCTTTTAAGAACCCTTTTAAGAAGTTTTCTTTTTTACTCATTATTCATCACCTCTATTTTCCAAGTAATAATTACTAGCTAAATCAATAGCATTAGTAACTGATCCATATGTATAAGAAGCTCCTGTAAATGTATCAATACTATAATCACTAATATCTTGCTCTTCAAATTTATAAAGATATTTAGTTTCTATCTTATTAACAAATGTTGGAGTATTGTTATTACTACCAATTACTACTTTAGCAATATTACCTTCTAAATCAATACCAACTATTACAGTAATATCTCCATAATTATTTTTAGTTATATCTTTATAAGCATAACCATAAATAACTCCATCAATTTTATTACCATTACTATCAGCTTCATAAATAATAATTTCTTGATCTAATTCACCGTCAAGTTCATTTATTTCTAAAAACATATTAAAATCTTTTTCAAAATCAAATATTTCACGATAATACGCTTTTTCTTGTTCTACTATATTAGCTTCAATTCTTTCATAAGTTAACTCATTAACTCCAAATATAATAATTCCAGCTAACCCTCCAATTACTACTAGAACAAAAGCTGTTTTAAGTTTATTAAACATAACTAACACCTACTAACGTAACAGCAATACTTAGCAGTACAACAATACTGAATATTATTTTCTGTCTTTTAGTAATTTTACTGTTTGTCCATTTATAGTAATCAAAACTTGAAACAAACATATTCATTATAAGTATCGCAAACATAACACCTTCAGGGTATGCCCCAAATATTCTTATAATAAACGTTAAGAATCCAAGAGCAAATCCAAAGTATATTCTACCAGGTATTGTTAATGGTGATGTTATAGGATCAGTTGCCATAAATATAGCCCCAAATATTAATCCACCACTAAATACATGGAATAAAACATATTCATAACTTATTCCTTTATATATAGCAACTGCACCAGCAAGTAACGCTACAGTTCCAATATAAGCTATTGGAATTCTAACTTCAAAACTAGTTCTAAGTGCTAAATAAACTCCACCAATTAAAATTAGTATTACACTCATTTCTCCAATACTTCCTGGTATTGCCATACCAGTAAATAAGTTCATAATACTAAAATCACTAAGTAAGGCTAAGTTAAAGATATCATCATTAATAACACCAAGTGGTGTAGCCCCAGCCACAGTATCCACATCAAACACCATTAATGTACCAAAACTTACTAAAACAAATACTCTACCAAGCGCCGCAGGATTAAAGATGTTTTGTCCTAATCCTCCAAAGATTAATTTACCAAATACAACCCCAAATACTGCCCCTATCATAACAACAAACCAAGGAGTCGCATCAGGTAAGATTAACGCATAAATTAATCCACTTGTAATAGTACTAAAATTATATAATGTAAAACTTTTATTTTTCCATTTAAATTTTTCATCATCTAGTTTATCAACTATTTGATAATAAATATATTCAGCAGCCATCATTGATAGAATACTTACTGAAATTATCATTACTGCAGCCATTCCAAATTTATAAATCGCAAATATAGTTACTGGTAAAAGTGCTATAGTAACATCTCTCATCATTCTAGTAACATTAGCTTTAGGACGTCTTAAATAAGGACTTGTTCTTCTAATTATTTTCGGTATAACTGTTTCCATAATTATCACCCAATTAACTTCTTAGCTTTACGAACATAATCAGTTACATGAATTTTACTAGTACATACATATGCACATAATCCACATTCAATACATTCATTAGCATTAAGTCCTTTCATCACGTCTTTATCATTTCTTTTAACTGCGTTCATAATCTGAACTGGTTGTAAATGTGTAGGACAACTATATACACAGCTTCCACACCTTACACATTGTTCTTCTTTATATTGAATATCTTTTAAGATAATTACTGAAGTAGTCGTTTTAGATACAACAACATCACTAGTAGTAACACTAGTTCCCATCATAGGACCACCCATTACAATAACAATATCTTCTTCTACATCTAAGAATCCATCACAAACATCAATTAACTCTTTAACACTAGTTCCAACTCTAACAAAAATATTTTGAGGGAACTTAACAGCATCTCCAGTAATTGTGAAATGTCTTTTAGTAACAGGTAAATTATGTTTGATTGCATCAAATACACCAACAGTAGTTGATACATTAAATCCAATAATTCCATACTTAGTAGGAAGTTCACCTGGAGGTACTCTTATCCCTAAAGCTTGTTCAAACATTTCAACTTCCCAACCTTGTGGGTAGTAGTTACCTAACTTAACAACTTGAATATTAAGTTCAGGGAATCTAACTTCAAGTACTTGAGTTAGCACTTCATATAAAGGATTTTTCATAGACTTAATAGCTATTAATGCATGATCAACATTTAATGCTTGCATAATATATTTTAATCCTGTAATAACCTCTTCAGGATGTTCTAAAATTAGTCTATAATCACTACTTAAATAAGGCTCACACTCAACAGCGTTTATTACTATTGTATTAATCTTTTCTTTAGTTCCAAGCTTTATATAAGTAGGGAATCCACTTCCACCAAGACCAACCAAAGATTTCTCCTTAACAATTTCAACCATATCTGCCTGAGTCATCTTTTCAATAATTGCATCAGGTCTATCATATACAGATTCATGCGGTGTATCTAAAAAGTCATTCTTAATTTCAATAACATCAACTTTTCTACCAGTACGATGTAACTTTTTAGTAATTTTTCCAACTGTACCACTAACTGTAGCGTGTACTGGTTGTTCAAAGAATCCACCATGTCTAACACCTATTTGTTCACCAAATAATACACGGTCTCCTTCTTTAACAGATACATCATATGTTTTACATCTACTATTTTGTAAATGGATAAACACTGAATGTGGATCTAAATATCTTAACGTAGGCAAAGCCTTCGTTAACAATTTATAATCTTTTACTTTCTTTGATTTTTTAATCATAAATTCACGTCCTCTAGCTCAAATTATATTGTATCAATTATATTTAAAACATCATTTTTAATCAACTTATTTTTATTCTTAGAATCTTCTAAACTGTCTCCTAGTACACCAATATAAATTTTTAACTTAGGTTCAGTTCCACTTGGTCTAAGTACAAACCAAGATCCATCTTCTAAAGTATATTTTAGTACATTCGATTTTGGTAAATCAATAATACTTTCAACACTATTTTCATACTTAATACTTAAATTATAATCTTCTACTTTAACAACTTTCATACCATTAACTACAGTAGGTGCATTATTTCTAAAGTGTTCAATTATTTCTTTTATTTTATTCGCTCCTGCGACACCTTCAAGTACCACATTAACTAAGTCTTCAATATAATATCCATATTCTTCATATAAGAATAATAAATAGTCATATAAAGTTTTACCACCAAGTTTACCAACATTAGCAACTTCACTCAATAATAACAATGCTTGAATAGCATCTTTATCTCTTACAACATCTTTAATAACATATCCATAACTTTCTTCATATCCAAACATAAATTCATAATCAGTATCTTCTATTAATTTAGCTTGTTCACCAATAAATTTAAATCCAGTTAAAGTACTTACAACATCCATTCCAAAACTCTTCGCAATTACTGCTCCTAACTCACTAGTAACGATAGTATTATATACCATTCCTTTTTTAGGTAAAGTCCCTTGTTCTTTTCTTGTTCGTAAAATGTAATCAACTAAAATAGCTCCAGTCTGATTACCAGTTAATAATATATATTCACCATTATGTAAACAAGCAACACCAAGTCTATCAGCATCAGGATCAGTTGCAATTAATACATCTGCTCCTATTTCTTTTCCTAACTTAATTGCATATTCAAATGCTTCCTTATTCTCAGGATTAGGACTAGTAACAGTCCCAAAGTTAGGATCAGGAACCATTTGTTCCTTAACAGGTGTTACATCATATCCATTTCTAGTTAAAGCTTCTAATCCAATAGTTGCACTAGTACCATGAAGTGGAGTAAATACTATTTTTAGTTTCTTAGGAACTTCTTTTCTTAATTGTACAGTATCAACTGCATCTAAGAATAAATCATCCATTTCTTTACCAATTATTACACTCATTCCAGATTTTAATAATTCACTATATTCAATATAATCAATCTTAAATACATCCTCTACACTTTCAACAAGTTCAATAACTAAGTCAGCGTATTTAGGAACTAATTGGCATCCTTCTTCATCATATATTTTATAACCATTATACTTTGGAGGATTATGACTTGCAGTAACTACAATTCCACCAATAGCATTTAATTCTCTAACAGCAAAACTTAACTCAGGAGTTGGTCTTAAACCATCAAACAAATAAGTTTTAATTCCAAAACTAGCAAGTACACTTGCACTTTGTTGAGCGAATTCAACACTCTTATTTCTATTATCATGTGCAATTACAACGCCTCTTGAAACACCTTCACCATACTTATCTGATAGGTATTTCCCAAAGCCATAATTTGCTTTTCTAATTGTATATTTATTCATTCTATTTATTCCTGCGCCAATAATACCTCGCATTCCACCAGTTCCAAACTCAAGTGTTTTATAAAATGCATCTTCCTTATCTTCTTCATTCATGCCTATTAATTCATCCATAAGTTCAGTATCTAAGCCCTTAAACGATAACCATTTATCATATTCTAGTTCGTACATCAATCATCACACCTTTCTTTCAAAAAAGTCATTATTTATTATATAATAAAAAGACCTTTATTACAAACACAAATGGTCTTTTTATACATAATTTTTCATAATTTTACAAATAACAATTCAAGTGATAATTCACTTATATTATTGATAGCCTTTTAACTACTCTTTAACTAAGAATTTCTTAAACGTTAGATCAATTCCAATTGCCCCAAGAGGTGCGCTAATAATTATTGCGAGAACTGCGAGAGCTAGTATTAATTCTCCTGACTCTACACCAAGTGCGAGCGGTATTGCACCAATTGCTGCTTGAACTGTTGCTTTAGGTAAATAAGAAATACCTGCAAACAGTCTTTCATGTTTATTTAAATTAGTCTTAATTAAACTTAGCATTACTCCACTAAATCTAAATAGTAATCCAATACTTAATAATATAAGTGCAAGTAATCCTGCGTTAAGCGCAACACTTAAATCAACTGCAGCACCTACTAGTACAAATAATACTAATTCAGCAAAGACCCATAACTTAGAGAACTTCTCTCTCAATCTTAAAGCTCTTTCTTCTGATTGATTTAAGAATGTGATTCCTAAAACCATTATCGCAAGTAATCCTGAAATTGCTACATAGTCAGATACAAAATCTTGAAATGTAATCATAAAGAAAGATGCCGCTAAAATAATTAATACTTTTATCGTATCTCTAACTCTAAACTTAGCAAAGAAATAAGATAATCCAATTCCTGTAACTCCACCAAGTAAAACTCCAAGTACAATTGACATTGGTACTATATATAAACTAGCTAAACTGATATCTCCAGTTTGATGCATACTAATAAAAGCACTAAATAATACAATAACATAAATATCATCAACACTCGCTGAAGCCATTACTAAATGAGGAATTCTTTTTTCTTTTCCATATCCCTCATCCATTAACTTAATCATTTTAGGAACTACTACAGCTGGGCTAACCGCAGCTATAACTGAACCTAGTATTGCAGCATCCATATAAGATATATCAAATAGTAAAGGAGCTACTATAATAATAGTAATTATTTCTAAAGTCGCAGGAATAAACGACATTAATAATGCTGGTCTTCCTATCTTCTTAAGATCACTAATATCTAAATTAAGTCCTGCTCTAAGTAAAATAACTATTAAAGCTACTTCTCTTAAATCACTAGATAAATCTAGGATTGTAGAATCAATCATATTTAAAACAAAAGGTCCAAGTACTACCCCAGTAATAATCATCCCTAAAAATCCTGGTAATTTAATCTTAATAAAGATCTCTCCAAGTATTAATCCAATCATAAATATTAAAGCTAAACTAAATAACATATTAATTCCTCATTTCTTTTACGTATTAAAAAAGCCGACACCTCACCCATATAGGTAGAAGTCATCAGCACTAAATGCGGTTTTAGAATTAACTAAGGGAGAACATCATTCCCAAATATTATTATACAAAAAACAATATAAAAAGGCAATCACTTTTTGTGATTGCCTAAATTATTAGTTTTTAAAGTAAGTCGTCTCCAGGATTCCATCCACAAGGAACCATTTCTCCTTCTACTTCTTTTTGGAATACTTGTAAAGTTCTTAAAACTTCATCAACGTTTCTTCCACCTTCACCATGATTTACATGAGCAGCTTTAAGTGTTCCATCAGGTGCAATAAAGAATGTACCTCTCCAAGCAACACCTTTTTCATCATCTAATACTCCGTAAGCTTCACTTACAACATGATTATTATCTGATGCATGAATATGTTTAAGTCTTTCTAAATCGCTTCTTTCTTGCCAAGCTAAATGACTAAATACAGAGTCAGTTGAACAAGCAATTAATTCAGCATTCATTTCTGCAAATTTTTCAGTTAAAGCATTAAACCTCTTAATCTCAGTTGGACAAACAAATGTAAAATCAAGTGGATAGAAATATAATACTACCCATTTACCTTCATTTAGTAAATCGTCTAAGTTAACTTTACCAAAACGGTCTAAGAAATCTCCCGTTGGAAGTACTGCGTCCATTTCAAATTTAGGAGCAGGTTTTCCTACTTTAGCTCCAGTAACATAAAAATCATTTTCAAATTTCATTTTTCATTTCCTCCTATTAAATTTCTTCTTTCTTATTTTAATTCAAAATTAGAAATTTTACAATTAATACGCCTATTTTTTAAATAGTTTTTTATTATAATTAAGTTGTTTCTAATACTTTCTTTTTACTAGTATATTCTAATATTTCTCTATATATTTTCATTGAAATATATGGAACAAATAATAATAAGTATACTACTAAGTTAGGAGTATTAGATGCATTCAATATTAAATGAATAAACAATGTTATATATGAGACATACGCAAGTTTTTGAAGATAAACCCATGCATTACGACTCATTTTCTTTCTTATTACCATAAAACTAGTAATAAACAATGGGAGCATAACTAAATATGTTGCTACTCCCCACCACTCTAAAGCTATTTCACCATTCAAATACTCAACAAAATATTTAAGTGCGTGTGGAGTTATAAAGATAAATCCTAGTATAGAATATTCTCTTCTAATTCCAGCAAATTTTATTCTCAATTTCGATTTCTTTTTTAATGCTCCTGTCATCATGACAATATAGAAGAAACTAAGACCTAAAAATCCTTGTACAAACGGTTCAAATATTTTTACTTTGTCTTCTAGTAAAAATGCAATTATCGCAAGCACAGTAGCTCCTATATATAATTTTAAATTCTGATTACGAACCCATTTTCCTTTATACACTGCAAGTAATGTAAGTAACGCTACAAATATAACTACTATCATATTATTTCTCTCTCTTTCTTGAACCGTTCTTTAGTATTTCGATTCTTTTCCTAAATATTTTTATTATTTCATCTTTACTTAAATTCTCTGATTCAGACTTTAAGAAAGTATTTACTACTATTAACATAGTCATCTCAACTAGGTCTAAAAATTCAGCATCACTATCTCCATATTTTTTTACATCAAATACTTTAGTATAAGATCTATCTTCTTTAGTAAATTTACCACTAAGAGGCATAATCATTGAATCTTTAATTGACCCACCTTTATGTACTTGAATATAATGAATATAATTTCTAAAGAGTGAATATCTATTCTTAGTTGAAAAATGATCAAAGTCATATTCAAATAACTTTTCAATGAATACAAAGAAATCTCGATTCGATTCCTTTAGTAACTCTTTAGCATAATTAAATCTTTCTTCTCGAATTTTAGTAAAAATATAATTAAATAACTCATCTTTATTTTCAAAATAAGTATAAAATGACCCTCTTGAAATTCCAGCAGTCTTCACAATAGAATTAACGCTAACTTGTTCAAAACTTTTCATAGTAAACTCTTCTATTGCTACATTTAAGAACATTTCTTGTTTCTCTTTAGGTATGTGATTAAACATATCTTTTGGCATAATATTCACCTCTTATCTAATAATATTTTTTAGTTCAATATTGACATACTGTTAATATTATAGTTGACAGGGTGTCAATTAGTCAAGTTAAATACAAAAAAATAACACCGATTGGTGTTATTTTATAATTCTTCTACTATTTCTTTTATCCAAAGTGCTAATTTTTTACTAGCCTCATTTGCCATTTTTACTACGTTATCATGAGAATGTTTCATCTTTTGAATTCCCGTAGCCATATTAGTAATAGTCGCAAACGCGAGTGTATTTAATCCTAAATAATTACTAACTATAGTTTCAGGTACAGTTGACATTCCTACTGCATCACTACCCATTCTTTTAATCATTTGAATTTCAGCTTTTGACTCATAATATGGTCCAATAAATCCTGTGTATGTTCCTTCAACATAAGGAATATCTAGTAACTTAGCTTTACTTTCAGCTATAGCTCTTAGTTCTAAACTATAAGGTTCAGTCATATCTGGGAATCTTGTTCCAAATCTTTCATCATTTTCTCCTACTAAAGGATTAGATGGCATTAAATTAATAAAATCATTAACTACCATTATTGATCCAGGACTTACTTTATCTGTGTTAATTCCACCACATGAATTAGTTAATATTAAATTTTCTATTCCTAGTAACTTAAATACATATATAGGGAATGTAATTTCTCTCATAGTGTATCCTTCATAAAAATGAAATCTACCACTCATAAGTAGTACTTCTTTTCCATTTAGTTTCCCAAAAACTAATTTAGAAGTGTGTCCTTTTACTGTACTTACTACAAAATTAGGAATATCTTCATAAAGCATCTCTACTTTATCTGTTAATTCATCCATTATACTAGTTAATCCACTGCCAAGAACTATCGCAGTTTTAGGATTACCTTTAAATTGTTTTTTAATATAATTCTTTGCTTCTAATGCTTGATTATACATCCGTATCACCTCTTCAATTAGTATAACAAAAAAAACACTTGATAAGAAGTGTTTTAATTTTTTTAGTTATTTGGATTTAAGTAATGAATTGATTTATAAACTACAAAGTAAGCACTCGTGATAACTGCTCCTTTTAACAAATTAAACGGAACATATGCTACCAAAATCGCTATTAAGTATCCACCTTCAACATTAAGACCAAAAGCATCTGGAGTAACCCAGTCTTTTATATCTAAGAATGTTGTTCCACCGAACCAAATTGGTGTAATGAATAAGTAGTTTGCAGTTGTTAAAATAATAGTAACCACCATTACTGAAACAATCGCAGAAAGTAAACGATTTAGATTTAATTTGTTAGCTGAAATGTACATTCCAAGTACGTATGACATACTAGCGATAAACGCTGTTATTTGTCCAATAAATATTGGACCTACAGCACCCTTAGTAAGGGCATGTATAATTGTCTTAAGCAACCCAACAAGTGCGGCTTCTTTCCAGCCGTAAAATGCAAAGATAACTAGAACAACAACATCACTTAAGTCAAGCATAAGGAATGGTACAAAAGGATAAGGAATTTCAATTATCATAAGAATAGCACCAAGTGCAGATAAAATTCCTAAAGTAACCATTTTTTTTGTGTCATTAGTCATATTTTTTTCCTCCTTTTAAAATAAAAAAACTAACGAATTAAATCTTCGTTAGGCTCATTTAAAAAGGGATATATCAAAATAATATCTTCTTTCATCTAGACTATACTATCGGTACAGGAGTTACACCTGTTCATGCGTCTTATCACGCTCGTGGACTATACCACCGGTCGGGAATCACACCCTGCCCTGAAGATTAATTCAATCATAGTATAAATTATAATTACAGGTATGTCAACTAGAATAATAAAAAGTGCATTTCTGCACTTTTTTTTAAAATAATCTTTCTGATAATTCATCAATAACATCAAGCCATTCTTCAAGTAATCCTTGATTATCTAATATCTCAACTTGCATGTTATCTTCCATCCTTGTAATGATCGACATAGCGTCTTCACATAAAGAAAGAATAGTACTAGTAACTTCATTATTAAAGTTAGAAACTAGCTGTTCATATGTCATACTTTCAAGTTCAGGAAAGTTATCTGATTTGCTCTCATAAATCGCAGCAATTATTTCAATAGCTGCAGCAGCTGCATTAACATCTTCTACTTCTACTTGATCATCAGTTATAACTTGTTCAACTGCATTAATAAGAACTGAAAAAGAATTTTGCTCTTCAAACTCAGTTAATAAATCTACTGCATCATCATTTTCAAAAATACCTAGTCCCCAGTAACCCATAAGTTTCCTCCTCTAAAAGTTATTTACTAATTATACGCATATTATACAATATGAATTATGAATTGAAAAGCGATTTATAAATAAAAAAATAAACGGCTAAATTTAGCCGTTTAAATTATTTAATTTTCTTAATATTCCAAATTTCTTTAGCATATTGATTAATTGTTCTATCACTTGAGAAGTATCCGCTTTTCGCAATATTAATAATACTTGCTTCAAGCCATCTTTCTTCATCCTTATACATTTCATTTGCTTCTATATGAGCTTGTGCATAACCACCAAAGTCTTTTAATACATAGTATTGATCAACTAATAATAATTTTTCTCTAATTTCAGCAAATTCATGTTCATCAACATTTGTAAAGAATCCGTTAGTTAATTGGTCTATTACTAATCTTAAGTCCTTATTAGATTCATACATCTCCAAAGGATTATACGAGTTAGCTTTATTCATTTCATTTACTTCATCACTTGTTAGACCAAAGATCACAATATTTTCTTCTCCTACAAGCTCAGCAATTTCAACGTTAGCTCCATCTAAAGTACCAAGAGTAATAGCACCATTCATCATGAATTTCATGTTTCCAGTTCCACTTGCTTCTTTTGAAGCAGTTGAGATTTGTTCAGAAATATCACATGCTGGCATAATTTGTTCAGCATAAGTAACATTATAGTTTTCAACAAATATTACTTTAAGTAAATCATTTGTTTCTTCATCTGCGTTTACTTTTTCTGCTATTGAAGTTATTAACTTAATAATCTTTTTAGCATAGAAATATCCACCTGCAGCTTTTGCTCCAAAGATAAATGAATGGGGATAATAATTAGCTTTAAACTCTTTATCAGTTTTAAGTTTATTATATACATGCATTATGTGAAGGGCATTCATTAACTGACGTTTATATTCATGCATTCTTTTAACTTGGATATCAAAGATAGAATTTGGATCTAATTGAATCCCTTGTTCTTCAAATATTCTATTTGCTAGAACAACTTTTTTCTGATGTTTCATATCTTTAATAAGTTTCTTATATTTTTTAGTTTTTGCTTTCGGAAGTAATTTTTCAAGTTCAAACGGATCTTTTGTCCATTTATCTGAAACTGTATCTAAGATATCAGATAACTCTTTATTAGAATGTTTTAGCCATCTTCTATGAGTTATACCATTTGTTTTATTATTAAATTTTCCTGGGTATAAAAGATTAAATGCTTTCATTTCAATATTCATTAGAATATCTGTATGAAGTTGAGCTACACCGTTAACACTAAATGATCCTACAATAGCAAGATGTGCCATATGAACTCTACCATGTGAAATTATAGCTAATTTATTTATAGTTTCTTGGTCATATCCTTTTTCAATTAACATCCCGCAAAATCTACTATTGATTTCTTCTACTATTTGGAATATTCTCGGTAATACTGGTTGGAATATATTAACTGGCCATTTTTCTAAGGCTTCAGCTAAAATAGTATGATTTGTATAAGCACAAGTTCTATTAGTAATATCCCATGCTTCATCCCATGGCATTTCATAGTCATCAACTAATAATCTCATTAATTCAGCAATTAATAGTGATGGATGTGTATCATTAATTTGTAATACTAACTTTTCAGGAATACTTTTTAATGTTTTATATTTAGAAATATGTTTTTCAAGAACACTTCTAAGTCCTGCTGCACTAAAGAAGTATTGTTGTTTTAATCTTAATACTTTACCTTCACGTGATGAATCATCAGGATATAAGAATCCACTAATATTTCTTATAGAAGTATCATAAGAAAATGCATCAACATCAGCTGGTCTTACATTTGTAGGTTCAGCATTCCATAAACGTAATTGGGTAACAATCCCGTTTTTATCTCCTACTACAGGAACATCATATGGAACTGCTTTAATTAATTCATCAGGATAATATACAGCATTTTCATTTTCAAATGCAACGTATCCTCCAAAAGGAATCATTAAGCTTTCTTCTTCCATTCTAACTTCCCATACATATCCATCTTTTAACCAATCATCAGGTTTTTCTATTTGATATCCATCTTTTATTTGTTGCTCAAAAAGACCATATCTATATCTAATACCATTTCCGTATCCTGGATAACTTAAAGAAGCTATAGAATCTAAGAAACAAGCAGCAAGACGTCCTAATCCACCGTTACCAAGTCCAGCATCAGCTTCATAATCTTCTACTTCATTAACATCAATACCTTCTTTAATAAAAGCGCCTTCAACTATGTCTCTAAGTCCTAAGTTCATTATGTTATTAGTAATCAATCTTCCCATTAAAAATTCCATAGAGAAATAATATACTTCTTTTAAAGTTTCACCTTCTAATACTTCTTTAGTATTAAGCCAATCCTTAGCTATAACTTCAGATACCATTTCACCTAAAACATTATATTTTTGTCTTATTGTAGAATTTTTAAACTTTACAATATATCTTTTTTCAATACGTTCTTTAAATTCATTAATGAACGTATTTTCATCTTTAAAATAGTTACTCATTTTAACAACTCCTTTGATGCTTTTAATTATAACTTATTCCTAAAATAATTACTTGTTTTATAATACTGAAACCGTTATCTTATTTTAGTTTTTAGTAATCATTTTATATAGTTCAATATACTTTTGTGTAGATTTAACTAAACTATTATCTGATTTCATTGCTCTTTTTAATAAAATATTCCATACATCTTTATTTGATTTGTATAGATCATACGCGCTTAAAATAGTATTTTTCATTTCAACTGCATCATAATTACCAAAAGTAAATCCATTACCTTTATCAGTTAAATGATCATACCTTGTTATAGTATCGTTTAATCCACCAGTTCTTCTAACTATTGGTAGTGTTCCATATTTTAAAGCAATCATTTGTCCAAGTCCACAAGGTTCAAATCTTGAAGGCATTAAGAAGACATCTGCTCCTCCATATATATAATTAGGATTAGTCGCATCATATCCAATATTTAATTTAATTTGATTTGGATGTCTTTCTTCTAATTTTAAAAGTTCATCAATATATTTTTGATCTCCTGAACCTAGTAAAACAAATTGAATATTAGTATTTTCTAGTAAGCTATCAAAAGAAGATAAGATTAAATCAAATCCTTTTTGTTCAACTATTCTAGTTACCATTCCTATTACAAAGGCATCTTTATTAATAGGTAGTCCCATCTTCTCTTGAAGATAAAGTTTATTAATGTATTTGTCTTCAAAAGAATTTACTGAATAAGTCTTTTTAAGTGCTTTATCTTTTTCAGGATTAAATAAACTAGAAATACCGTTCAATATTCCATAAAAATCTCTTTCTCTTTTAAATAAAGAATAAGTTAAATTTTTGCCGTAATATTCATATTTAAGTTCTTCCTTATAAGTCGGTGATACAGTTGATAATTTTGTAGCTGTATTAATACCAATTTCTAAGAAATTAATATGATCATCCTTAAAAATAAAATCAGATATTCCAATTTTTTTAATTATATCTTTTTCAGCTACTCCTTGATAATCTATATTATGAATTGTAAGTAATGTAGGAGTTCCTTTATGCGGCGAATTATCAAGTAATAAAGGGATAAGTGATGTATGCCAGTCATGAATATGTATTAAATCAAACGGATCTAAATCATCAAGTAATTCAATAACTGCTTTATTGAAAAAGGCAAATCTATCTGCGTCATTTTCAAGTCCATAAATTAAATCATTATCAAAGAATGAGAAACTATCAATAAAGTAATATTTTACTTTGTTATATCGATATGTATAGATTCTCACTTTATATCGTTCTTCATCATAGATAATTGTTTTTGTAAAATCACTTTTAATTACTGATTCAAATTCTTTTCTTATCTTTCTATAAAGAGGTAACACAACTGTTGTATCTACTCCTTTACGTGCTAGATTTCGAGATAAAGAACCGATAACATCAGCAAGTCCACCTGTTTTAATAAATGGATAGGATTCACTAGCTACAAGTAATACTCTTAAACTATCAAAATAGGATACAATTTGTTCTTTTTGAGTAACGTAAGGATCTCTTAAAGAACCTTCTAAAATTGTATCTCTTTTTACAATTGTTTGTTTATCTAATATCGTAAAATTAATATTCGCATTTTCTTCAATAACACAGTTACTCATAATATAACTGTTTTTTATTACTGAACCTTTTTTAACTTTAACATCACGACCAAGAACACTATTAATTACTGTCCCATCAATAATAGAACCTGATGAAATCATTGAGTTAGTAATTGTAGCGTTATTTAAATATTTAGCTGGTGGTGCTGTTTTTTCTTTAGAATAGATAGGTCTATCTTCTCTAAAGATTGTTCTACCAATATCAAATTTAAGCATATCTAAATTTGATTTTAAGTAGTTAAATGTATCATCAATTGTTCTTGTATAACTATCATGTTTATATATTTGAATATTTAGATTCGGTGCTTTTTCAACTAAATCTAACATTGTTTTATATTCAAGTGAATCGTATGTTTCAATATATTCAATAAGTAATTTTTTTGAAATTATAAATGTTTTTAAGCGGATATGTTCATACATAACCTCTGTAACATCCGCTTTACTTTTAATGTGTTCATCTAAACATTTATGGAAATCAATATTCCATACAATATTCGCGGAAGTTATTACTGCGTAATCTTGAGTTGATCTTTTGAAAAACTCAATATGTTCAAACATACGTTGGAAAGTAATCATTTCTTCTGGCGGGATGTATAAGTTCTTAGGAGGAAGAATAAATAAACCATCTCTTCTTCTATCTAAGTCCCATCTTTTTCCACTACCAACATGATCTTGAAGTGAACGATAATTTCCATAAGGAAATATCGCAACGTTTATAATATTTGAATTTCTAATATTTGACAAAGTAAAATCAATTAATCGGTATTTTCCTGAAAATGGTAATGCTCCAGGCATTCTGTGAAGAGTTAACTGTTCTAAGTTAACTTTAAAAGTTGCATCTACTATTGCAAACATCTTTTTATTCATCATCTTCACCCATTTTCCATAGGTAATCATTGTCAACCACAGTTACTTCTTTAAACTTAAGAATAGTGTTAGCTAGTATAACTGAGTTTTCAACAATAATCGCTTTTTCAATAATTGAGTTTGCTCCTATTTTTACATTTGAGTGAATAATTGAATCTTTTATTTTACATCCTTTATTAATTAAAATACCGCTCGATAAAATCGAGTGTTTTATTTCTCCATTAATTAAACATCCATCACTAATTAGACTATTAACAATTTTATTATCTCCCATAATATGATGTGGAGGTAAATTAGATGATTTAGTTAATATTGGAAAATCACTATAGTCATAAGCTTTTAAATAATGTGGTTTATCTAATATATCCATATTAGCTTTATATAAACTATCAATTGTTCCTACATCTCTAAAGTATCCTTTAAATCTGTATCCATATACTTTTAAATCACTCTTTAAAGCAAGAGGTATAATATCATTCCCAAAATCAAAGTTTGAATTATCTCCTTCTTTAAGTAAAGTTCTTAAAACTTCTCTATTAAAGACATAAACTCCCATTGAAGCAAGTTTAGATTTTGGATTTTCTGGCTTTTCTTCAAAACTAACAACTAAATCTTTTTTATCTAAATCTAATATTCCATATCTACTAGGATCATCATTTACTTTAAATGTTGAAATAGTAACATCAGCTTGATTAGCAATATGCTCATCAATCAATTTATTATAATCCATTTTATAAACATGATCTCCTGATAAGATTAAGACATAATCAGGATCATATTGATCAATAAATCTAAAGTGTTGATAAACAGAATGTGCTGTTCCTTTTTGCCACAATTCTCCTGACGCAGAAGTATAAGGAGTTAAGAAACTTACACCTGCTTCATTCACATCTAAATCCCACGTAGAGCCATGTTCGATATAACTGAGTAATTCATAAGGTTCATACTGAGTAATGATTCCTAGAGTGTTTATGGCTGAATTAGATAGGTTACTAAGAACAAAGTCAATTAATTTATATTTCCCACCAAAAGTAACCGCAGGTTTTGCGGTTGTTTTTGTGATTTTTCCTAATCTTGTTCCTCTACCTCCAACAAGTACCATTGCGACAACTCTTTTTTTCATTTAATCACCACACTTAATTATTGTAATACTTAAAGGACTTAATACCATATCTATAGATTGATCCATATTATGCATTGGAATATCATGACTAAACATATTTTCTCCATTAAATAAATTAGACCCTCCATATACTCCATAATCACTATTAATGATTTCGTAGTATTTTCCTTTTTTAGGAACTCCAATTCTAAAATTATGATGAACCATTGGAGTTAAATTTAAAATTATAACAGTAAAATCATTACTATCTTTAGCATATCTTACAAAGCTAAAAATAGAATAATCATTATTTTTAGAATCAATCCACTTAAATCCAGATGGGTTATGATCAAGCTCATGAAGTGATTTTTCAGTTTTCACTATTCTATTCATATCTCTAACAAAACGGTTAGCCCCATGATGAAGAGGATAATCTAGTAAATTCCAATCTAGTTCTGAGTGATCTTTCCATTCATGCATTTGCGCAAATTCTCCACCCATAAATAATAATGTTTTACCTGGGTGAGCAAAGAATAATCCCATTAAAGATCTATAATTTGCAAACTTTTGCCAGTAATCTCCTGGCATTTTATTTACTAATGATTTTTTACCGTGAACTACTTCGTCATGACTTAGTGGTAAAACATAGTTTTCACTAAAGGCATATTCAAGTCCAAACGTAATAAACTCATGATGATATTTTCTATGAACTGGATCTTTTTCAAAATACTCTAACGTATCATTCATCCATCCCATATTCCATTTATAATTAAATCCTAACCCACCTTCATGAACAGGGTGAGTGACTTTTGGATACGCAGTTGAATCTTCTGCGATTAATAAACAGTTATTAAATTCTTTAAATACTTCAGTACTTAATCTTTTAAGGAATTCAAGGGCACCTTGATTTATCCCATTACTTGAATCACCTAAGTAATATATTAAATTAGAAACAGCGTCAATTCTAAACCCATCAATATGGAAATACTTCATCCAATATAAAGCATTAGAAATTAAGAAACTTTGAACTTCACCTTTTCCTAAATCTAAATTCGCAGTTCCCCATACAATGTTTTCTCTTTTTGCTTCTTCACTATATTCATATAAAGGTTCTCCATCAAACATATATAATCCGTGATCATCACGACAAATATGTCCAGGAACCCAATCTAAAATAACTCCAATATCATTTTTATGACATTGATCTACAAAATACATTAAATCCTTAGGTACACCATATCTAGAAGTTGCACTAAAATATCCGGTACCTTGGTATCCCCATGATTGATCTAGTGGATGTTCTACTACTGGCATTAACTCAACATGTGTAAAATCATTTTTAAGTAAATAAGGAATTAATAAATCTACCATTTCATTATATTTATTAAACCCTCCACCTGGCTTAGTCATCCAACTACCTAAATGAATTTCATATATAGACATTTGAGATTCATATGGATTAACTTGATTTCTTTTTTTCATAAATGAATTATCATTCCATTTATATCCATCCAAATCATAAATCTTAGATACAGTTTCAGGTCTTTCACTACTAAAGAAAGCATAAGGATCACTTTTAAATAAAGATCTTCCATCAAAAGTTTTAATCTCATACTTATAACTATTCCATTCATAAGCATCTTTAATAGTTATACTCCAAATCCCAGATTCATCAACTTTAGTTAAATTATGTACCCAAGCTTGAAAATTATTAAATTCCCCCATGACATTAACTTCTTTTGCATGAGGAGCCCATACAGTAAATCTTGTACCTGTAAATTTACCTGATTTATCCTTTAATATATGCGCACCAAAAATACGGTAACTATCATATAATTTACCTTGATTAAAAAAGTATAAATCATCTTTACTCATTACAGACATTAAATCACCCTTTCACGTGTTCTTTAATAGTTTCATAGTCATACCCTTTACTAAGAAGAGCTTTGATAACTTTACTTCTATCTAAATAATTAGTGAAATCATATTTCTTTTTAAGATTTATTAACTCTTTTAAAATAAGACTATCTTCATCAATACATTCTTTAATTAAATCAACATTTGATAATAAACTAGACTCTATAACACCTAAACTAAATCCCTTATTCACAAGCTTTTGTTTTAAAGAAAGATAAGCTTTTTTATAAGGTTTTTTTATTTTATATCTAGTTTCTTTTTTAATTAATTCAAATACTTTATCAAACTGTTTTTCCTCTTTGTAAATAATTAAATTAGCATATATAATATCGTAATGTATTCCCTTTAATATTAGCTTTTCTCTAATATATCTAGGACCTACTAAATCAAAATCTATTTTCTCATTTATATAAGTCTTTGCATAAAAATCATCATTTAAATACCCATTACTTTTAAGTTTTTCTATAATCTTATTAATCACAGAACTATCTTTAATATCTTTACCTAAATGTTTTTTAACTTCACTTATACTTCTCATTTTATAATCAATATATTTTAATGCTTTTTCATATAATTGATCAGTTGTTTTATCCGATTTAATTATTTCATATTCTCTTAAACTTAATTCCCTTGGAGATAAAAAGCTATACTTAATAATCGTATTTTCATAAATCAAATACGTTTCAATTTCTTCTTTATTTCTTACTTTTAATAAATAGCGATTTCCTTTAGTTTTAATTATCTCTTCTAAAAATATCATTAATTACCTGTTAAGTAATCAAGTGCAGCTTCAAGCTGTGAATCGTTTAAAGGATCATTTTGATAAACGCTTAATGCTTCATTAATAATTACTAAAGTATCACTATTTATGTTACCAGTTACTGGTAAAGAATTATTTGTTTGAATTTCCATTACTGCCTCCTTAGTAGCTAGATCATAATATCCATCAGTTCTTACAGTGTAACCCATAAGATTTAGTACTACTTGAATGTTAGCTACTCTTTCCCCTACAGTATCATACTTAATCACTTCAATATTTGATAAAAAAACTGTATTAGCTTCTTCATACATGTTAAGTTCTTGAATAATGTCGGGAATAACTCCGATTTCTTGAACCCAGTTACCTTCAGCAGTGAACCACCTAACAGTAGTTACACGTAACCCATCTCCTACTGCTTCAGTTAACTCTATAATGTTTTGTCCTACACCCTTCCCATAAGTTGTTGTACCAATTAAAGTATAACCACCATGTTCCTGCATAGCACTCGAAAATATTTCTGCAGCTGATGCACTTCTCTCATTCACTAAAGTTACAATATCATAATCTTTCGGTTCAGATAAAGCACCATAATAGTAAAAACTATATGTTCTTCCATAATGATTTCTTGTATTATAAACCATTGGAACATCATTATAGACTAATAACCATTTCAAAATATTTGTTGTAGTAGACATACGCCCACCACGATCTCCTCTTAAATCAATTATTAAGGAATCAATCCCTTGACTTTCTAAATCACTCAAAGCATCAAGAAATAATTTCGCAGTTGAGTCCGCAAACATTCTTATTTTAATATATCCGATTAATTCATTATCTCTTTCAATTGTTTGATATTTTACTGAAGGATAATCAACAATTCCTCTTGTAATAGTTATAACAAGAATATCTTCAACTCCAGTTCTAAAAACCCCAATATTTACTTCATCTCCTTCATATCCAATTAATAATTCAGATACTTCAGCATACGGTTTATCTAAAGTCGAAACACCATCAATTGAAGCAATAATATCTCCAGTTTTAATACCAGCAGTTTCTGCTGGTCCTCCTTCTATAACTTCCTTAATAATAAGAGAATCATCTAAGGTTTTAAATATAACTCCAATACCTAAATATGATTCTTCAAAGTGAGAATAATATTCAGCTACTTCATCACTATCGTAATACATTGTAAAAGGATCATCCAAACTATTTATTACACCTTCTATTGCACCTTCAATTAAAGATTCTCTAGTAGGTAAAGAATAATGAGTCCCTTCCAACGTGTAAATCACTTCAGACAATAAATCATATTCAATTTCATTTTCTGGAAAATCTGCCTCTCCAGTAATTTCACAAGTCTCAATTACATATTCCTTTTTACATCCAACTAATGTTAATGACATAGCAAAAACTAAGGTAATTAAAAATATCTTTTTAAACATATAAGTTTCTCCCTTTCGTGTAAATCCCTTTTTTTATAATGTATATATTTTAAATAATTCTATTTTTTTCTTAATTACCTGTCAAATAATCAATCGCAGCTTGAAGCTGTGAATCGTTATCTACATTATTTTGATAATCACTTAAAGCTTCATTAATAATATCTAAAGAATTTCTATCTAAATTACCAGTAACTGTCAACGAGTGACTTGCTTGAATTTCCATTACTGCTTCCTTAGTAGCTAAATCATAATATCCATCAGTTCTCACAGTGTATCCCATAAGATTTAGTACTACTTGAATGTTAGCTACTCTTTCCCCCACAGTATCATACTTAATCACTTCACCATTTAGTAAGAATACTTCATAAGCTTCTTCATATCTATTTAATTCTTGAATAATATTTGGAATTACACCAATACCATGAATCCAGTTACCTTCAGCTGTATACCATGTACCAGTTGTCAAACGTAAAGTATCTCCTTCTGATTCAATTAATTCAGTAGAGTTTTGTCCAACACCTTTACCGTAAGTAGTTACACCTAATATTGTATAGCCACCATGTTCTTGCATTGCACTTGCAAAAATTTCACTAGCTGAAGCACTTCTTTCATTTACTAAAGTTACAATATCATAATCCTTTGGTTCAGTTAGAGTTCCGAAATAGAAATAATTATAAACTTCACCATAAGCTTCACTCGATATTCTAAACATTGGATCATAACTATAAACTAATAACCTTCTCAGCATAAGAATAGTAGCCTCTAATTTTCCACCAGGATTTCCTCTTAAATCAATTACTAAAGAATCAATTCCCTTATCTTCTAAGTCATTTAAAGCATCAAGAAATAATGTTGCCGTTAAATTCCCGAATTTTCTTACATTTATATATCCAATTAGTTCATTTCCTCTTTCAATTACACTGTAACTAACAGAAGGATGAAAAACAATTCCTACTGTAACTGATACATCATGAATATTTTCAATCCCACTTCTAATAACACTGAATTCTACAACTTCACCTACATCAACTGGTAATAAATCAGACATTTCAGAATATGATTTATCTAAAACTGAAACCCCATTAATTGAAACTATAACATCGTTATATAGAAGACCTCCAAGTTCTGCGGGACTTCCTTTAATAATTTCTCTAACAACAAATACTTCATCTATAGTTTCTATTGAAATTCCTAATCCAATATATGATTCATTAAAAAACGTTTCATAATCACTAAAATCTTCACTATTAAAATATTTTGAATAAGGATCATCTAAACTACTAATTACACCTTCGATTGCTCCTTTAATTAAAGTTTCTCTAGTAGGTAAAGTATAATGCGTACCTTCAATAGTGTATATAACTTCTGATAATAAATCATAATCAATTTCATTTTCTGGAAAATCTACTTCTCCAGTAATTTCACAAGTCTCAATTACATATTCCTTTTTACATCCAACTAAAGTTAATGACATAGCAAAAACTAAAGTAATTATAAATATCTTTTTATACATATTAACCTCTCCCATTCTAGTAACTTCCCATTTATCTATTTATTTCAATATTATTTATATAATTTTATTAATTCCCTGTTAAATAATCAATCGCAGCTTGAAGCTGTGAATCATTATCTGAATCATTTTGATATATATTTAATGCTTCATTAATAATTTCTAAAGTATCACTATCTAAGTTACCTGTAACTGTTAATAAATTATTTGTTTGAATTGCCATTACTGCATTTCTTGTAGAAGTATCATAATATCCATCAGTTCTTACAGAGTACCCCATAATATTTAATACTAATTGAACATTAGCTGTCCTATCATCAACAGTGTCATACATAATAACTTCATCATTTAATAAGAACACCTTATAAGCTTTTTCATATTCATTTAATTCTTGAATAACATCAGGAACAACTCCATCAGTTCCACCATCATAATGAACCCAATTACCATCACTAGTAAACCATTTACCAATAGTAATATGTAAACTATCTCCAACAGATGCTGTTAAACTCATATCTGTTTGCATAGTACCTTTACCAAAAGTTGTAACACCAACAACAGTGTATCCACCATGTTCTTGCATAGCACTCGCAAATACTTCACTTGCTGATGCACTATTACCATTTACTAAAGTTACAATATCGTACGTTTTAGCTGTAGATAATTGTCCAAAATACTCAGTGCGAGTAATGTCACCATCATAATAACTTTCAGTTGCAAACATCTCTACACCATCATCAACTAATAACTCACTTAACATATTTAAAACCGCAGTTAAATATCCACCGCCATTAACTCTTAAATCAATAATTAAAGAATCAATTCCATCAGACTCTAAATCAACAATTGCCGCATGGAATAAACTCGCAGTTAAATCACCAAAAGTATTAACTTTAATATATCCAATTAACTCACCATCAACTAAATAACTTGTATATTCTACAGTAGGATTGCTAATAACAGCTCTTGTCATAGAGAAAGTAAGAATACCGTCAATACCGTTACGAACAACACCAATATTAACATTAGTTCCTTCATCACCAATAACGTATCCTATTATTTCATAAAATGCCATTCCAATAAGATTTATTCCATCAACTTCAACTATAATATCATTAGCTCTAAGTCCAGCTGTATCAGCTGGTCCTCCGTCCATTACAGACTGAATAACAACTAACTCATCTAAAAACTGAACAACAACTCCAATACCAACATATGTTTCACCATATCCAGCTATATAAGAAGCTGCTTCTGAACTATCAAAATAAGTTGTAAAAGGATCATCTAAAATATTAATCATTCCTTCAATAGCACCTTCAATTAATAATTCTCTACTTGGCTCGGTATAATGACGACTTTCTAAAGCCTCTAATACTTCTTGAAATAACTCATCATCAAATGCAACTACAGGGCATATTTCAGCAGCTGTAGGACATACTTCATCTAAATTAGGACAAACTATAGGATCAGGGCAATCATCCTCTACTAAAGGACATTCATCTTCCACAACTGGGCATTCATTCTCAGTATCACACCCCGCTAAAGTTAACGATATTGCTAAAACCCCAAATATAAACATAATCTTTCTAAACATATTAATCACTCTCTCTTTCTTCAAAGTCACCATGTATCTCCGTAGCCGGAGTTACATACACAAATGCATTTTCATCTATTCTTGCGATAATATTTCTAATAAAATAATACTCTTGTTTAGTAATTACAGTAACAAGCATTGTTTTATCTTTATTACTATATCCACCTCTTATTTTAACTTCTGTTACACCTCTATATAGAAGTTCATAAATAGCTTCTTTAATCTCAGTAGGAAAATCAGTAATTATTTGAACTGCTTTTTTACTATTTCTACCAACAATTACCATATCAGCTACATATCCACCAATAAACATTGTAATTATTGCGTAAAGACCAGCCGTAATTCCATACTCACTATAAAACACTAAAACACCTAATAATATAATTGTTCCATCAGTACTATATAGCGCTAAACTTATCGGCATTTTTAATTTCTTATTCAATATTTTAATAGGAATATCGGTTCCACCACTTGTTCCACCATATTTAATAACTAATCCAAATCCAACTCCTAGTAATACACCACCAAATGTTACAGCTAAAAATAAATCTTCTTTAATATCAATTAAAGGTAAGAATGTTTCCATTAAAAATAAAACTAAAGGAAACAATAAACTTCCATAAATACTTCTTACAAAAAGTTTTTTACCTAAAAATATTAATCCAATGAGTAATAATATTACATTTAACACTAATACAAATACACTAACTGGGAATCCTTCAAATGTAGTTGTAAGAACTAGTCCAAGCCCAGTAACTCCACCTACTACTAAATCAGCAGGTAATATAAAATAATAAAACCCAAAACTCATTATTATAATACCGATACTTATCATAATATATCTTTCATACTTAGAAACAACTTTTAATTTACGATGTTTACTCACTCTGTTCACCTCTTGCAATTTGTTTTAAGAACCCATTAATAAATGGTTCAATATATCCATCCATAACTTTAGAAACATTACCTGTTTCAATGTTAGTTCGATGATCTTTAACCATCGAATAAGGATGCATTACGTAACTTCTTATTTGCGATCCAAAAGAATTAGAAACACCAGTTTGTCTATGACTAGACAACTCAGCATGTTTTTTCTCTTCTTCTAATTGATATAATTTACCTTTTAATATTTGCATAGCTTTCGCTCTATTTTTTATTTGTGATCTTTCATTTTGTACATTAACAACAAGCTTAGTAGGTAAATGTGTAATTCTAACTGCACTATCAGTTGTATTAACACTTTGTCCTCCAGCTCCACTACTTCTAAATGTATCTATCTTTAAATCATTTTCATTTATTTCAATATCAATAGAATCATCAACTTCAGGAATAACATTCACACTAGCAAAACTAGTATGTCTTCTTCCACCACTATCAAAAGGACTAATCCTAACTAATCGATGAACTCCTATTTCTGATTTTAAATATCCATAAACATTAGTTCCACGAAGACCAAAAGTAACACTTTTAATCCCTGCTTCATCACCGTTTTGATAATCAAATAACTCATATTCTAGATTGTTTGTTTCACCATATCTTTTATACATCCTAAATAACATCTCAGCCCAGTCCTGGCTTTCAGTCCCACCAGCACCTGGATGTATTTCAATAATTGCGTTTAACTTATCATTTTCAGCTTTAAGTAATAATTCAACACTAAGTATTTCTGCCTTTTCTTTTAATACCTTAACAGATCTTACAAATTCACTTTCAGTATCTTCACCTTCAAGCATAAACTCTGCGGTCATAACACATTCTTCATATAACTCTTTAAACTCAATAATCTTATTATATTTACCCTTTAAAAGTTTTAATTCTTTAACAACTTTATTAGCGTTATCTACGTCATCCCAAAAAGTCTGAACATAAGTAACCTTTTCAAGGCTCTTAACTTCATCTTCTAGTAATTTAAAATCAATCATACTTAAAACATCCTCATAAAGAGAACTAATTATGTTTAATTCTTGTTTAATTTCACTTTTTTGCATAACGTTCACCTCATAGACAAAACTCAAGATTTCTCTTGAGGTTTATTTATCTTCCATGACATTGTTTATATTTTTTACCACTACCACAAGGACAAGGATCATTTCTTCCTATTTTACTCACGACTCTTGGTTTTCTTTTAGTATCTTCTTCTTTACCTGAATGTGTTGCTGTAGGTTTAGCTACTTGAACACGTTGTAAGTTATCTCTAATTACAGCACGTAATACATAACGAGCAACATTTTCTTCGATTGAAATAATCAAATCAGAAAACATTGTAAATCCTACTTCTTGATATTCACGAAGTGGATTCATTTGAGCATAAGACTGAAGTCCTATACCTTGTCTTAATTCACTCATTTGATCAATATGTTGAACCCAGTAAGTATCAACAACACGTAATACAACAACTTTTAAAAACTCATTAAATTTATCAATTGAGAATTTTTCAATTTTCTCTTTTATATCTTTATTTACTAAAGAAATTACATACTCATAAACAGCCTCAGGACTATCTTTTAATCTACTCTTAGAAACTAATCCAGGATTAAAATATTTACCGTCTAAGATTTTATATAACTCATCACCAGTTACCACTGGAGATTTTCCACTATAATCAACATAAGAATTTATCTTAGTATTCATTGCTCTTTCAAGCATTCCATGAACGATATCGATAATTGATTCTTCAAATAAGATATCTCTTCTTTGCGCATAAATTACTTCACGTTGTTTTCTTAATACTTCATCGTACTGAAGAACTGTTTTACGTCTATCAAAGTTATTACCTTCAATTTGACCTTGAGCTCTTTCAACCATTTTACTAAAGATTCCATATTCAACAGGAGATTCATCTTTAGAATCACGAGTTTTTGTTAGTGATTCAATTTGGTTTTTAAATCTATCTCCACCAAATCTTCTCATTAAATCATCATCACCTGATAAGAAGAATCTTGAATATCCAGGGTCACCTTGACGTCCAGCACGACCACGTAACTGATTATCAATACGACGTGATTCATGTCTCTCTGTCCCTAGTACTGCGAGTCCACCAAGTGCAATAACACCTTCACCAAGTTTAATATCTGTCCCACGACCAGCCATATTAGTAGCGATTGTAACACTATATTTTTTACCTGCTTTTTCAACAATCTCTGCTTCTCTTTCATGTTGTTTTGCATTTAAAACATCATGTTTAACTCCTCTTCTTTTTAATAACTTAGATAGAAGTTCTGAAGTTTCTATTGAGATAGTACCAACAAGCATTGGTTGTCCTAATTTATTTCTCTTTTCAATTTCTTTCGCTATTGCGGTATATTTAGCGTTCATTGTCGCAAAGATTAAATCATTCGCGTCGTCCCTAACTATTGGCATATTAGTAGGAATTTCAATTACTAACATATTATAAATATTTCTAAATTCTTCTTCCTCAGTCTTAGCTGTACCTGTCATACCTGATAATTTACGATACATTCTAAAGAAGTTTTGGAATGTAATAGTAGCGAGCGTAGAAGTTTCTTTCTTAATTTCTACTCCCTCTTTAGCTTCAAGCGCTTGATGTAATCCTTCACTAAACTGTCTACCATGCATTAAACGCCCTGTAAATCCATCAACGATAATTACTTTGTTCTCTTGAACTACATAATCAATATCTAAATCCATAGTGAAGTTTGCCTTTAAAGCATTAGTAATACTATGAAGTAATCCTACATTTTTTAATTCATATAAATTTTCTAATGTAAAATAGCTTTCAGCTCTACTAATACCTTTCTCAGTTAAAGTAACTGATTTATGTTTAATCTCTACTTCAAAATCTTCCTCAATCTCTAAATTTCTTGCGAAAGCTTGAGCTTGAAGATAAAGACTACTAGTGTTTTTAGTTCCTCCTGAAATAATTAAAGGAGTTCTTGCTTCATCAATTAAGATTGAATCTATCTCATCAATAATTGAGAAGTTAAGTGGTCTTTGAACAATTTGTTCTTTATAGATAACCATGTGATCTCTTAAGTAATCAAATCCAAGTTCATTATTAGTTGAATATAAAATATCACTTAAATATGCATCTCTTTTTTCTTCTTTAGTGTACTCTCTTTTGTTTAACCCTACAGTTAATCCAAGCCATCTAAACAAATCTCCGATTTCACCTTCAGCTTCACGACTAGCTAAGTACTCATTTACTGTAACGATATGAACACCTTCACCACCAAGCGCATTTAAATACGCCGGCATTACAGCAGTTAATGTTTTACCTTCACCAGTTTTCATTTCTGCGATATTACCTTCATGTATCGTTACTGCTCCCATAACCTGTACATGAAAGGGAGTCATCTTTAAAAATCTAGTAGATGCTTCTCTTACTACAGCGTAAGCCTCTACTAAAAGTTCATCTAATGTCTCACCATTATTGGCTCTTTCTTTAAACTCATCTGTTTTAGCTTTTAATTCTTCATCAGATAGTTTTTTAATCTCTTCTTCTAAACTTAAAACTTGATCAGCAATTTTTGTCAACTTTTTAAGTTCTTTTCTTGATACATCAAAAAATTTCTTAAACATAATACGTCACCTCTTTATAGTCATTAATATCATATCATAAAACATCTTTTTTATACAAATAATTTGAATATATATAATATATTCTAATTGTATCAAAAAAAATGCGCCGAAGCGCATTTTAAATTATTCTGTTTCGATTACACCATATTTTCCGTCATTACGGAGATAAGCTACATTTACTTTTCCTGTCTTAACTTCTTTAAATATGAAGAAATCATGTCCTAACATATCCATTGCCGTTAAAGCATCTTCCATTTCCATACTATCTAGGACAATACTTTTTTTCTTAATTGGTAAATCAACTAATTCTCTTTGTAGTGCTTCTAAGTCTAATGCATCATGGAATAAATCACTAACTCCATCTTTCTTTTGAAGACTTCTTGTAATTCTTGTTTTGTTCTTTCTAATTTGTGATTCTAATTTATCAATAGTTAAATCAATCGCTGCGTACATATCTTCATTTGAGACCTCTGCGCGCATTGTGTAGTACTTAGTTGGGATAGTAACTTCGACTTTGTGATGATCCTTATAGATTTTGCAAACAACATATGCATCTAGTTCTTCTTTAAAATAACGCTCAACTTTTTCAAGTTTACCTTCGGCGTAAGCACTAATCGCATCAGTTACTTCAAATCCATTTTTCCCGCGAACTTGTACTTTCATTAAATCATCTCCCTTTTTTCTTTATAATTTATTATAACACATTATGATGCTATTTTTATAATAATACACAGAAAGTTAAAAATTATAACTGTTCAAAAACAGCTATATTATTTTCTTCAAGCGAAATTAATAAAATGGGGTAATTGGTCAAGTTTATTAAGAGATAAGGGTTGTTATTTTGTATAAATTTTTTAACTAATTCATCATACAAAATCATCATTGACCATCCCTTTTTTTCTATGTGTTTTTCAAGTACTTGATTTAGATAATTTAATTCTAAGTATTCTTTATTAAAACTACTTGGTAACTCCTTAAAAACATAGTCATAAATGATAGTATTTGATTCAATTGGAATTACTTGCTCTTCGTTATTAAATACTAATTTATCAATACATTCAGAGTGAACATAGTAATCTAATCTAAACATATTATTAAATGTAATATTTTTATACAAGTTCTTTCCACATATCTTACAATCTAACATAAAAAACACCTCACAAGTATTATACTCATGAGATGCTCTTTTTATATTTCACTTAATTTTTCAAATAATTCAAATGTTGCATAAACATCACTAAGTGCTCTATGTGCTGTTTTATTTTCAATCCCAAAATGAATAGCTAAATTCTTAAGGGAATAACTTCTAAGTCTAGGAATTTTCTTCCTTGCTATAAATACTGTATCTTTAATATATAGTTTATCGTGTTTTATAAAGTTTCTTTTAAATTCACTTTGAATAAAAGGATAATCAAATCTGTATGCATTATGCCCTACTAAAAACTCAACCCCATCGATAAATCTATTAAAATCAGATAAAACAACACCTGGATAATCAGCGTCTACTACCATTTCGTTTGATATACCATTTATATTAGTAATCTCATCACTTATATAAATACCAGGATTAATTAATTTCTCAAATACACCTGTAACAGTCCCATCTTTTACTCTCACTGCTCCTAGTTCAATAATACGATCATTATCAGTATCAAGACCTGTAGTTTCAATATCAAATACAACATACTCCATAAAATCACCTCTAAATTATTATATCATATTTTCCACTTACTATGATATAATAATAAATAGGAATGGAGGGATTTTGTGGAAGTTATGTTGTTATTGGGATTAGTTGCATTAGTATTTATTGTTTTAGAGCTTATTATAATCCTAAGTGTTATTACAAATAACAGAATATTAGGGAAAAATAAGATTTTTTGGATTTTACTTATACTTTTTACACAAGGTATAGGGGTAATAATATATTTTATAGTAAGTGATAAAAACATTTTAAAATAAATTAGGAGGGATTTATATGAGTGTAGTATTTTTATTTCCATTATTATTAGGGATTGGATTCTTAGTGATTACTGTCATGGTAATTGTTAATATTATTAACAATTCAGATATTGATAGTAACAATAAGTTATTTTGGATTATTTTAATTCTAGTTACAAATGTAATAGGTTTAATTGTTTACTTTGTTGTAGATGATAAAAACATTATAAAATAATAAATTAAAAGAGGTTGTCAAATAGACATCCTCTTTTTTTTATACCTTTTATTATAAAATTATTAAACTGAATAATACTCCTACAATACCCATAATTGCAAGTGTAGCAACAACCTTTTTAGGCATCTCTCCATTATTACTCATTGCTTTACCAAACATCCCAAATACTATTGGATGAATTAAGAAAGGCATTGCGAAGATGAATGAAATTAGAGCCATTGATTCTTCTCCAAACATTCCACCTTGTATTGAAGCAAATAATCCAAAATGAGATATTGCGCTTGCATTTGCCATAGCTGCATATTCTAAACTAAGACCTGCAAAGTGAAGCATTATAAATCCTCCAAAGACTGCGACTAATTGCCAACCTAGTGAAAACAGAATCAATCCTTTAATCTCTTTTCCTTCAACACTTTGTGCTGTTCTAAGTGTTTTAAGTGCATAGTAGGTTAAAATAAATCCAATTAATACAACTATTAACCCAGGAACAACATATAACTCATTTCTCGACGCTGAAGCTGCGAGAATTGTAAATACAAATAAATGTCCAAAGAACGGAATATTAATCATAACCGGTGCACGCTCTTTAGCTACATCACCTAAATCTCCAGCTGTACAAGCTCCTGTTAATCCTGAGTGAGATAATGATCCTGCCATACCTGGAGCTAAAATTTCTACTTTATTTGATTTACCAATAAATACAAGTAATGCAATTCCTATAAACATCCAAAATAACTGTCCAAAGAATCCAAACGCCATTACTTGAAACATACCATCAAGTGTAAATGCATCTAGTAATCTTGTTCCTCCAACAATGAATACAGCAGCAAGTACCATTGGTATCCCCCCAAATAAGAGTGATCTCATTGTAGGTCCTGCTCTCCAATCTGAGAAGTACATTCCAAGTCCACTACTTAGTAACATTGCAAAGAATATTTGTGGTAAAGCAATAATATCTTTAATCCACATTGCAATGTAATAAGAAAGTATAAGAACAGCTAAGATAGTAATAATCTCAGTTATTCCTCTTCCTAAATATTTCCTTTTGTTATTAATAATTGCTTTATTATCAATTAAGATAATAGATCCAGCAAGACCGAAGAATGCAATAAGTGGGTAATATTCTCCTAAGTCCCCAGAGGTATCTCCTAAAATTATTCTTTTTAAACCTTCAATACCTAATAAGATAAAATACGCTCTTATTATAAAAATTAACTGTGTTCCTTTTGTTCCTAACATTACTTCCTTCTCGTTAAGTATAACGTCATCTTCCTTTAAATCTTTTGGCTTATAAAAAGTATTTCGTAACTTTTGTCCACCAACAAAGAAAGTAACAATTAATGCTGTAATCGTAACCCCTGATGATAACCCAACAACTGGAAACTCTGGTAAGCCGGGCGTTGCTATGCCAGTTACTTCAAGAATTAATCCTAAAGATAATCCAAAGATTACAATGATTAATATTGGTGAGTACTTAGTACCTGCAACCACTGTTCTTGAAATAAGTATTACTGGTAACAATAATAATAATGTTAACCAGAAATGATTTAGTAAGTCTAACTGTGCCATGTTTTTCCTCCATTTTTTTTATTTTATCCAATAAAAAGAGGGTGCCCCAAAAAGGGCATCCTACTTATATTAGTACTTGCTTAACTTAATCTCCTCGTTTAAAAGCCTGTACATATTAAATGCAAGAGCTTCTAATTCGTCTTCACCAGGATAAACTACAACTTCACCTAAATGATCTAAATACTCAAGTAATGGTTGTAATACATCTTGGTTGTAGGCCAGGCCTCCAGTAATTATGATTGCATCTAAATTACCGCGAGTAACTGCGTACAAACTTCCTATCTCTTTAGCTATTTGGTATACCATAGCCTTCATAACTCTTTTAGCGAAAACTTCTTTATTACTAATCATTTCACTAACTTTTTCTGCGTCATTCGTGTTCAAATAAGAAACTAACCCACCAAATCCGTGGTTTAACTTTGCTAATTGTTCCCTTGTATACTGTCCACTAAATGCTAAATCATAAACAGCACCTACCGGTAAACATCCTGTCCTTTCAGGACTGAATGGTCCGTCACCATCTAACGCATTATTAACATCAGTAACTCTTCCTCTTTTATGAAGGCCAACACTAATTCCTCCACCTAAATGAGCAATAATTAAATTAACATCTTCATATTTAAATCCTAACTTCTCTGCGTACTTCCTGGCAACTGCTTTTTGATTTAAAGCGTGCCAAAGTGGCCTTCTACTAATACCGTTTAGTCCTGAAATTTTAGCAACGCTACTCATTTCATCAACTACAACAGGGTCAGCTATAAAAGCATCTTTACCAACTGTTTTTGCCATTTCATAAACAATAATCCCACCTAAATTAGAAGCATGTTCTCCATACTTATTAGTAGTTAGATCATCAAGCATTTTTTTATTAACTTTATATATACCACTTTTAACAGGTTTGACAAGTCCACCTCTACCGATGAACCCATCAATATCTTCAATTTTAGTATTATTTTTCTTTAAAAACTTATATATAACTTTTTTTCTCATATCAAGTTGATCAGCAAGTTCATCAAATCTAGTTAATGTTCTTTGACTATGTTTTACCGTCTCTTTTACAATCAAATCTAAATCTTTAAATAGGGCTATTTTAGTAGATGTAGATCCTGGGTTTACTGTCAGGATTAACATATTATATCCGTACTTACTACAGCAAGTGCAATAGAATATAATTTAGATTTATAAGAATCAGATCTACTAGTTAAAACTATTGGATTACTTGCCCCAAGTAACAATCCAACAGGTGTACCATTAGCTAAGAAAGTTGTTGATTTATAGAAAGTATTAGCTGATTCAATATTAGGAAAAATAAGAACATCTGCATCTCCAGCAACTACATGGTTTACTCCTTTTGTTTTAGCTGATTCGTGGCTTATAGCCACATCAACACTAAAAGGTCCACCAATATAATATCCTTCATTATCTTTCAATTTATCAACAATATTTTTAGCTTCAACAGTTGAAGGTATATTGTTATTTACAACTTCAATAGCTGATATTAAAGCAATCTTTGGAATGAATATCCCAAGACTATTTACAAATTTAAATGTATTCTTTAAGATTTCTATTTTTTGTTCTTCACTAGGAAGAATATTCATTACTGAATCAGTAATAAATAATAGTTTATGATAACTAGGAATATCAATTACACCAATATGAGAAAGTAAATTACCTGTAGTAAGTCCATGATCTTTATCAAGCACTTCTTTTAATAAAACACTTGATTGAAGTTGCCCTTTCATTAAAATAGCATTTTCATGTTTACTCACTAGTTTAACACTAACAAGTGCAGCTTCTTCATAACTACTTGCATTATATATTTCATATCCTTCTTTTCTAATTCCAAGTTCCATTAATAGATCTAATATTCTTAATCTATCTCCTACCAAAACAGGACGTATAAGTCCCATTTCAAAAGCATCATTTATTGCGATTAAGATTGATTTATCTTCAGGGTTAGCCACTACTAAATCTTTAGTTTCTAACTTTTTAGCACAATCTAAAACTTGTGTAAAATCTCTAAACATAATTTACACCCCTTAATTATATAGCTAATCTACCAGCTTCTAGTGCTTTTCTATTGATATCAATTAATTTAGCTTTTTCACCAGTAAATTTTTGTTTTAATATTTCTAGTACTTCATCTTCAGTAAATACTTTAGTAACAGCTAAATAAGCTCCAAGTATTACCATATTTGCTACTTTAATATTACCTAATCTTTTAGCAATATCATTAGCTTCAATGTTATAAACATTTACATCATCTCTAACAACAACGTCTTTTACTAATGAAGAATTCAAGAATAAATGTCCACCTTTTTTTAACTTAGGTTGAAATTTATCAAGAGAAGGTTTATTCATAATAATAATTGAATCAGGAGTAGAAATAACAGGACTATTTACTGTAGTTTCACTTATAGTAACACTACAATTTGCTGTTCCTCCTCTAGTTTCAGGTCCGTATGAAGGAAACCATAATGTATTTAAATCTTTATCAGTAGCAGCATAACTAAGTAACTGCCCCATCAACATTACACCTTGTCCACCAAATCCAGCGATTATAACTTTTTCATTTATCATTTTTCTTCACCTTCAGTCGCATCTTTAAATACTCCTAGTGGGTAATAAGGAATCATACTATCCACTGCCCAGTCTACTGCGTCTTTTGGAGTCATACCCCAGTTTACAGGACACGTTGAAATAAATTCTATTAAAGTAAATCCTTTATTATCATTTTGAATACTAAAGGCTTTTTTAAGTGCTTTTTTAGCTTTAGCTACATGTTGCGGGTTATGAACAGAAACTCTTTCAATATATGTTGCTCCAGGAATTGTTGCCATCATTTCAGCAATTCTTAAAGGTAACCCATGAGCTTTAGTTCTACCATCAGGACTAGTTGTTGTTTTTTGTCCTAATAATGTAGTAGGTGACATTTGTCCGCCTGTCATTCCGTAAATTGCATTATTAACAAATACGATTGTAATATTTTCAGATCTATGAGCTGCATGAATTGCTTCAGCAATACCAATACTAGCTAAATCACCATCACCTTGGTAAGTGAAGATTATACTATTAGGTCTAACTCTTTTAATACCAGTTGCTACAGCTGGTGCTCTACCATGAGGTGCTTGTTGCATATCACAACTAAAGAAATCATAGTTAAGTGCAGAACATCCAACACTTGAGATACCAATTGTTCTTTCTAACAACTCTAATTCTACTAAAGATTCTGCTACTAATTTATGGATAATACCATGAGTACATCCAGGACAATAACTATTATCCATTAAGCTTAATCCTTCACTTCTTTTATATACTGTTTTAGATTTAGGCATTGTCTTCACCTCCTATAATTTTTAGGACTTGTGAGACAACTTCTTCAGCCTCAGGAACTATTCCTCCAACACGTCCATAAAAATGAATAGGACGTTCACATTCGTTGGCAATTTTCACATCTTCAAGCATTTGACCAGTACTCATTTCAACTACTAAAATATTCTTAACTGAGTCCTGTAATTTTCTAAATGCTTTATCTGGGAATGGGAAGATTGTAATAGGTCTAATCATTCCACATTTTATTCCTTTTTCTGCAAGTATTTCAATTGAAGTTCTAGCAATACGTGCCATTGATCCATAAGCAACAATAACAATTTCTGCATCTTTTACATTAATCATTTCGTATCTTTGATGTTTATCTCTCATTACATCATATTTAGCTTTAAGCTTTAAATTATGTTTCTCAAGCATCAAAGGATCTAAATATAAACTGTTTATAATATTTTTTTCTCTATTACTTCTATTTCCGTCAGCAGCCCATGTTTTAGGCTCTAATTCCCATTTAGGAGTTTCGTTATCAAAAGTAACAGGTTCCATCATTTGTCCGATTAAACCATCAACAGCAATCATTACTGGGTTTCTAAAGTAATCTGCGATATCAAATGATTCTTTAATTAAATCTACGGCTTCTTGTAAAGATTCAGGAGCTAAACTATATAAATAGTAATCTCCATTTCCTCCACCACGAGTGATTTGTTTATAATCACCTTGTGAAGGTTGAATTCCACCAAGACCTGGTCCACCGCGCATTACATTTATAATTACACCTGGAAGTTCTGCCCCAGCCATATAACTTATACCTTCTTGTTTTAAAGCAATCCCTGGACTTGAAGATGAAGTCAAAGCACGTGCTCCAGCACCCGCTGCACCATAAACCATGTTAATTGCAGCTACTTCACTTTCACTTTGAACAAATACACGTCCATTTAATGCCATATGTTTTGATAAATATTCTGGTAACTCATTTTGAGGAGTTATTGGGTATCCGTAAAAAGCATCACATCCTGCTTTAATTGCCGCAAGAGCCATTGCTTCATTACCCTTCATTAATACTTTAGCCATTATTTAGTCGCCTCCTTAATAAATCTTTCTACAGTGATTACAGAGTCAGGACACATAATTGCACAGAATCCACATGCAATACATTTATCCGGATCAAAAGTAACCATTGGAGTATATCCTTTTGCGTTAGTTTGAGTATCATCGAGTTTTAAAATGTGGACTGGACAGTAAAATGTACATAATGCACATCCTTTACATCTGTCAGTTTCAATAAAAATTTGACCTTTTGCCATTTTGTATTTCCTCCTATAAGTATTTCTTAGCGATATATCGTATCAAAGTAATTCTTTCACCTAAAAATTCATGATTAAAATTCTTTTTTGTTTCTTCTACTACCGTGTATACGATAGGTATATTTAATTTTTTACCTACTTCTTTTAATATTTCTTCACCTCTTATTAAATCAACTTCCTCTGTTTCATTAATAAGATTTGTATTATTTATTAAACCTGTAATTTTAAGTTGAGTTTCAGCTTCATACATAGCTATAGTATCAAGTATACCTTTAACATCAGCTGTTTCAGGTCTAAAGATATTTACACTACATAAAAAATCAATCTCATTTAGATCCTTTACTCTATCTAAGAATTGAATTAATACACGTGCTCCATTCTCAGTACCACCTAAATCATAAATCGCAGTAATATCAGGATTAACAAAAGGAACTACTCCTTCACCTGATATATAAGGTAAATCACTACCTGTCATTCCCTTAATTGTTGATTCAACTAAGTGAATATTTTTTTCTTCTAGTAAATCAGCTAAACCTCTAGATCTAAAGTATGGGTTAATAATATCTAAATCAACTAAATAATCAATTTTATTATTAATAGCTAAATTTACACTTATCTCACTTTTCCCACTTCCATAATGCCCTGAAATGATTGTTATTCTTTTCATATTTGATTGAGAAATTACGTTAAAAAAACCGGAACTTCCGCCCTCCTTTTTAAGTGAGTTTTGCGCGTTCTAAATGAAAGCGCTTTACCAAAAAATATTATACCATTAAAAAAACCTATTTTCAACTTATTCACAAAAATTAAAGCAAATAAGCTATAAAAAATTTATTTACATTTACTTTCATAAATAAACGGCTTAGATAAGGGGTTTATTACTTTTGCATTTTATAATTTTGAAACTATTTTCACTAATCTAAATATCATTTTAAGCGTTTAATATAAGTAATTTGATATTGAGTATCTTCCTCAATTATTCTAACAATTTTTATTAAAAATAACAATAAAAAAACAACTAAAAAATTAGTCGTTTAGTATTATCCTTTTTATTTCATCCCTCATTATGGGTAAAGTAAATAATAGCGGAATAAATGTTAATATAATATTAATTGTATAATTGTTGTCAAATTCTGTATCCAAAGATGCAGGACTTAAACCCATAATAATTGTACAAAATAAAAGACAAATTCCAATGTATATTAATGGATTTTTATATAAATCTGTCACAATTATGTATGCATATATATGTACGTTTGACATCCCTAGAAACATAAGTAAATAATATATAAATGCAGTCCATCCAACCCAATCATCACTCCACAAATGAAGAATTAACAAGGATGATTCGCCAAATAAAACTAATAAAATACTCCCTGCTATTAATTTAAAGAGTATATCCATATAACCCCTCCTACCCAACTTACTATATTATTATAACAAAAAAACAGTGTTTTCACACTGTTTTTAAACTACAATATTTACTAACTTTTTAGGTACAACTATAATTTTTCTAATTTCTTTTCCTTCAATTAACTCTTGAATTTTAGTTCTAGATTTAGCTAATATAATAATCTCATCTTTTGAAGTATCAATGTTAACTATAATTTTATCTCTAACTTTACCGTTTATACTAACTACCATTTCAATATTTGATTCAACTAATTTAGATTCATCATATTTAGGCCACAAAGAATAAACCATATCTTCTTTATGTCCTAATCTTTCCCATAACTCTTCAGTTATATGAGGAGCAAATGGATTCACTATTTTAAGTAGTGTTTCAAAATCAGATTTATTAATGTATTCAGCTTTACCTAATTCATTTACAAGAGTCATTAATTTAGCGATAGCTGTGTTGAATTTAACATTTTCAATATCTTCATCTACTGCCTTAATTGTTTTATGAAGTATTACTTGATAGCTATCATTAGCTTTATCAGTAACTTTTTCTTCTAATCTTATAAGTTTTTCTATGAATCTACGAGCACCTTTTACTCCACTATCATTCCATGGAGTTGATTGCTCATAATCTCCAATAAACAGGATATAAAGACGTAAAGTATCAGCACCATACTGCTTAATAATATTATCAGGGTTTACTACATTACCTTTAGATTTACTCATCTTATCTCCGTCAGCTCCTAAAATCATTCCTTGAACTGTACGTTTAAGATAAGGTTCTTCAGTTGGAACTACTCCAATGTCAAATAAGAATTGATGCCAGAATCTTGAGTAAATTACGTGTCTTGTCACATGTTCCATTCCACCGTTATACCAATCTACTTGCATCCAGTATTTTAGTTTATCCATACTAGCAAATTCTTTATTGTTTTTAGGATCTGTATATCTTAGGAAGTACCAAGAAGATCCAGCCCATTGCGGCATTGTATCTGTTTCTCTTTTAGCAGGCTTACCACACTCTGGGCAAGTTGTATTAACAAACTCAGGAATATTCGCTAAAGGACTTTGTCCGTCATCACCAGGAGCAAAATCTTCAACAACAGGTAACATTACAGGAAGATCTTTTTCAGGTACATGTACCATTCCACAATCTTCACAATGAATTACAGGTATTGGTTCACCCCAATATCTTTGACGATTAAACGCCCAATCTTTCATTTTATAATTAGTATGTTTTTTACCAATATTTTTTTCTTCTAAGAATTCAATTATCTTAATTTTAGCATCGTGAACACTAAGTTCATTAAGCATTCCACTATTAACAAGGGTTCCAGTTTCAGTATTTAAGTAAGCTTCTTTACTAATATCTCCACCTGCGATAACCTCAATTATTTCACAACCAAATTTCTTTGCAAATTCATAGTCTCGTGCATCATGTCCAGGAACTGCCATAATTGCTCCAGTACCATACCCTATCATTACATAGTCAGCCACAAAGATTGGAATCTCTTTGTTATTAACTGGATTAATAGCTACTAATCCATCAATCTTAACTCCTGTTTTATCTTTAGCTAACTCAACTCTTTCGAATTCTGTTTTTAGTAATGCTTTATCTTGATATTCATGAATATCTTTCATGTTGTTAATTTTATCATGTTGTCTTACAAGTATTTCATGCTCAGGAGCTATAACCATAAATGTTGATCCAAATAAAGTATCAGGTCTTGTTGTATAAAC
>LGVF01168739.1_pt1 | contig 43151 bp, 74 predicted proteins | sample 469901 | NCBI WGS metagenome assembly LGVF01 (sample SAMN03893561, study PRJNA290197) | marine sediment metagenome | material: sediment; isolation source: combined push core samples #3730, #5133, and #5579 collected at Hydrate Ridge | place: Pacific Ocean: Hydrate Ridge
GTCTGAGATAGATATCACGTGGTGTGCCAGGTTCCTTTCCACTTAACCAGATATTATGCGCTTTCGTTCTTCGCGCTTCATCGGTTGACGCGAGTTTGCGCTCTGCTTGCATTGATTTTTGGGACGGGAGATCTGACAAAAGCTCCCCGGTAACGAATGGAGAGTTACCTGGTTTCCACTTCGGTAGTGTAGATACGGGTTTGGTCTTCCCAGCCGCTCTCTTCTGCGCCCTGGTCGCTCCTGTCGCCATGTCCTTGGTGTACACCTTCTTCGCTGCGGCGATGAATTTCTTCGCGTCTGCCGGGGAAGGGATTGCTACGTGAGCACCGTTCGCATCAATTATCTCACATGTTGGGAACGGGACGAACGATACTCGGGCGGATGCGCCGAACGGTATATTGTCGTATGTTCCTATGCTCTTAACGTACTGTCCTGGAGCCACTTTCCTCCATGATCCTCTTCTTGTTTTTGTTGCCATAATATGATTCTCCTATACTATAGTCTGTCGCTATCGTATATAAAGGTTTGGTAGTGCCATATTACACCGATCGCGGGGCGACGGCGCAGCATAGCCGGTGGAATAGTCATCGCCCCATACGAAATACACTCTTTCAACATCTGTACACCTCATATATCAATCTCGACTGCGTCAGCGGCGATCTTCTCGATCTTCTCGAGTGCTTCGGTCATGAGCTCGACCGCCTCAAAGCAGTACATATCATCCTTCGTGACAATAGACCCATCCACCCGGTTGAGAACATCCCGCGCTCTCTGCGTGATGTACTTCAGGTACGTGTTCTTTGTGGGGTTCAGTGATTCCCCGAATGTGTTATTTTTCATTTCCATTGTTAAGCCTCCTTTGGTACCATGTCTTTCCATAGTTCTGGTCCACGCTCATACTGGCATCCAACACACTCGCCATCACAGAAATCTTCTATTGCAATTGAGCATGTGTTGTCTTCTCTTGTGTTATCAGTCATTGTTAAGCCTCCTGTGCAGCGTTGATCTTGATATCTCCATGTCCCTCGCAACCTTCGTCTTCGGAACTCCATCCGCGATCCTGCGACGAGCTTCCGCCACGTCCACCTCTACCACCGGACGACCGAATTTGACTCCTTTCTCCAGAGCCGCTTCCCTTCCAAGCGAGGTCCGTTCATTGATTAGTGCGCGCTCATATTCGGCGAATGATGCCATCATGTGGAAGAAAAGCCTGCCCTCGTTACTGGTCGTATCGATGTTTGCGCTGATGCACACGAACCCCAATTCCTTTGATTTGAAGAGATCGACGATCTCGATGAGGTTTTTGAGGCTCCGCCCGATCCGGTCGAGTTTCCAGACGATTATAACCTCTGCACCATGGGCGTTGGTCTCGATATCAGTGAGCATCTCCTGGAACTCTGGCCGGTCAGTGTTCGCGCCGGTCGCTTTATCTGTGTATAGGCGCGCCAGATCGATATTACGATAATCACAGTACCGTTTTATCTGTTCGACCTGGACGTCGAGCGACTGATCTTTTGTGCTGACCCTGGCATATCCTATTGCTTTCATGCCGCACTCCCCATCATATACCCGATCAGAAACCCCAGCCCGAGATGAACCCCCATTGTTGCGATGTCATATAGGACATCTCCGGGTATTTTCATTGTGCACCATCCACACACTCTCGGTATATTGCGAGAGCATACTCAAATCCGCTTTTCTCGCCTTTTGTGTACGATCCGTGCCCCCCGCCGGAGGCGATTGCGTTCTTCAGATTTGTGATCCGGTATTCCATCTCCTGCTCGAACATATCGCCATCTTCTTCTCTGTTTTTAAGCATGGTATTCACCTATTTAATCACATCATACTCACATTCATATCCGCGGATCAAGTTCCCGAATGTTAGCATAATAACTGGGGTGGCCTGGTCGATGCGGATGGTTTCCCCAAGAGTGGTTATCCGCTCATAATCGATTATTGTCCCCGAGCCGAGGTGTTCGGTCTCATCTCCAGACCAGACATCAACCTTTGTTCCGATTGGGTGTTTCATTTTTTGTCTCCTGTTTCATGTATAGTTCTATGTGTCAGTAATAGTATATAAAGGTTTTGGTCACACCCCGCCCATAGGGTTTACATCGATTTTTACGGTAATATCCTGCCATGCAGTGACCACTCCATCATACCAAAGTATCATGCGAAATGTGTTCTCATCCCCCAATTCAAGGCGGGACACCCGATAACCAGCATCCCGAAATTCCCTGATCAATCGGCGCGTTTCATTAGATGTTTCTGCCGCCCGGTACTCTACACCGAGTCCAACATGGTCATAGAACCGTGATACCATTTCATTCTCTATCAGTAAAAGCGGGTCTCGCATCTCTTCTGCTATTGTTTTCATGTTTATAGACCTTTTATTGTTATCTCTACGCGGGTACTATCTGATTCGATACAATATGGCGAGCCGCCTCCTTTTCTGTGCGTCTTCGCCCAATCCTTCCAGTCGATTTTTTTATCATAGACCGTCTCACCTTCTTCGACTATTTTAACTCGTATGGAGTTCATGCTGCCGCCTCGGTGATTGGGCATAACACTTCATCATTCCTGGCGGAACATTCCAAGCATACCACGCCGCGCTCCGCGGAGTAGCAAAGATCTCCGCCACATCTCTGGCACCATCTGACACATCTTATTTGTTTGTTCGGTTTCATGTTTATTCATCTCCTGTGTTAAATATCTTGAATGCTATATTGTCGCCCACCACAGCAGAGGTTATCCCGCCCTTCGCTTCCAACATGTCTACAATTTTCTCATCTATCGTGTTTTCGGCGATCATGAAATAAGAATTCACGGCGTTCTTCTGCCCAATGCGATGGGTTCTGTCCTCGGCCTGTTCATGAAGAGAAGGAGTCCAGCCCAACTCCATAAAAAGAACGTCGGATGCGGCTGTTAACGTAATCCCGACGCCGGCGGCTTGGATGTTGCCGATGAAAAGCCGGATATCATCATCTCCCTGAAACCTGTCAACCGAAAGCTGTTTCTCTTCTGCACACATCCCGCCATCAAGGCGGACGGCGACCCTTGAGAACTCTGCCAGCAGTGCGCCAATCGTTGCGCGGTGGGTTGCGAAAACCACGAGCTTCTCACCAGTTTCTATAAAATCTGATATCCACGCCATGGCTTGCTTCATCTTGCCTTGTATCGCTATCTGGCGGAGAGCCTCGACCATAGCCAACTGCTCAACACTCGAAACACGTTCTGCCGCGGCATGTCCCTTCTGCTCTGCGACCCATGCCATAAAATCTTTCTCTGCGCGGTTATACTCACGGCGATTATCTATCTGTACGAGAAGTGTCTGACGCCGCTTTGCAGGAAGCTCTGGGAGTACCTCCTCCTTGGTACGGCGGAGCATGATACCTTTCAATGACTCCGCCAACTCTCCGAGATTTGAGGCTCCAGAGAAGTCCCAAACAGTCTTCTGCCCGAAGTGCAACTTGTGGGCGGCAGTGTATCGCTTATGCCACGAAAAGAATGATTTTGAGTTATATCGCTTCGGGTCGATTACACAAAGTTGGTTCCACAGCTCTGATGGGCGGTTGAGAATTGGTGTGCCGGTGAGTAGTATTTTGTGAGGGACTGATTTGGCAAGCTGAGTGGCAGCCTTTGACCGCGCAGATTTTGGGTTTTTGATTGAATGAGATTCGTCGAATATAAGTATTTTTGGGTCATAACCCTTTAGAACTGGCAATTGTTTACTCAAAATATCATAATTGATTATAACAATGTCACCCGACAATGCTTTTATTTTACCACCATTGATAACTTCTATGGTGTCCCCAGTCTCCAGCCACATCTCTGCCTCGCGTTCCCAGTTGAGTTTAAGGGATGCGGGACAGACGATGACCGCCGGGCGGAGTTCTGGATGCAATGCGAGATATGCGAGCGACTGACAGGTTTTCCCGAGGCCGGGTTGGTCAGCGATCATGGCGATGCCTCCGCTGCTCTCGACAAACGCCAGCCCGCCTTTCTGAAACCCCATCATCTCTTTGCCATTACCAAAGTGTTCGGGCACGAGAGTAGGGGCGCCGGGAATCGGCGGCACGCTGATAATGTCGGCAGACAGGGCGGATTTCGCACATTCGACCCGTGGGTCATAATGAGCGAACGTGTTGATTATCCATTTAAGATAACTGGGATTGGTTTTCGCGATCTGCGCGTAGGTCTTATCACGGTGCTTCCCGAAACCAAGAGTTTGGGCAGGCATGGTCACCATCTGATGATTTGGTACTCTTCGCATACCATCTTGCCGCCCAATCCAGCCAACACATCGCGCAGCGCAACGCCGGTTGGGGGGTCGATGTAGTCTGCCTGAGCAAGTTCGTTCGCATACCAGTTGTCCCATGGTATATAATCGGACTCGTGATATATCGTATCATTGATGATGATTCCGGAGACATAATCGATCAACAGTGGTACGACCTCCGTGATGGTTACGCGCTTCCTCCAGCTCCATTTACTGCGGTATGGGAGACCTTCCCATCCATGCCAAAGGATCTCATCGCCTTCGCTAACTTTATTACCGATCCGGATTGTTTGGCGACATTCCCCCGAACGAATTGCAGATATTTTTGGGGGGTAGGTCATCGCTCTGACGTGTTTTTTCATGGGATCACCTCTTCTGCATATTAATCGATATGTCACCATCTTCATTGAATTCCACGATACCTATCTGGGCGCCGCCGAGCCATACATTCCCGTCCTTGATTATGAGATTCTGAATGGCGTTGATTGCTCGACCAAGGTGTTCAGCGTCTTCGCGCCCATGTATCTTATCGTCGCAGTCGTCACATACCTCGATCACCGCATTGGGGTCAAATTTCCTGGGGTACCACAGATGATGGCGAGAGGTTGGGGCATCTGTTGCGCCGCACCTCTCACATACACCAGTCAGTCGAATCTTTTTCTGGTCTCGGTGGCGGATGGTGGTTTTTTCAATCGAATCTGGTTCCATAATCATCACGTCCTATTTACCATATAAACAGCATTATATACGCGTATGCTCACAATGCTGTGATCCCAAGTGCTGCACCAATTACCATCTCCCCATCAATCATATTGAGGTGAGGGGAGGTGCCATCAATTAGCGCATAACTCGTGCTTACCATCGCGTACTGTTCTTTGCTCATATCAGCCATGATGTTTCATCTCCTCCGGCATATAACGATGTTGAATGGTGATAATGCTACATCAGGCAACACATCTATAAAGTATATAAACGATACAAGGAGAAAGTCGCCTGAATTGATGTGGGGTTTTTTGTGCAAATCGTTCAGCCAGATGATGTAGTGGATGCGGCCGAGCGCACGAACCGATTCTTCTTGATTGAAATAATCATGCCCGGCGGTGGTTACTGCTGCTTTTATCTCATCAATTATTGTGTTGAAGTAAGAACATAGTGTCATATTGTTTCATTCTCCTGCGCAAGTTGCGCAATATACTATGTGTCACTGATAGTATATAAAGGTTTTGGAACGCTTATGATCCTAACGAGTACTCCCCTGAAATCACCTACTACAATCCGGTTGGTGATAGAGGCTACGTGGTCGCGGTCATCGTCTTCGATGATTCCGGATGCCTTGATTCCGTCCAGAATGAACTTTACCGCGGCGAACACGTTGTCAGGATCTCTCTTCTTCTTTGTTTCGATCCAAGTTATATCGAGAGCGACGGCGACGTCGCACCGGGGGAGAGTCTGCACAATGATCTCCTCCGCGACGAGATTGGTGTACTTCTTTTTCTGCGCAGCGGCAGCGTATTTATTACCGCGCGCAGTCCGGATCATCTCATTAAGCGTCGGGAGGGGAAAATCAAGAAAAATGGATACGGAGGTCATTTGCCACCCACCCATTCCTCGTATGTCTGCACTTTCCCACGCGGCGCGGCGGTCAAATAGTCGGGCATCCGTGCATTAGTAGGAGATACTGATCCAGAACTGGACTGTTTAGCAATGGCAGCAGCTCCTTTTGATGAAGACCTGAACATCTCCGCGTCACCACCGGTTATCTCAACCACATCATTTTTGTACGTGTCGGTCACATACACCTTATCACCGATTACCCATATTATCGCCGGGGCATGTCCTCCATACGATTCTATGTTCCTCGCGCGCTTCCCATCGCCCATATCCTTCCACGCTATCCTTTGTGCTTCTCTACGCGCCTTCTCATTTGTGATGGTGTTTGATGTTTTTGTTTTCATTGTTTTTACGACAGCGTTTCCTACGTTCTTGAGTTGTTCTGATATTGTCATGATATCAGTATGTTGTCATAAGAGGTTATAAACCTTTCTGTTCCAAAAATTTCAAGTTGTGGCACAGATGATCCAGTAAGAAAAAAATGTATAAAAAAACAAAGAAACGTTGATATGGCGCAGGGGCTGCGCACATATCATGATGTGGCTAATATTGCTACACCAGTAATGATTACTGAAAAAATCGTTATACACGTGCCGACGTCGCATAACATGTTCATCGTATCCATGTTACTACATCTCCGTGATGATTACCACTGGTTCAAGAAAACGGGTTGCGATGCGGCGTTCGGTGCCATCCCGGTTGAGTATGGTGAGAGCTGGGTCATCACATGTTTCTGTGCGCACGACCACCCCAGTGAAAGAGTCGCCGGTCAATGCCTCATACTCCATCGTTGTGGCGACGGTTGCTCCCAGTCCATAATCAGCGCGGTGCTCAATATTTTCGTGCTCGACAAAGACCAGTACAGCAACGAGGATCAAGACGATTGCTGCCCCGCCGATAAACAATGTTTTTAACATTGTTGCTTGGAAGCGATCTATCGACGCATTCGCTGCATCCCATGGGTATCTTTTTTCACATTCGTTCATTATTTCATCTCCTTTGGTTGTTATGTGTATAATCTACTATTTTATCCTGCCGAGTGAGAGTATGTATACGAGCATCAACACCATGATGACAAACAATGCTGCTAAAAACATGAATGTTATCTGTATGTCGTATGGTAGGTTACGAATAATGTCTATGAATTCTGGCCAGGTACGAACAAGCAACACATAGCAGATGGCGAGCCCCGCTGCTGCCAGAGCGGCGGGAACGAGTGGGGTGTTAATGTTGGTCATAATGTTATTCTCCTGCGCAAGTTGCGCAATGTACTATGTGTCACTGATAGTATATAAAGGTTTTGGCACATCAATACTTCTTTGTGTGCAGGCGGCACGGAACTTCAAACTCTGGATTGTTTCCGCTTACATACGCCGACGTATTGCCCCTGAATATAGGGGATGAGCACCGCCCAGTTATAGAGTGGTGCAGGTCAGTCCGATCATGTGGAACGAATAACTCACAATCTTTGCATCGCAGCATGGTTATACCCCCGTCCCAGGGATGATTATGATTATACCAGTTGGTTCCGTCTCTTCCTCAACCATCTCTGGGAAGTAATGCGCGATGAACTCGGATATCGACGTGAATATGTGTTCGGGCATGAGGTCACACCGACCCCAAACATCGCACCCTCGGGCGGTTACCTTTATCCGTAAATAACCGATTCGCCATCTTCTTCGCCTCTTTCTCGGTTCCGATGAAGACGAACTCGTTGCCAACGTCCTGAGGGGACGTGAGCTTCCACGTGGGGTCACTGCCTATACGGTACAAACCTTTGAGCTGTGGGGGAGATGATTTCATACGGTACCTCCCCCCTCGACCAAGTGTGTTGCCAGATTGTCGGCAGTCGCCAAGAGGGTAACAAGTGGGTACGCATCAACCGCAGCGTTATAAGCTTTGCCGATGGCAGAGCCGGAGGTGACACCTTCTGTCCAAGCTCCCATGTGCCAGCGGATCGCTGCGGCTTCGGCGTCTGATAGGTCGATGAACCGCGAGACGGTGTATAAACTCTTTTCACCGTGCCCGAGTGGCAGGAGATCGTTTACGCCCCATCTGATATAGGATTCCCATTTTCCATGATCATCTTTGCGCCATGCCTGCTCTTGTACATAATAGTTCGCCTTGCACACGTCATGGAGAAGGGCGGTTAAGATTATCTGATCGACTGGTATCTTAGTGTCGAGTCGGTCGTCGAGTGTATCAAGCATCACGTAGACGTTCCACGAATGTTCTGCCAATCCCCCAACATAGGCACAGTGGTGCCGGGTGCTTGCAGGAGCATCGAAGAAATCTGTCCCCTGATTAAGATATTCGACCAAGCGCGGCATTCCTGGGCGGTTGGTACTCGACAGTGCCATGATTATTTTTTGTTTTGTGGTGTACATGTTATTATCCTTCTGGGTTCAATTCGTCTATGATCTGAAAACGGTTGCATGTTTCGAGATAGTCCATCATGTTATCGGTTTTGGTTGTCATCACGGTCCGGCGACAAACCACCGAGGTTGGGGTGGTGATGTGCCCATGTTTACAGATTAAACAGCATTTTTTGACTTGCGTTGTATTGTTCATAATATTGTCCTCTTTATAGATGCACATCCCTTATTCGAGACGATCGTATATAAGGCTTTCGCTTCCGGATACGGCTGCGCAACGCCTCGATGCACGTACCGCCGTTATTGAGACATAATATCGGTTTCTGGCATACCCCACCTTGTCTTCGGTGATGTGGACATCTGGTATGCATACATAGTATCGTGGTCATTTCTTAAACCTCCGCCCTCTCGGGCAATCATCACAGTATTGAAGCACGAACCGCCCACACTTCTCGCGAAGTGACCGACAAGAATAACTATACCCCCCATCCTTGTGCAACACGCTTTTCACCTGTTTAGCGGTCACTATTTGGTCATAATCTGCCTGATTCGAGAATAGGCGACATATTGCAGGGAATTGCAGACCGAGGTCCCGATACGCACACACAATCGCTATGCGCGTATAGTGGCCGCCGCCCGCCGTGAGTTCTGTATTATTCTCGAGACACGCCTGTAAGCATGGAGGAACTCCTCCGGTCGATCCAACGGGACGCAATGATTGGGAGGGGGCAGGAGCCGTGTCACCCAGATCTTCCATTGTCACAGAGGGTTTATATGAGTCCGGCGTCTCAAACCCTGATATATCAATGGGGGTGACATCGAACTCATCCACGTACCCGAAGTTGTCGTTGATGTATCGGTACTCTGTGCCCTTTTTCTGATGGCGGGAGAACGGTAGCCGCACGAGGTTGCCATAATCCCCCTCTGGGATATCCCGCTGCTTCGGGAACATCTCTGTTTCCGGCAGTTCAGCGTTGCGCGCAACCCACCTGATAAAATCATACGCCTCAGCGGCCTTCGCTGGTGGATCGAAAAAGATGTGAATATGGTAACACCCTGGGCTACTCTCTGCAAACGTATAGGGAATACCAAAGGATTTGAGCGTGAATATTATTTTTGATGTCCTCCCTTGTACGATGTCAATCGGTATAGTCTCCTTCCCTTCGTGCCCGTCTACATCGAAAAGTGCGAATTTGCATGTGCTATCTGGAAAAGAAGTGTAACACCCAATAGTGATTTTGTGCTCCAGGTGCCGGATCAGGGCGGCATCTGTCAGCTCCTTCGCGACCTTGTGATACCGCCCATCCTTCTGCTGCCTCGCGTACACGTCCTCGCGCGTGATGATATGAGAACGCAGGAATTCCAAGTGGTTATCGGGTGTTACGTGCATAACTTACCACTCCCGGCTTGATATTGGAAATGCTACGGACATGACCATAGCCATCAGAACAAATACCGCAACAGCCAGCACCTCGATGATGGCAGTTATGACGTAGACCCCATGTAGACCCACTGTCAATAATGATAATATGATTGTGGCAGGTTCAGTTATTGTCATGGATCATTTGCCCCAGTTACGAGGGTGAAAGGGGTTTCCCGTGATTTAAGTATGCGCGCCCATATAGCATCATCCTCGAACCGCATCTGGTCAGCTTCTTTCTTTAGAATTGATGACATGGTATCACCGCATCTGCGCCAGATATGGGCTCGTGTCGGGAAGTACCCGGACGCGGTCGCGGGGGGTTGTTGGTGAAAGTATGTGCCTTTTATGACCATTGATATGTATAGTGGCGTGCACAAAGCGAATGCGTTGTGTGTTCGTCTGTCGTGCGTGGTGGCGGTTAGCAGCCCGCTGTTTATTTTCTGTTATAGTTTCGTTCATAGTGTTCGTCTCCTGCGCAGGTTGCGCAATATACTATGTGTCACCAATGGTATATAAAGGTTTTGGAACGTCCGTAACGGTGACCACAAAGTTTATATACTGGACAGTACAACTATAATATGATCAACAGCTACCAAAGCTGGATGTGGCAGCGCGTCATTGTGCCGCGCTGTCCCGATTCTCCTACAGGAGCATGATTTGGTGGTTAGGAGTGTCAAAATGAGACAAGAAAAAGCAATACTACACAACCGCTTCAACGGCGAAAACACGCCAGTTGAACACTTGGATGACCGCCTCGGGAACATGCTCGTAGATGAGATGATATTCCCATACGCTGTGAAACAATTTGATCCGCGCAACACGAAAGATATGGGGAAGAAATTCAACCCGCGACGCGCGTACGCGAACCGGGTGATAGCATGACTATAATGGAGCACCCGAGGTTTTGTGGGCTTATCGATGATTTGCAGGAGACGTTCGATGATGAGCCCGGTCTTTTTGAAGAGGTTTTGGATATGATAGAGGAGATGATCTTCTGACCTCAGACCCGAACAGAGAGAAGATATCAAGGAAAGTAGAGGAGATTGATGGTGCATGGGTCGAAGAGATGTCGCGGCAGAACGATGTCGAGGCGTCATCGCTTGCGTCGATCTACGTGTCCGACCGACTTGAAGAAGACGGGCACGCCGTACCAGCGGTTGATATGGTGTACAACGTTAGTGATAAAGGTGTTGAAAAATTCAGCGTGGAGGCGTTCGCTGCATGGGCAGAATCCGTATCGGGTGAGCGGTTTATATCGCTCAATCAAGGCAAAGACCCGTACATCTACAAAGATGGAGTATATATACAGCATGTGGAAGGATGGCTCAAGGCAGTTATGAACGCGTGTAACCAGAATGCCGGACTCACAACCCATTATGTCAAAGAAGTTGTGGCGCGCGTTGGAGCAAACAGGATGATGGATGAGGGAATGTTTGAAGAACAAGACCACAACATCACTGTAATAGGCAACTGCGCGCTCAACACCCTTACTGGGGAGTGCCAAGACTATGACCCAGACCACGTAGCATTCTCAAAACTTAGTGTGAAACATGTTCCGGGGGCACAATGCCCAGTATGGATGGAGTTTTTAGAGTTCACGTTGGAAGAGGATGACCGGATGAGCCTACAGGAGCTATTCGGGTATTGCCTTGTCAAGGGTTATCCGTATCATGCGGCGTGGTTCCTACTTGGAAGCGGTCTGAATGGGAAGGGGACGTCTATGGATATCCTGCGCGCGATGCTTGGGCGGGGGAACTGTTCGGCGGTGCCGCTCCAGGAAGTAAATGAGCGGTTTTATTCGCATGATCTATACAACAAGTACGCAAACATCTCCGGGGATACTTCGCCGCGCGCGTTATGTGATGCGTCGATGTATAAAATGCTCACTGGTGGTGATGAGATCCGGGTGGAACAGAAGGGAAAAGATGCTTTCGACTTTGTGAATCACGCTAAGATAATCAGTTCGATGAACGAACTTATGAAGAGTGACGACCAGACGGATGGGTTTTTTAGGCGATTCGTGCTGATCCGGTTCACCAAGAACATCACCACCGAGCGCATCAGGGAAAAGGATGGGTTTGAGCAGGAGATTATTAACAACGAAATGCCGGGGGTACTGAATTGGGCGATAGAGGGGCTCAAGCGCGTGCGCACACAAGGAGGGTTCTCTTGGCAACTCGGGAAAAGCAAAGATGATCTGCGTAAGATATGGAATGCGGAAGCTGACCGACCGGAAGCGTTTATCAACGAGTGTTGTGAACGTGGTGGGTTCATAGAACCCGGTACATTCCACCATGCTTACACCAAATGGCATGATGGTAAGTATGGTGTGCCACCAAAGGAGGAGCAGGGCGATATAACGAAAGCGCATGGCAGATACGGGTTTAGCAAGGGGCCGCGTAAGACATACGACAATAATCACCTATGGGACGGGCGCATGACCATAAAATGCTATACTGGCGTCAGCCTCAAGAATACACCGGCCAACCTGTCTGTATACCCTGATTATGTGGATGCTCACTGGCATGAGATAACAGAGAAGGGCGTGCCGGATCAGGGAGACCATGCGAAAGGTTTAAATAGTATGCGTGGTAAACAGGGTGGTAACATGCCACTACACACTGATGATGAGATTGTGTACCCGACCCAATCCACTGGGTCAGAGATAATGGCAATGATACAAGATCGTGTTAGCGCGTACGGTGGCAACGACTCACCTCATGCATTGAGCGTTATAGAATGTTGGATTGAGGACAGAGGTCACAATATGGATGATATTCAGTTCTGTATGACGATGTATCGACAGGGACACCGAGTATTCATGCCTTGTATGAAGGAGGCGTGAGGCATGAGAAGTATTTTAATGTACAGATGTTTAGATTTTTGTGCCGTATATACCGGCATGGGTGGTGTGGGCTCTACCATACCATCCACTCTTTATATAGAATCGCTAACAGTAGAGCGATGACTACCATGACTACCATGTGACTACCGGGTGACTACCGGGCAATCACTGCGGCCGCTATCGTAACTACCATAACTACCGGTTTTCCATACTCCAATACTATATACATACTCTATTACTTTATACTCTCTAAGTAGGTAGTTATGGTAGTTATAGTAGTTAAGGGGGAGGTAGATAGTGAATATAATGACTACCATAAAAATAAGGTGGTGGTAGTCGTGGTAGTTATGTATCTACTGATGCTGGTTAGATTACTTAAATCAAATGGTTTCGATATTGATGAGCGAGTGTGTGGTGTACATACAACGTCGCAGCATAACGATTATCCATTCTCAAACAATCGGAGTGGTGGGACTCCCTACTATCCTCATCCCACCGGCGCACTTTCTCAACCTCTGAACTGTGCCCATAACCCTTACCTGTAACTTATGGCTGTTGTCAACAACAAGGTACCAAAGCTCACCGCTCTGCAATCTTATGGTGAAAGATATGGTATTATATGGCGGACATATAGAACGTCCCACACAGCCTCTCTCTATGGCTCAACCATATTTTATTTATAACATGAAACATCCAAAAGGTTTATATAGGATTAATGACACATATAATATTGCACCATGTGTGCAGGAGACGAATATTATGATAAACAAAATGAACAATGAAACCAGAACATCTGGAACCGACGTATCCAACCTTGGAGATAACAGCACGATGATTGTGAGAACAGCAGACGGGAAAGAAATCAAACTACGTCTATATGGGAGATGAAACATCATGGATCAAAAACATCGCAACGAAACAAATTCAACACTCTGTCTCATCGCTGCGGCGATTGCGATTGCTGGAGCATACACTCACAACATCCACTTCATCACAATAGCCGCACTCCTCACGGTGGCATGTATCATCGACTCGCGAGGACGGTGAACATCATGACTCAAGCATCTGATTTTTGCAGGAGATGTGGGTGTGAACCAAACGACCATGAATGCCGGATCAACAACACGCTTCTGAATCCAAATGGAACATACCAATGCAAGCTCTTGAGATATCAGCGCAACCTATTGAGACAATGATGTGGCCCCCAGACTTCCTAAAGAACGAACTGAACATGCACGACCCGGTACACCTGATATGTCTTGCGCAGATCATTGTGACCATTGTGCTTGTTACGTTGTTGCTGATACTTGAAGGATGATCTTATGAAAGAAGGAACCCGTGATCTGTTATTGGTATGGCGAGGGATAGGCGTGTTTGGGAGTGTGGTGTCGGGGATTGTGTGGCTGGTTACCAAAGTGTTTGTGTGATACTGTTTGTGTAATACTGTTTGTGTGATACTCGGTGCGTCCTGACCGAAAGGTTTATATACGATGAGCGCATAACATAGTTTTATGCAGTATGCAATCACACGAATAACGCACCAAGGGGGTGACACAAACAAATGTTTAATAAGCTAACAAGGTTCCTGAAGAACGATAAGGCAAACATGGACATGCTCGGCTCAATCGCTATCGGGCTACTTGGTCTTGTAATCATCTTCTCGATCGTCATGACGATCGGGCCGAAAATTGATGATACCCGTCCTACAGATTTGGCGGCGGACTCAGACTGGAACTCGACCTATAACACGGATCTTGTCGAACCGGCCACCCTTTGGTCTGACAACGCGACCTTCATCTCGCTTGCGGCAATGGTGATAATCATCTCAGTCTTGATGTTCTATATCTTTAGGATGCGCGGAGGGGCAGGCGGCGGAGCAGGAGGTATTTAGACGAGTGGTTGGGGATAAAACCCCAATTACTCTTCTATCATCCTTTCTTTCTTTTTACCATATCATTGTTTCAAGTTCCAAAACATTTATATACCATTAGTGACCCATATAGTATTATGAACAAAGTTCCTACCAAAGCTCTACATCACATCACAATCGATGGATGCAGATTTGAAACTGTTTTGCGATATAATCCCTCCACTGATTATATAGGGATCACAACAACGCGTAGAGGCAACTACACCAATGGACGTGCCAAGCGAGCGGAATATGCTAAAACCCGGCGCAGAGAGAACCCGGAAGCGAACGCCGCGCAGTTAGCATCTAATAAGAAATGGAGGGATGATCACCCAGACTATATAGCAGATTACCTGGTCGGCTATCGCACTGAACATAAAGAAGAAATCAAAGACACCGCATCCGCTTATTATGATAAACGTAAGGATCATATCCTCGCTCGCAACAGTCGCTATGCACATGAACATCCGAGAGAATCAAGGGATTACGTCCTGTCCCCTCCCCTGTGTATCAAGCTTAACCAGCCGTTCCCAGGGAGTGTGGGTCACCACGTAACATCCGGAACTTTGATCTACATTCCCGAGGAGATGAACAAGGGCACGCTCCACAACATACGGACTGGTCGGGGGATGTATGACATCAACTCCCAAGCAATCAATTACTTACGTGGTAGCATCTGACTGACCGAAACCTTTATATACATTGTAGCCCTATCATCTTTAAACGAGGTGATAATAATATGAAATTGTTTAAGGATAAGCGTGCGAACATGGATGCTCTCGGCGCGTTAGCAATTGGGCTGCTGTCGCTTGTCGTCATTTTCAGTGTTGTGATGACAATCGGTCCAAAGCTGGATGATGTGGCGGCGGTTGATGCGGCTGCTTATGCTACGGGGACGCTGACGTTCTCGGGCAATGTTGCTGATACTGAGACTGTGGTGATTAATGGGATAACTTATGAGTTCGATAACACGGGGTCCATAACGGCTGGCAACGTGCTTGTGTGTGTCAATTCATCGCTCACTCCGGCTGTGGCGACAGTGAACCTGACGGCAGCGATAAATGGTAACGCGACAACGTCAGCTATTTTAACTGCATCATCCACTGCGACTACTGTGGCCCTGACGTATGACACGATGACTGGGGCTGGCAATTCTGTGACGACGACTGAAGCGGTGACCAATGCAGCGTTCGGAGCTGCTACCTTACTCGGCGGTGTTGCTGATGAGGGATGGTCAGATTCATCAATACCAACACCGGCATCAGTATGGAGCGATAACGCAACGTTCATCAGCCTTGCAGCGATGGTTGTGATAATATCACTACTAATGTTTTACGTGATGAAGATGCGCGGGCCGGGCAGCGGAGGGGGGATATGACCCCCACCCATTCTTTTATAATGATATGATCAACCCCAACCCTTATATACCATCACAACCAATTACACTTCATGGTGATCTAAATGAATGAAACAATTGAAAACATGCTCCATATTCCACAAGAGTATGAGATGGCGCAACTTCCCACCACCCCATATCTGGTGAGCGTGGAAGTGATGAACCACCCGGACGTGATCTGATGGACCCGGGATACGCTGAAGACCAATATCAAGATTTCGGGGCAGAAGCCCTCGAGAACGAACCCGTGTCTGCGCCATTCGATGAGGCACAGTATCGATATAACGCCATGATCTCACAGACGGATTTCCTTCCGTACATGGCAAACCGTGTTGATAATACCCCGTTCACTCGTGCAGCAAAAAGATCGCTCACGGACTTTCTCGCTGCCTTCTTCAATCAGAGCGTGATACTATCATATTCTTCGTCTGTCAGGGAAGCCACGCTGCGGTTTGACCTTGCAATGATCGAGATGAAACCATCCTTTGCCCCATCAGATGTTCGGCTCCGGGAGTACCCTGGGATAATGGGGGCAATGCGCGCACAGTTTGAGTTCCTGATGTCTCGGACGGTCGGTGGCGCGAGGACGAGAGAAAGAGTGTTGCAGCACGGCACCGTAGTCACCTCTCGACATGAGATGGTGCAACAGAAACCTGACGCAGAGAAGAAGGAAAAATTATTTGGAATATAAGGAGGTAAATAATGGTAACAATAAGCAAACGACTGTTGCGCTCGATTGGAATGGGTTTTATAGGAGCAGGATGTGTATTGGCCGTATCCGCGTGCGCTCCATTATACGGCTGCAATGGGGATGAAATTGGCATCGGATTTCTGGCAGGTATAATAACAATGGGAGCCATGGCTGTGTACATCAAATACAACCCGCTGCCAACAACGGGGGGTAAATAATATGGAAACGATAGATAACATCATCGGAATATGGATGGTGTTCGCTGGTATCTCATTGGCCGCGTACGCTGACTCACTCGTCCTGTATATGTCCACCCTATCTGGGGCTGAACTGTACATAACAGCCATAACATCCGCTGTTTTACTTGGTACGCCAGCCGGTGCATTGATCGCAGTCGGGTGGCTACAGGCGATTGGTAAGGTAACCATTCGGATAGAAGAAGGGGGCAAATAATATGGTACTTGGAGAAATCTTCATCTCTCTCGACTATCTGATGATCGGACTCGTCGTCGCCGTGCTCGGCTGGGCGGCGTTTGTGCTGTACTGGACGGATATCAAGAAGTGGGTTCCAGAGGCGGCGACGTTCAAGAAATGCCGGAAGAAAGGCCTCCCCATCCTCGAAGTTATATCGGGTGGCCGCATCGGCTGGGTCGCTGGTGAGAAGACGGAGAAAGGCAACCTCGATTTCAAAGACCGCACGTACGGGCTTTTCGTTGATCCTCGTATTCTCGGGAATGTTCCTGCGCTGGTAACAAAGGGTGCATTACAGGTGCTTCATTTCGCAACCAAGTTCCCATTCCCGGTCACTCCGGGCAGCTCATCGGCACTGGTCGATATCCGGAACTATGCACGCGCAAATCACCCAGAACTCTCTTTCCTTGATGACCTGATGCTGATGCAGCTTGTCGCTACAGACCGCGCAGATCTGGAGTACAATACTCAAAAAGTTGTGTCTCGGGTAGACGCTTTGATGGACACTGACGCAGTCGTGTTATCAATCATTCAGGTGCAAGAGGCGACATCACAGATACAGTGTAATGATGGTATCATACCATTCGAGGCCGGGATACAACTCAACCCATCGGTCTTCCTATCACAGGAAGTCGCCTCGATGATAAACATCGTTAGAGCGCAGATCGAGATGTCACACGATAAGAAGATGGACGACATTATGAAGTATGGAATGGCGATCTTCTTCGTCCTGCTTGGTGCCGGACTACTTCTCAAGATCGGGGGGTTCGTATAATGGATTTTAAGATAAAACCAGCCCGCCCAGATGGTATCTCCATCCGGGTTGATTTTTGGGTAGAAACTTGGGATGATGTGGCCACACTAATGCGGCACCTCGATCGCACAGACATGCTACTGAATAAACATGGTACGGTATTATGAACCAATCAACCGAAACCACCGAAGGGACAGATTTTAAACTGTCCCGTTCTGATCTCCTCGCCGAAATCAAAGAACAGATAATCATCCTGAATGAGAATCTGACGAACGGGGAGACTGAACTCCGTTTCGGCCGCGCCGCCGCACAGGGCGTACCACAGCCCCTTGCAGATGTATATCGTGCCCTCTCTCAGCTCGTGAAGCTGACCAGAGAGATACTTTCTCCATATCTGCTGGAAAGGTGCGAGTCATGGCTCGATAATGCCACCCACCTTGATGATAAGAAGGAGTTCCTGATAGCAGCGCGCACTCATTCAAGGAATGTACAGGAAGAACTTTTCAATATCGGAATCAAAGACACGAATATAGTCCGCCCGGTTGCGTTCCCGATGACATATTACCTCGATCAGATGGAGGAGGATTAGATGGGTGGGATAATCTTCTCAATCATTATGTGCGCGATGTTCCATGTTATATGTGATCCCCCATTTTGGGCGACGGTGGGCATCTGCATCATCATGTGTGTGCAGTATGCGACGATATATACAATTACTGGTATTATAAGGGAGTGTGCAAATGTTGAATGAAATTATGGACGAGATGTCCGGTAGCCCACCCCTTCCAGATGTCGGCGACATTCAGCAGCCAATGGCGTTCCAAGGAAAACTCGACTTCGGGATGTTGTATCACCAACTTTTCTCTGGAATGCAGCGCCTCCATGGCACGAATCAGGACGAGCGCGCACGGGAACTCTTCTACAATTCCATCGGGCATTTCGCGTGTCTTTGGGACGCGGACTTTGTAAAAGCGTTTGTCCACATCCAGGAGATGTTTGACGGCGACATGGTCTCGCAGTACAGGTTACACATCCCGGAGTTCTCGCGGCTCATGCAGCGCACCGGAATAGCTCCTAAGCCAGATGTGAAGCTCGTTGTAACACCTGATTGGGAAGTACCGAAGACGCTTGAGGATTTCAAGGATGCTCCCGCAGACGGTGATACTCGTGATACTGATCCGTTTGAGGACGATACCCCGTATACGGAGTTTGAGCAATGACCAAAAGGTTTAAGTACTATGGCGCAACATAATCAGTTAGACGAGGTGAGAAAAATGGCATATTATGGCAAAGCATATAATAAGAAGTTTGGTAAGAAGACCTACCATCTACTTGGTGGCTTTAACACGAAATCCGCCGCCAATTCTGCCGCTGGGAAAGCCCGCCGCGCGGGAAGGCTTGCGCGCGTTGTGAAAGTTGCGGACGGGTATAATGTGTATTATACAGGCGCATGGATGTCCCGAGTGGTTGGGTAATATGGATGGCAAAAAACAACCATATTCCAGCGAACGTTTGGAGACTGCGCGCTTTCTCGCGCATGTCTTCCATTCAAGACTATTTCTGGATTAAATATCTGAACGCATCAAATAGCTATGTTGCTGATGTGTACCATGTGTTGTTTCTAATGTTTAGGAGGCAAAGCGATGAAAGTTGTGTATGAATGTGGCTGTGAGGCAGGAGGGGATCTGATATCTTCCCATTGCCCAGTCCACGCAAAATCTCCAATAGTTGCAGAGTTCACGTATATTCGAGGACGATGGTATGAAAACTTGGAGGACGATGGATGACCGAAAGGTTTAAGTGTTTTGGCACCCAAACTTAACCATATAAGGAGGACAATACTATGAAGATAAAACGAGGATATTATATCAACGACCATTCCGGAAAAGAGTGTTTTGTGAAGTATACCTATTTTTTCACGGTTGCTTATGAATATCCGGAAGATGGGGATAACGCTCACCCGCACTATACACATTTCAAGACTTTCGCTCGCAATTGGTCACCATCTGTGTACTATGTATACGCCAACGATTCTAAGGAGAGCGGAGTATGATCGAAACACAAACCGCCCATGAGAAATTATCACCATCTCTTCTGTCAGAGATGCGCGTTAGGAAAAAGTATTATTGGCATAAATATGTTTACACCACAAACTGGTTCGAGAGAAAATATTATCACTTCATGTGGTGGACAATCAGGTGGTGGTGATATTGCCTGACTGGACACCCATCTTTAAATCAGATTTCCGTTTCTCCCAACCATTCAATATCTTTGAATTTGTCAGGGATGCGGTAATTCGTAAAAACGAATCCATAGACTTCTTCCTCGCCGCTGACCGGGGGATGGGCAAGTCTGCGTCCGCTATGTCGCTCGCCATGATGCTTGACCCGAACTTCAAAGTTGAACATTGGTGTTTCACACAGGACAGGTTCATCGAGCTCATCACCTCCCACCAGAAAAAGGGCACCGTTATAGTGTTTGATGACGTCGGCACCGCAGAAGGCAGCAGCAGCCGAAAGTGGCAGAACGACGCCGCCCATGATCTCGCCGATATAATGCAGGTAAACCGGACAGACGGGATAATCACAGTTGGCACCTCGTTACAACTGGGTAGGATGGAACTTCGGCTCCGCGCCGGGTTCAGGGTGTTGTGCCAACCGGTTCGCAAACTCACTGCACAGGAGACCGGAAACGGGATGGCAATTGATACCGAGATGCGCTTACGCACTGTTGACGTGTTCGATGACGCTGTCAGGTACAAACTTTGGAGATACGCCCCTGGCGGCCGGGTGAAATATGTCAGGCTATTCCATCCACCTGCTGACATCTGGAATAAGTATCAGGTGGTCAGGAAAGATTTCCTTGATGGTGTAAAGGCACGCCGAGAAGAGAAAGCCGCAGCAGCAGTCGAGCGCAAAGAGAAGAAGGAACATAACGCAATTAAGAAGGCACTCAAGGCAACCGACAAGGAGTGGGCGCATGAGATACACGTGAACCCCATGAACCTTGTTATGTACCGGAATGTGCTCAAAGCCGTGAACACTGACGGAAAATCAGATCTTATGAAGAAGCCCGAACTTATCAATGTGATAGCGGCGATGACGCTGACCAAGCCAGCCACCAGCGAGGCGAAGATACGGAAACTTGTGACGACCGGTGTTCTCACCCAGATCGGGGCGTATGGAAAAGATGGCAAGAAGTCATTTGAGTACGAAGTTTCTGATAAGGGCATGGCAATGATTGATAACATGGCGATCCATTCGGAATGAGCGAAATGTTTATATACTATATTGTAACATATTGAGGTATACGAGGTGATGAAATGGTGAATGGAATATATATCAAACAGTTCAAACAGATCGATGGCAGCAGGTACCGGGTGCGCTCGATAAAGACTACCAAGGCGGAAGCTGACAAGGTAGCAAATAGGGTTCGGTCAACTGAGACATCTGCAAGGGTTATTAGAATGGCAAACAGTGTTGCGAAACATGGTGCCATCCCACGGGTTCATTATGTGGTATACATACGATGAACGAAACAACCGCAACCACCCTACAGCGAACGTTTGAGGACTGTGCGCTTTCTCGCGCACGTCTTCAGACCTCTATAATCTCAAAGACGGGCAACATTGACACCACGTTCTTCTCGTTCCACTCCCATTTCGCCGCACTCTACAACCTGTCGCTACCAAATGAGGAGTTGCGCGCAATACCACATGGAGAGGGAAATTTGATCGACGAAGTATCGGAATGGCTCTCGTCTGCAAAGAATAAGAAGGACGCAGACCACGGCGGCATACTATTTGAGCAGTTCACCCGCGCATTGACTTCGGTTGGGTTGCTGTGAAAAAAATAGTCATGTGGTGTAGCGGTCAATCATCTTGGGCCTTGGACCCGATGACCCAGGTTCAAATCCTGGCATGACTATGACAGAAAGGTTTATATAGGTGCAGACCGTATGTTAAGACAACGAGGTGAATAAATATGGTCAAAGGATACACGGAAGTCGATTCGACCCATAGCAAAAAGACCGCTAACAAAGAAGCCACTTCACTCCGCAACCGCGGGTATGGCGCACGTGTGGTTCCGATAATGTACCACAAAGGTAAGCCGATTGCTTGGGCAGTTCTCCGCTCAAACCGAAAACTGAAGAGGTGATTTCCACCTCTTCACCGAAACCTTTATATAGTATGCAACCAAACATGTATGTATGCCACCACAGAAACAATATGTAGTAACAGCATAATGAAAACTTTATCACAATCAGACACAGGAATTGCGTATGGGATAGGGGTGCTGATAGTATTCCTGATCCTGTCATCACTTTTCTACATCGCTTACACCCTTTTCATATCAGAATTGATCAATGTTTTCAACACTGTTATGATACCTACCGACAACGTTTCTGTAGACCGCGCCGGGTCAATGTCGTACCTACGGAATATGTGGGCGGCGGTTCCGTTCTTCATCCTAATAGCGGGGGCACTCTGGGGCGTTATAAGGGCTTTAGAGATGAAGCGGGAGTCTGGGACATGAGCAGCGCAAAATCTCTTTTTGGCAGCTTCTTCATCTTTATTTCTCTTCTAATATTCGCCTTCTTGATTGATATTTCAATCGGACATGCTATAGATGAATTTTTAGTAGCGTTCGCAGAGCGGAATATGTTCGCAAACGTGACCCCTGACTGGGATTCGTCTTGGGAATTGCGGACGTTTGTGACAAACTTCCACTTATTTATTTATACAATTCCAGCAATCGGACTTGGGCAGTTCCTCTATACCGCCATACGGAAGCAACGTTACGACGTATATGAACCAGAGGGGGCTTATTACACATGAACGAGAAAGATAAATCTTACATCAATTCTTTGATCGGCTCCGGTCCACCAAAGCTATCCGATTATGATGGAGATGGATATCCTGACATCTTCGATTGCCACCCACTCGACCCGACCAGAGACGGGTATATCGGCGAGGCTTGGGCGCGGCTGGCGTCTGTCTCATCTGCTGCACGGCGCAGGATATATCGCCCGGTCGCATCCAGCGGAAGGGAGGCGGTCAGCGCAGTGTATCGCAGGGCGTATGGCGCTGGCGCAGCGGCAAGGATGGCGGCAGATACTCGTATCAGGCGAGCAAAAGAGTTTGTGAGAGCACCACCGGCAGAACGAGCAAGACGTATTGAAGCCGGAAAAGAAGCGTTTATTAAGTCGCGCAAGGTCAAGTCTGTCTCGGAAGTATCGAGGAGGATACACGAAGGCACCGCTCGCATCGGCCGCGCAACCAGGGAGCTTGAAGGACGCGTTGCCCCGCGCGTTCAGGATGTTGAGCGCGCGCTCGGATTTCATAAAGCCGCGATCCCTAAAACGATCCGCGCCGCCGGCGAGCAAGTAAAACAACTCACATACGGCATAGCTTTCTCTGGTCCGGCTGCCGCTGTCGAGATGGCTGGAATGGTACCGGGCGGAGTGGAAACGATCGCTCGAAAACCATCTATACTGCCTGCTGCTGCCGCGGTTGGGATGTTCGAGATGGGGCGAGGTGTTTGGCATGGTGCGACTACCGCTCCCGCAAGAACAGCCGGGGAGTTTATCACCATGGGCGCGATTGCAAAGGGGATAGGTGAAGCACCCAAAATCAGTCCATACTACCGGGGGAAGGCTGCTGGAGTGAAGGTTTACACCGGGGAGCCATCGTGGATAGGAAGGCTCCGCGGAAAAAAACCACATCCTACTCCTGAAGCACGAATGGGCGAAATTTTAGATCCCGCGATATACGAAACGCCCCAGAAATTCTATCATGGAACATCAATGGAATTTTTAAGCAGCATATCAAAGACCGGGAAATTGAAAGTCTCTCCGGAAGCAGTATCACTTCGCGGCCCAGCGGGTGGAGAAGCATCGCTCTTCCTATCAAAACCCGGCACACCATACGCAAGGTTCGCGACCCCACAGCGGACAGCGAAGATCGGGACGGGAGATGCTGCGATAGATGTCCAGGTTTTCCAACTTGAACAGATGATGAGGGGCAAGATACCCCGCTCAGAAGGTATCAAAGCTGCCAAACCATCAAAGAAATTATCCGACCTAATATCGGAACGAGAACGGTTAACGAGCGAGTTATACGGGTTAGAACAATCAAAACTCTCCCCACTGAGTCCAAAACGCATGTCAACAGAGGCAAAACTGTATGACACCATGCGCGCGGTCGAAAAACAAGTTGTGAAAGATTATAAGTCCGCAACGGGTGAAAAGGTATCTGTAAGAGATCGCCCAGGAGCCTTCCTTGAAATAGAGCAGAAACCTTTCCGCCCAAGTGAAAAATTGATAGAGAAATCCAAAGCGCGCGAGATGCTACGGGACAAGGAAAAGGCAGGAACTATAACGAAAACAGAACGCGCAAAGCTCCGCCGCATCGAAAGCGAACTTAAAAAAGAAACTCTTTCCGAATACTTCAAAACCCCGCACGGCGAAGTTGTGCCGGGGCCAAAGCCTATGTATGGATATGAGTGGAAGGGTATACCAGAAGCAGAATTCGTGATGCGTGCTGGCACGGAACTTTTCCCAACATCAACGTTTAGGAGCCGTGCATACGCTCGTCTTGGAATAGAAAAGGGCACACACTTCGCCCAAGACCCGTCAACTGGCCGATATGCGGAGATACTCAAAGTAACCACCAAACCTCCGACGTCTGCCCCGCCAAAACATCTTATAGATTTGCCTAAATCGCTCGACCCACTCCGCCAGGCGTTCCCAAGGGCGCGGAAACTATCAAAAAAACAGAAATCGGAGGTTGTACGCATCAAAAGACAAATAACTGATGCGGAGAAGGTTGGCGACTTCGACAAGGTGGTGCGCCTTTCTGATCGGGTCAGGACAATAGAGATGGGGAGACCTATCAGACGCATCGCTGCCCCAGTAAGACGCGTTCCGCGCCCAGAAATTGTGCGTATGACTGAGAGAGATATGCCGCGTATGACTGAGAGAGACATGCCGCGTATGACTGAGAGAGATATGTCGAGAATGACTGAGAGAGATATGTCGAGAATGTTTGGAAGAGAGGTGACACGTAAACCGGCAAGACGCGTCTCCAGAGATGTCGTTAGGGAGGCCCCCCGCACCATTGACAGGGACATCTCCAGAGAACCAATCAGAGATACGATGAGAGACGTGGGGAGAGTGGTGACTCGGAGACCTCCACCAACGGTGTATGTCCCTCCTCCCCCGACCATAACCACGATCACTGCCCCCCCAAAAAAGAAGGATAAAAAGAAGACCAAGAAACGGGAAGCCGGACCCGAAATGGCGATCGGTTGGAAACAGCGACACGAACTGCTCACGTTGGATGACTTCCTTGGGTACAAACCATGAACCAAAAAGTTTAAGTACTATCAATACAAAGTCAACCAAGAGGCTACCAAAATGTACGAAACACGAACAAAACCGGTTGGTAATATAGAATATTTGCTACTGTACCGATGGCGAAAAGATGATCCAACCACCCGTTTTACGGTGCACATGTTGATTCTGACCATACCAGTTTGGGTGCTATCGATGTCTCTGCATGGAGCGCAAATGGCTACAATGCTATCAGTGATGTGGGTTGTCATGACGTTCGTTTCGTCCACGTTCTATGAGTCGCTATTAAGGAGGATAAAATGAATAACGGAATGAACGCTTTATTACCGCTTGTGCTCATCTCCCTGATCGTGTTGTTCGGGGGGATGTACTTCACGTCTTCGATGGCGTCGCTTGATGCCGGGACGGACGTTACTGGATCCAACTACGAAGGAGCTTATGACGCAACAACCGAGACCACGATCACAACTATGAGCATCATCTCACTAATCATGTACTTGATCGGTGCGGCGGCTCTTATAGCAGCGATATGGATGATGAAGAGCGCGTACGGCAGCAGAGGCGGATTATGATCTCGACGAAGTCACTCCTTTACGGAGTTATCGCCCTGATCTCTGTTGACATCATCTCTACACTCATCGCTGTCGCTGGCATGGGCGCCACCGAGCTCAACCCCCTCTCTCTTGCGCTCGGTTTTACCGGGTTTATGGTGATGAAGGTCATTGTCTCAGCAATTGCGGTGTACTTTATTTGGGCACACATGCTACCACTCGTGCCGACAGCGGCGAGATATGGGCTCGTATCATTGGTGGTAGTGTATGGGGTGGTATGCGCATCTAATATGTATCAGATTGTGGGGGCGGTCGCGTGAGAATCCCCTCTTTAATCACCGTGTTTTTGTTGCTAATGGGAGCAGTCGGCGGTGCTGTTGCGGAGACCTGGGTGTTTACATCCGATGCTGGGGCCACGGGATGTGGTGGCGGGGGCGTTGGGACCTGCCCGGAGGCATGTGGTTCTTATTGTAGTTCTTTTGACGATCTGTATTTAATTCCGGGATCTACCTATCACATCTCATCGTCTGTGACAGCAACATTCAACAATAATGGATGCACGTGGTGTAATGCGTCATGCTCAGCCGGGAGTTCTGGAAGCCTAATAACCGCAAGAACCACGTTCGGTCAGGCCACAGTGTGCGGCAACACACATGGTGGGTCTTCCTCTACATCATGTTCAATAGGATCGTGGGGCGTTTGGCTTAATCCACGTGTACAGTATATTATCCCATGGTCGCAGGGCAAGTGTTGCCCATGCGCAGGGTCGGGCACGATTATCGTCTCGAACGATACTGTAATATATACCGTATCCGGAACGTCTGACTGTGTAGATGAAACCAATTTTTATATTTTTAACAGCGGTGGATACCATTGGATTGACTCGACTGCATCCTCTTCGTATTCTTTCGATATCTACGACGGTGAATCGTATCGACTCGTCTTCGATGGCGAGTACTACGATTTCACTTGTGATGGTAATGAGGTGTTTAATTATGACGGGTGTTTTTATGTCTATGGGTATACGTGCGGAATCGATACCATAAAACTCCACGACGACAACTCCCAACTCATTGAAACAGTTAATCAGGGCACCGCATACGATATATATGAGATGCAGATAGCCGATGGACAGGAGTACACAATCAGTTTTTATGACGCCGGGATACTATTATGTTATGACCAGACCTTTACATGCGCCGGCGACCACGTTCTCATAAATTTCGATCGGTGCAACTGGGTGTACCCCCCGAGTCCATGGGGCCCCCCAATTATCATATATTTATGGGCGGGGTATGACTATAACATAGTGGTTTTCAAGGATGCCCACGGGAACTTCATCGAGAACAGCCAGCTCGCCATCTACGACAAAACCGATGGCCAATTCATTCAGCGATGGACAGATGCCTCGGAAGGATACACATTGCTCGGCGCACGGTTCGACGCCGACCATGCCGTCCAATTGATGCTACGAACATTCGACGGGATATTCACGCTCGACGCCAACCACCCAGCGAACGGGACCGCTCTTGTTGGGGAAGAGAACATCACAACGACAAACTGGACGATCCCAATAAAGTACAACCTTAACGTCCTTCCGATGGATCAATACGGCGTTCCCTTATTTGACGTGTTTTGCGGGCTATCTGAATACACCCCACTCGACCCCGGCTCATTTTGGGGCATGGACTTGTCAGACCAGGGATACGTAGCGGTCACTAACTGCTCTGGGTTTTCGATGTGTGACATTGTTGCAGAGAAGGACGGATACGCGGATTTTAAGGTCGAAGCACTCAACTGGACATCAAAATCGGCGATGGTCAAGGATTATCGGCATAACGTAGTAATGGAGGAAGAATAACAATGCGCGCGCAAATCATGGTACTGCTGTCGCTGCTCATGCTTGTGGGGTCAGCGGCGGCGATAGAGGCGGACACCAACATTCGCCTCGATCCGCACCCGGACCACATCAGTTTCTACACGAACAGCACATATATTACATGCAACTTCACGATCCAAGAGGCTGCGAACGTTACTATTATCTTCGAGAAGTACAACACCACCGATAACAGCACCGATACGGTCACCAGCTTCGGCGAGTTCATCGTCAACCAGACAGCACAGTTCAACATCACCAACTCAAACTTTTCATCGGTCGGCTGGTATCGGGCTTCCATGTATGATATTAATGGAGATATCCTATGCTACTACGAAGTAGCCGCGAGATCCAATACCAGTGCTAACTACGAAGCCCTGCATGGCTCCATGCGGTTCGATGATGCAGATAGTGTGCCATCTGTTTCATTCGTTGAAAAGATCGCTGGAAGGGCGCAGACGTGGACGACGGACTCAATCTCGCTAACCCATTCGATAGTTCTTTGGGGGTACAACGAATCGTGGTCGATGGCGGCAGGCGGGGACTACACATATATTGACCATACAAACACATCAGCGAACGTGACAAATTGGGCATTGGCGCAAACGTATGACGTAAACCGGTATTACCGGATGATCCTGTATTCACATGATGGCGAAGTTTTGGACACGCATTGCGTCAAGGCAGTGATACCAACTGCTAATGTTGTTGAGGTTAGGGCGGTGGACTCACAGAAGGGTATCCCTATACCAGTTTTCACGGTGAATATGAACGGACAGACCCAGAACGTTACTGACGGCGTTGCATATTTCACGAACGTTACCAATGGTCCCCATATAATCACCGTATCTGCAGAAACCTATCTGGATGCACAAAAAACCGTGTACATGGCCAATAGTTATATCAATACAACCGTTTACATGCTCGCGTACTACCCGTTTGCCCCTGCGCACCATGATGTAGAATTTATCGTGACCTCGATCTTCAATAAGCGTTATGCCGATGTCGCAGTCACGGCGGACTATCTCACTCCAAATGGGGAGAACGCCACAATGAGCGGAGTAACCGACTCTACCGGCTCGATCACATTCTCCATGGTCGCAACCACGCTTTATACAATATCATTCATCAATGACACACAGGGAGTTAATAAGACCATCACAGTTCACCCAAGGGATGAACGGTACACAATCATTATAGGTCTTACCGGGAAATGGACGGAATACGAAGATCGTCCGATGGACTCGATACATATCACCGTGAAGAAGTCTGTGATCAATGACACCCACGCATACATCAACGTCACGTACAGGGACGACACGAACGGCACCCTACAACTCATGGCGTGGGTCAACCAGACCAACCCACATGACCCAAGGAACCCCACGGGAATTGCCTCACATACGTTCAGCGGCAACCTGAATGATACAAACCACTCATTCATCGTGAGCAACTACAAAGGACAGAGCTATCAAGTCCGGATCTGGCATGAACACGATCAGTTCGGAACATTCTACGACCGGAGCATCCGGTTTGCGGGGATGCTCATTGACCTTGGACTACCAACTGCGTTCTATTTCTGGTTCTCGATTGCGACGCTGTTCTTTGTAGCCGCATTCTTTGGCGCAACAACCACAAGTGTCGGCAGCATTATTGTCTGCGCGCTTGGATGGGTGTTTTTGGCGATAGGATGGCTGACAGCCCTTGGAATATTTGGGCCGATATCCCTAACGTTGGCGTCGGTGTACGCGGTGGCGAACAACCTGATCACCAGACATCATAGAGGAGGTTTCGCATAACAGAGGTGAAAAGATATGGTTCAACAACGAACAGGTGGATTTGTAAAGAGAAAGGCAGCGTTGAAATATGCTGCCGACCTTCGGAAGAAAGGACGCAGGGCTCGTGTCGAGATAGATACGTATGTGGTGGTGTGGGCATGATACCCGCCACCGAAACCTTTATATACTCAAACGACACATAACATAACATACCAAAGAGGTGTATAATATGGAAAAATCAACTATCACGGTAAACGGAAAAACGTATGGCCTATCCGCCGTACACATAACCGAAACGAAAGCACAGCAGCAGGCCAGGAGATTCCGGAACAGAGGGTTTAATGCTGTGGTAAAGAAGTCTACTCACAACGGAAAGACCGTATATAATATGTACTCTACTATCGGCGATACGATGAAAGAAGTCCTTTATGATGGGGTGGTTCATTACCGGCGACCCGCCAATCATCCTGATATCGAGGAGGTCGAGAGATACATCGAGAATCATGATACGCTATACGAGATACGGGACGCTTAACAGATGCACAATACAACAACATGCAACCGCTGTATACGTTTGGGGGTAGTACCCCAAACGCAACCTTTATATACCATGGAGTCCAACATGAATATGATGCACATTGATATGAACCCACATGGAGGCAGTGCCACACACCCGATTACGATAGCTACTCTATGCGGGGGGATGTGGTAGATGCGCGGATATGTTATCTTCCTTGCGCTTTTCATATTCTCCTTGTCGGCTAACATGATCACCGATCTCCGGGTAAACTCATCTGGAGAGGTAGATATTGAGGGAGAGTCTGTGTACGGCGTCAATGTCGCCAATCAACACCTTAACATGTCAGAGGACGATTTACAGGATTTTGCGGTGAGCGAACAGGACTCCTCAGTTGACATCTTGTCTATGAGCATGTTTTTCCTGTTTAAGATGCTTCCGATGCTGCTTTCGAGCGTAATAGAAGCTTTCTACATTGTCGGATGGTTGTCGATGTACGGGGTGCCATCTATTATCGCCTGGGTATTTCAGGTTCCGCTGTGGATCATCTACATGTGGGAAATCTTCCAGATTGTGACAAACCGCTCCCTTAAAGCGGTGGAATAATATACATGAAACTAAATTACATACTAATTGGGCTTCTGGTTGCCCTAATGTTTTCGGGGACAGCGTCTGCATGGTACGACACTGATTGGGACAGCAGGATCCCCATTTCAATTGACAACACTGGGAACCCCTCGCTTGAATATTATCAGTTCAATGTCTCACTGTCTGGGATAAACGCAACCTCTATAAGGGTTGTCAACGACTCCTCTGCTACAGTGGTTCCTCATTGGTGCGAAAATGTTACTGGTGGGCTCTGTTATGAGTTATGGTTCAATACTTCGGTCGGATCGAACGTAAATAATGACCATTTCATCTATTACGGTAACCCAACTGCTGCAAACACATCAAACTACAGCAACACCTTCGCCAAAAAGTATAATGACAGCGGTCTGGTGCTTGAGTTGCACATGGACGAAGGGACAGGCACACAGGCAAATGACACGTCCGGAGAAGGGAACCACGGCACAATGTATAATATGATCTCTCCGGATGGGTGGCAAGGCACGGACGGCGGGAAGTGGGATAATCGGGACATGACGTTCGTAGATGGCGACCATTTGGGGTTTGATGGTGCAAACGATTATGTAGGTTGTCCTGATGACGCAAGTTTGGATTTTGGTACAGGAGACTTCACATTATCGGCGTGGGTATATTCAAACGGGTTCTACAATCAAGGGAGTTCGTTTAACTCTATAATGTCAAAAGGCCCTCTCACCGGAGCACCTACTGGGTATTATGGGTTTTTTATCGTTAGTAGCGATGTTGTACGCTTTTCAGTCATCGACGATGGGTATCGTGTTCTTGGAAACAATATAAAAGATGGGTGGCATCATCTTTCCGGGCGGCGGAGCGGGAATACCATTTCTTTGTACATAGATGGTGTGCACCAAGGAACAACCGCGGTTTTAGGATCAACGACGGATACGCCTGATTTTTATATGGGTGGAGATGGTGCCACAAATAGATTTTTTGATGGGCTGATCGATGAAGTCCGTATTTACAATCGGTCGCTTTCTCAAGACGAGATTTACCGACAGTATATCCGCAGCAAGCACGCCACCAACGCCCCGGTCACCACAGTAGGAGCCCCATACCTAAACATAACTATCCACTCAAAAACACCACCTGGGGATTTGCTAACGAACTACACCGGGACACTCGTATCAAGGTATATAGTAGAGTCCAACACCCCACTGAATTACTCTTCACTGGCGTTTCTGGCGGGCGTGAACAACACCGTTACGTCCGACATGCATTCTCATATCAAAGTGCCCGCAAACACCATAGCGGCGGACGGGATCTACAGGGCGCATTTCCGAAACACGAGCCCTGCGCTGCTGTGGAAAGATAACACCACTCTGACAAATGGGAACGTATGGCAGTGGGCAGGATACGATAACAACAGCGTCGCAATCACAAAGGAATCCATCAACAATACACATACCTGGATAAACGTTACCGGGCACACATCTATCGTATTCCCTTCGATGTATTACATTGATGTTGTGAAACAAGTAAGTGCCCCAATGGCACCTGTGCACATCAATAAGCATCAGGGCATAATCATGAAAGTGTGGGACTTGGAACATTTGCGGGGAAGAAGTAATGATTATTGGGTCAACATGTTCTTCGACACGGCGTTACAGGCGACACCCGACTCCAATATCGATTTGTGGTACTGCAATTCATCTTTTGATCCTGCTGTAGATGATCCGACAACGTGCGCGCATTGTGTCCGGATGGATACATGGACATCAACCCGCTGGACGGATGACTGTCCGATACAGTTTCACCCCAACTCGTCGTATGCAAAACCGCTAACGGTGTACGCAGGGCAAGACCCCGGCGCGCCCCCCGATACAATAAACTATATTTACCTCACATCGGAGACTGTAACGAGCAAATCGTACATTCTCAACGCTATGAATTATGATCCGGGCATCTGTAACATTACTTATGCACAAACGGAGACTATGTGGTTACGTGACGAGATAGCTGGAACCAACAGCCCATACGCTTATACTCCAAACCTTTACATGACATTCGTGAGAGATTATACAGAGTTTTTATACTCGTTTCATATACAGAACACCGATGGTGTATGGGGCAGTAATTACAGCAAATCAAACATAGGCGTTGCAAACGTTTTGCCCACGCACACCAAGTTTAATTATTTCTGGTGGGGAAATGAAACCGATTATAACATGACCGGGCAGTATGTGGAAGATTTCTGGGTCAACGTTTCATACGGGACAGATCCGGACAATGGTGCTGCGCTGACCCATGTCTTCTCGCTCTACACCGCAGGAGGAACATTCGTTACAACGATCAACGACACCCTAACCGGGAACGGCACAGACGCAGATATCTTTTGCGCGGTGTCGGCATACACGGGCAGGCACAAATTTCAAATCATTTCCACTGACAACGAAGGGACATCAACCACCTCATGGTCAGAGTTGTTTTATCTGTCGAGCGGCACCGATGAAGAGATCCCTCTGAACTTGTTCATAGTCCTGATGATTCTGATGTTTGGGTCACTTTTCTACATCTATCATGCCGAGACATACGTCTCAAAAATAGTGACGTCAATGATTACGATGTGGTTGGCGTTCATGTTGTCTGGGATGATCATATCCGGCACGGTAGTTCTCAATTATGCCGAACTCTCAAGTGTTGATGCATTCGTATATGGTTCGTATGCAATCCAGATAGCATCACTCTCACATTTCTTCATGTTCATAGGCGTTGTGTCTACCTTGTTCATGCTCGGATTTGCGGTCATGCTTGTCGCAGACACATACAAAGGTATGCAAGAGAAAAATAAGACAGAAAATGAATGGGACGGGGTTGATGAACAGTGAGTGAGGCTATCCCTATGCTGCTCTTCATGTCGCTCACAGTTGTGATGGTGCTGGCGTTATACTACGTCTACCGGGCGAAGTCGTACATCTCTAAAATCGTCACCTCGATGGTGGTCATGTGGATGTCATTCATGATGGCTAACATGATCGTATCCGGAACCGTGGTGCTTAATTACGCAAAGATCTCCGCCGGCGATGCGTTTGTGTACGGATCACACCCGGTCCAGATAGCGTCGCTATCACATTTCTTCATGTTTACCGGGGTAGTAGCAACATTGTTTATGCTCACGTACGCTATTAAACTTGTTGCCGACACATACACCAACATGCAAGAGAAAAATAAGACAGAAAATGAATGGGACGGGGTTGATGAACAATGAATGAAGATACAAAACACCAGATACTCGTGTGCATATTTGCTATTGCGCTTGCGTCGTTGTTCTACTCGATGGGGGTAGCATGAGAGAAGATATCGTCCGGGGTGTACTGATCGTCATGATAGCTATGACCGGGGTGTTTATCCTCGCTATGGTTGCGACCGCCGCTCCAGCCATCACTTCATACGAGAATAATGTAACCGGTACACGGGCGCATGTGCCACTTGACTACGGTACTACGGTAATGTTCAATGCTACTGCAGACGAGTCAGTCACATGGACGTGGACACTGGATGGAGTAGACCAGTCTGTCCCTTATGATAATTATACCCACACGTTCACAGCCGGGTTCGGATATTACGCTGTGACAGTGAACGCAACCAACGCCAACGGAACGGATATGCACACATGGGGAATATGGGAGAACATCGAGACCTCCGCAGAGACAGTGCCGACATTCACGGATACTTCTTATCAGATGCTTCTGGACTCGATCGACTACCCCCCCAACATGGAAGACTTCGGGAAAGCTATGGCGCACCCATTCGTCCAGATGCTTGGTGTGATATTCTATCTGTTCATCTTCGGAATACCCCTCCTAATGATGTACATTAGGCAGGATAACATGACATTGCCAACAACCCTTTTGCTTCTATTCGGAAGCATCATCATATTTATGCTGCCCCCACAGTGGCAGATAATAGCCGGCGCACTTATGACGCTGGGATTTGTAGGAATCCTCTTCAAATTGTACAAGGAGAGGGAGAGATAACATGAAAAATACACTATACATAGCTATAACAGGCCCACACGGGAGCGGGAAGTCTACTCTATGCAGGCAACTCGCTCACGCAATCGGGCGAGAGTTGGGATTGGACGTAGTGATCGGAGCAGAGGTCGCCCGTGATTGCCCGTTCCCAGTTAGTCTCGGGACAACTCGGGGGGCACAGGACTGGATATACGAAGCGCACATGGAGATGGAGATGAAGCTCCGGGAAGAAGATCATGACGTAGTGATATTCGATCGGACGCAACTCGACAACGTGTTGTATGCCATGCGGTACATCGGAATCCGAGGTGGGCACCTTGATATGGCGTTCACTAATATGATGGATGAGGCACAAGGATGCCTTCATGCTCGTGAGTATGACCTTGTGATCCGGACGCGCTACGTGCCAGAACTGTGTTTATCGGATGCGAAGAGAGATCCGGATAAAACATTCGCAAGAGAAATGGGGGGGCTATTCGACGTGTTCATGACTCCGTTTGTGGATGTTGATGTGGAGGACGTGCGAAACACTGATGTGATCCAGACAACTATAGAGTGGGTGGAGGAAAATTTATGAAAACTGATCTCGAAGTAACAATAACCGTGAGAGACCGGAAGGGCGGAAGAGTTTTCCAGCGCAAGAAGGCTGGACTGCGCAAGACGCTCAACGACCTCAACGACCTCGTAGAAGAGAAATACGAACAGAAGAGAGACGTGCCACCAATTCTGGGGGAGAGGCCCCCATACTGTTAAACAGGAGGTGAATAAACATGGTAAACGGATACAGTAAAAGCAGAGTAGTCCACCGGACGAAGGCAAAAGCAGAGAAAGAGGCGAGAAAGTATAGAGCCAGAGGGACGCCTTGCCGCCTTGTCAGGGTCGCGGATGGCTGGAGGGTAGATAAGAAGTACTGACCGATGATCCCCATAGTGGGGATCTCAACTTTCTTTTAAAAATCGTTTAATGATGTCTGCACTTTAGGCACAGAATCTTCTATGATCACCGGTTCAAACAGGTGGTCAGTTTCTTCTCGTTTAGACCGCATCTCAGCGCATATTCTACGTGACCTGATGTTTTGTACCTCGCTGGCTTTCTTCGCTCTATGGTACGCTTTCGTGACCCGTTTACTCATCGCTGTGCCATCTTCACCAGGTGAGACATGGTTTAGTACATCGTTTTTGAGCAAATCTTCATCAGATATAGCGGTTTCAAGAACTTGGGGGGAGGGGGAATATCGTTTCATCTCATCTTCTCTCGGTGGTGGGGGCGGAGGTTCACTTCCCTATGTGCCTGCCCACCATGTTCAAATGTCTCTATGTACCACCGCAGATACGCGAGACGCGCACGGATATAGGCAATGCGAAAATAATCACGTAACCCGAAACATGCGCCGCCCTTCAGTGCAATCTTAAGAAGATTGTAATTATTGGGTAACATGGTGTTTCATCGCCTGTTTACAGAATTGGTATAAACCAATGTTTCAACTCTGGTAAGTCTCTTTCTCCCTCAGCCATAATTTCCTTGGCGTTCGCAAAATCGGTGGTTACTACGCCATGTCCGGTCGCGGCGGTCTTCATTACCTTCCAATGTATTATTCCTTTGTACATATTGTTTCATCTCCTTAGTACGGATATCCACCGTAGTATCTATTCTCGGCGGCAGTGAGTGGTGTTATGCACGCCCTCATTATCATCTCCGTCTCGGCGGTCTTGGTTTCCATCGCACCCAATCTTATGTATGTGTGGGCCGGGGTTTCTGGTTGATGTGTTTTGGTCATAATATTTGTCTCCTGCACACTTTGTGCAATATACTATGTGTCATTCATAGTATATAAGGGTTTTGGAACATATCCACCCCAAAAGCGTATAAGTGGTGTATCATGGTACAGAATTTGTAATATTTATGGTACTGTGTAAAAACTTCTAATTAAAGACGCTGAAAAGTGGGGGATCAGCCTTGTGGATATGGGCACCCACAATCAGACGTCTCCTGGCATATTGTGCTTATTCGGTTTGTCGCGTCATTGTAGTGCCACCACCCAAACCACTTTTTGACTGCTGGGTGCCCGCAGTTCTTACAAGTGTGTATTTTGATTGAGGTTCCTTTTTGCATAATACATACCTGTCGCTATCGCATATAAAGGTTTCGCAAAAAAAGAGGGTGGCCGGGGTTACATGCTCGGGTGATCAACACCTGATAATCACACGTTCGTCCGGCGCGTCATCAAACTGCGCACGTTCGCGCTCGAATTGAAAATCTGGATCATACTCGCTCTTGATGAAATGGAAAATGGTTGATGCATACCCAGAGGTTTCCCATTCACAATTATCATGCACCGCTACCTCGACTTCAAGATTCTGAGGCATCTTCTTAAGTTCTCTGATCAGTTGTTTCACTTTCATGTTGATTCGCCAACTTGTATTCTGTCGCTATCGCATATAAAGGTTTCTGCGGACGTTTACCACACGCAGCCGGATATCAAAGCGGCAGCCGCTACAATCAATGCGGTGGGGACTGTCCAAGTGAGAGGGAATGCTGGAGCGCTGGGAACAGGGTGTCGCGCCAACCGGGTTGCTGCCGCGCTGTGAGACATTGGGCAATAGGCAACATATTGTTTATGCGAGGATGTGCGTTTGTGGTGAGTTTGTTTTCGGGTCATAATGTTGTTCTCCTGTGTATATCTCTGTCGCTATCACATATAAAGGTTTCGTGAAAAAAAGAAATTGCCGGAAATCCCGGCGCGAACGTTCAGCGCCACATCCGGACTTGACTGGATAATGCACCATACCAAAGGTCAGATGTTCCATGTGCATCAAACGAGAAGCTATCCGCAACCATCGCATGTCGATGATGTAATATCCACCCGGTTGGGTGCCGGTTCCATATCGTGGATACTGACGCAAGACTGACACCATGTTCTGACCGGTGCGCAACACATTTGTTACACTTCGCAACATCATACTCTGACATCCTGAACCGGTTATTATGTATCGGGCATGATTCAAGTAGGTAGTAATCACCCGCTATGATAGAGGATGGCTCCATCTCAGGGTTGTATATGCTGTTGGGGTACGATACATCGTCAGCGGTTCCCAGCACGTGATCAGGGTTCCAGGCATTCACAAATACCGCATCTGCTGATGACCGTGTATGGATGTGGTTCACGATTCGGTTGAACACTGCGCGCCCGGTGCCAAAGTCATATCCTGCTTCGTCCAAGAATATCCCGGCAACACCCATATCATTCCACTGATCAATCTCTGCACACACGGCGGCTTCGTGTTGGTTGAGGGTCACATACCCATATACAGCGGTGGATGGGAGCTGTGAGATGATGGTAACGGTGTTGTTGTGGTCAAGATGTGCAGGGTGTTCGATACCTGCGCCGAGTACGACCATATTATACCGCGACATATCCTGCGCCACCCGTGTCGGGTCCCACCCGTTCACATGATAGTTGAACGACGAGGGGTACCCGTAATAGAATAGTACTCTGTCATGATCAGGGACGGCTGACGCACAAGTTGGCAGCAAAACTGCCGCACACAATACGACTATCATTAACAATGTTTTCATATTATTCCTCCTCTGGGTTGTTCTGCGCACTTAGCGCGTGCGTTTTTTGGCTGGAGGGGTTATAAATGTTGCGGTCGGTACGCTGTGAGTGGGGGGGTGTGGGACATACTGCGACATTTAATCAGCGGCTCATATTCCGGGTTCAGCTCTAACCCTATGGCGTTGCGATTCAGGGGGCGGCAGACCTCGAGAACTGTGCCCGAGCCGCAGAAGGGATCAAGAACTGTGCCCCCCTCTGGGCAGCCCGCCTTGATCATCGGCTCGACCAGTGCGGTCGGAAACGTGGCGAAGTGGCTCTCTGGGTATGGTTGTGTCGGGATCGTCCAGACATCACCGGGGTTCTTTCCAAGAGCATGACAAAACTGGTTAGGATCCAAAGTATCTGCACCGGTTGGATGTCCGCGTTGTTTGTTGCCGTTGAATATTGGGTTTCCATTGTTTTGGGATATCCGTTTTATACTTGATTCTGCATGGGGAACTCGCACAGCGTCCAAATCGAACCAGTAACGCCGGTTCTTTGTGAGCATGTAAACCGGCTCATACTTATTCGTGAACCGATCTGTCACACTTGATGGCATACAATTCGACTTATTCCAGATGATGCGGTTGCGCAGTATCCAGCCTTGGTCATCGATCATTTTTATGATTAGCCGGGTGTTCTGCATACATAGAGACTTGCCGCCATAACTATCGCCATGGTTCCAGAACATCGCTCCAGTCGGTTTGAGCACCCGCATACATTCCGCTGTAACCCCCAGCAGTCGTTCATGGTACTCTTCCAGCGTTCTTTCGAGTCCTATCTGACCAGCAACGCCATAATCACGCAAACCCCAATACGGCGGGCTCGTTACTATCAGGTCAATTGTCTCCGTGCGCATCTTTCGCATAATCTCTACGTTATCACCTATCTGGTATGTCTGGGTAGTATGCATATCAACCGCCCCGTTGGTTCTGCGGGCTGACCGGGACAAGCCTGACCTCTTTTGCAGCAGCGACGTCGCTCTCATAGATGTGCAGAGAGTCCACATAATCAACCAGTTTAACGATCCGGCAATTACCCGGACGGATCACCTCACGGTTCAGCATATCGACCAGAGCTATCAAGTTCGCTTGCCACGCGGTGAATAGATCACGGCTGCGCCAGTCCATGTGCACCTCGACACAGTTATCTCCGAGATACCGAATCCAGATGCGCTGCAGACATGGTGCGGCAGGGGTGCCCACGTCGTGCATCGGTCGCCATGTGATCGCCTGATTCCGGTTTGATGACACCCCACTACGCACCTGTTCCCACAGTGATGTCCGCATTGCTGCTAACTGGTCTATATGACCATGTACAACACTCCCGTACCGAACAAGGCGGTCGAGGTATAAGTACGTGAATCGCTCACCATCAGGTTTCTTGATGTATTGTGCAAGGTATTCTCTCGTAAACTCATCGCAATAAAAATCAACATGCCTGAACGGGAATTGTGGGTGCAGTTCTCGGTTCTCGATCTGAGTTATGGCATCGCCGGTGAGTTCTATGGTAGCGCAGATGTCGTGTATGGGCTTTGGTTCGGACGCGTCGCCTATTACCATCTGAACACCATCACGCAACGCATAGCGCACCGCACGCGCCCACGCATTCGCAAAGTTGGTTTCTTTTATCAATATTGTCTGGGGTAGTTTCATGTTTACACCTTCGATAATTCACATTTCTCATTTCGTATCTTATTCTCACAAAAGTTCGGGTCATCGTTGTGATTTGTGCACAGACAATCCATGCAAAAAATACACACTTCAACATAAGAAGGGGCGGAGGGCATCACCCAACCGCCGCCCCCTGATCGTGCTTCCATCTCCTGTTAGATGGTTGTTCATCGTGCTTCCATCTCCTGTTAGATGGTGGCATTTTTGTTGTTGGTTCTTGTGTCATGTTATCGCCTACCCCACCTCAAATCTCTTGCGCGCCAGAAACTCTGCCTGTTTTCCAGGGTTATATTTCTCCTGCGGGCGATAGTACCCGGTAACCCTGTCCCATACGGTTGTCTCGGCTCCGCAGTCGGGACATATCCCTGACAGATCAGAGATCACGCCGCACCCAGGGCACACCGCGTATGCGCGCGTGAGAGCGAGATATGGGATCGTTGTGTTCGTACAGATGTTTTTGATCAGGTCTTTGAGGCCCTCCCTGTTCGGGGCCGACTCGCCACAGAAGATATGGAAGAGAGTGCCGCCATTGTAGTATGACTTGAAGTTCTGCTGAATGCGTAGGGAGTCGCCGAGCGAGAGTTCATCCCCCACATAGATGTGAGATGAGTTCGTGTAGAATACTCCGTCTCCTTCGCCTTGGGCAATGATATCTGGGTACACCAGCTTGTCTTTGATTGCGAGGGAATGACTGCATCCCTCTGCGGGGGTCTCCTCGAAGTTCCAAGGATATCCATACTCATTGGTCAGATCCCGCACGTACCCGCGTATATGGGACAGGACAGACTCCACAAAATTCTCGCATTCACACACCGGCTTACCGAACATGTTTAGGCAACACTCGTTCATCCCGACCACTCCGATGGTGGAGAAGAATTTCTCAAAGTTCTTGAGATACGACTTTGTGAACGGCATCAGCCCAAGCTCGAATCCGACGTTGATGCGTTCCCTCTTCCAGACGTTGTGTCTGCGGGCGGCATCGAGGAGCGTGTTGAGACGCGAGAAGAAGATCGAGTGCATGTCAGCGAACGCATTTGAGCTGATGGTTCCGGCACCGGTGGATGTGCGCGACAATGTTTGTGCTATGTGCCCGAGCTGTGGAAGGTTGATCGTTACCACAGACAATGAGCCGGTGTTGACTCCTGTATTCCAGAGACCTCCCTTCGTCTTCTCGATGATCTCGTTGAGATCCATCTGGAGCCGACAACACATCGCACGATTTGATGACGGGTCCATCCCTGACCCTATGTAGTTCATGAAGTATGGGAGCCCAAACTTTGCCGCTACATCAAATATCTTGTTTGAGACCGGGCTATCCCAGTCAAATTCCTTGGTGATCCCGTATGTGGGGATCGGGAATGTGTGGGGGTTGCCGTCGCGGTCGCCCTGGAGCATCACGTCGCAGAACGCGATGTTTATCATGTCCATCTCATGCTGAAAGTCTGATAGTTTGTCTTCGGTCGGCAGACCGCCGATGATAGCCGGTTCGTCCCCAATGTGACTGGGGCATACAAGATCAAAAGATAGGTTTGTGAACGGGGTTTGCATCGCTGCGCGCAGTGGATAGGACAGATTGTACACCATGCGCTGTATACTCTGTTCAACTTGTCGCTGCGTCAATCCATCCGCACGCACAAACGGCGCGAGGAGTGTGTCGAACGAACTAAGTGCCTGCGCGCCTTCCCACTCGTTCTGGATCGTGTACATGTAGTTTACGATATGATCCACTGCGACATCGAAATGCTTCGGGGGCTTTGATGACGTCCCCGCTGGGTTGTCTATTCCCACCATTAACAGGTTTAGCAGGTCTCCGCCGTGGCAGTAAGCGGCGAATTCTCCACCGCCCAGATCATGAAGATGTAACGCCCCCGTTCGGTGGAACGCTGCCGCGGGTGATTTGGCAAGAGCATCTTCTTTAAGCACGTGTTCTGCGATTGATGTTTTGAGTCCGCTCATGGAGAACCCCTGGTTGGCGTTCTCTTTTACGATTGAGGGGGATTTAGCGAGATATCCCTCCATAACTTGTTTTGTATCCATGTTATTCACCTCTTATCTGTTCATCGCTGCTTCGCCGTCGTCGTCGATCGGTGCTACGCCCACCATAGCCGCAAGAGAATACCTCCTAAGGTAGGTGATCGTTGACCCAAGCCCCTGGATATTTGGCTTGGTCTGGCCATTTTTATCGGGCTTTGATTTAGGGACTTCACATGACAGACGCGACGAGAATGTCTCGCCCGAGATATGCACCAGCGTGGTAACGACCGTCACCCCCTCTGGGTACTGCTCTGTCGTCTGGATCACTGCCAACCCATTATCAGTCAGCGGCTTACGAATTGCTGCCCAGACACTCGCCAAATCAGCATACTTGGCATTGTGGAACGGGTTGGCAGAGTCGGTCACCGCGAGCAGGTCTATCTTCTGCATGTTGCATAACGCCGATGCAAGATTTGTGGGAACCGTGTCGGGTGACAGAGGGACCGGTGGGGCTGCGGGGGCTGCGATCTCACAACTCGAATAGGCCTCGCTTAGTGGGGCGACGGCTGGAGCATCGTGTACTGGGGGGACTGGTGGAGCATCGTGTACTGGGGGGACTGGTGGGCGGGCTTCCGGGGCTTTCTTCCCGGCGCAAACGTCGAGGTGGTTGAGCTTCCATTGCTGCAACTTATCCGATTCAGTGTCCACAGTTTCCCCGCATTTTGGGCATTCATAATGCACCACCGTGGGTTCCGGAGAATGGGGTGCACCAGGATTGCTCGATACCGACGCGGGCCCCGATTGTTGCGCAGGATGTAGGTCGTCCTTCCCCCCAACCCAACCCATGATCATGAGTTTCTGGATAAGTTCTCCTGGGGCGGGAACTCGTGGCGGCACATCGAGTTTGAGGAATTGGGTGATGTGCTTGCACACGTCTGTCCCATGGCAACGGTATGTCATATCACCACATGAACACCCGATCTTGTCGTCTATCTCGCTGATGATGTAGATGGTGGGGCCAGATTCGCAGGCATGGTGACCGCGACTGACCTTTGTGAATTTGTAAGAATCGCCCTCCTCGCCCACCTTGGTGAGCGTGTTTGGGGGGGTTGTCGCCTTTGATAGCTCCACAAACCTCGTTACGTCTGGGTTAGTGTTCATCGGAGCACCTGATACCTACGAAATGTTGATGTTGGCGAAACGCGGGGTGGTGGCGATACTCGACGGTGGTGGGATTCACGCCATGCTATCAGCACCCGTCTGATGCCGAATCGCTCCATCAATGAGACATATATTCCCACACGTTGGAAAAATGTTGCGAACATGAGATCACTTCCGGTACTTCTTCGCGTCGGCGGCGTAGAGTCTGAGATAGATATCACGTGGTGTGCCAGGTTCCTTTCCACTTAACCAGATATTATGCGCTTTCGTTCTTCGCGCTTCATCGGTTGACGCGAGTTTGCG
>LGVF01090790.1_pt1 | contig 42244 bp, 31 predicted proteins | sample 469901 | NCBI WGS metagenome assembly LGVF01 (sample SAMN03893561, study PRJNA290197) | marine sediment metagenome | material: sediment; isolation source: combined push core samples #3730, #5133, and #5579 collected at Hydrate Ridge | place: Pacific Ocean: Hydrate Ridge
CGTACCCTTCGGGAATGATGCATTCCCCGCTCTTTTGACATGTAGACATTGATTTTCCTCCCCTGTTATCAATGGGTAAAGGGCAGCAATTGCCCCTCCCTGAAAAGCACAGCACGACCGTATTGCCCAGAGAAACGACGTGCTTCCAGGTCGGATTTCGGGGCATGATTCATCAGGACAGACCAAGGTCTAAACAGGCACGCACGGTGCCGGTCCGTCATAAGGATATATTCAGTTTTATGGTTGAGAAGATTGGGGGGGGAAAGGCTGGTGAACCTTTTCCCTCCTCCTCATTACATAATAAATAGTAGCTCCGCAGGCCAGTCGGCTGCGGGTGACATTCCCCTTTTCTAAATCAAGAACGCCTTCCCATAGGGAAAGAAGGGGTTGGTCTTCATCGGGACGCACCTCGACCTTGTACTTGATACGCGCGTTGGCGGACCTTCAGGATGAAGCAATGTTCAGTTGTGTGTGGGGGGATAAGTCTGGTCATCGGCCTTCCCCCTCCTCCTGCATTACATAAAAAGGTGTTTCTTGTTTCTTTTCAGACGTTCTTTAAAGCAAGGTCTATGGTTCCGAGCGGATAGCTACGGATAATTAATTGCTTTGCAGAACGTTCAATGACTGCAATTAGTTAAACCGAAACGGCCTGTGGCTAACTGCCTGAATTTACTGGAAAGTGGCCTTTGAACGAAGGCTCGTTACACAAAAAAACTCTGGGCGCCAGCAATCTAGCAGATCTCAAGGCGTTTATCAAATGTTTTATTGATATTCGTCAGTTTAATGTTTGCCGCCAGTGACTCTGTTAAAATGATGTTTAGAAAAGGTAAGTATGTATAATTATTTAGAAAGTCGATGTGGGTCGAGGGGAACAACCCTGCAAAGAAAATACTCGTTTACTGTTTTTAAGTTGCGGGGATGTACAGAATGTAGGCCGAGTTTTATGAATAATTTATATGAAAAACGATTTCATAAAAAGCCATTTGATTTAAAAGTGTAAACAACGCTCAGTTTTTGTCTGCTGGGTCAATAAACTTATTGACATGAAATATTTTAGCAACCTATACTTCGGACGTTTTAACCTTGTTATGTTCAGCATCTGATATGTCGTGTCTGAGGAAAATTACACGTTATAGGGATTTTTAGTTGGTTTTGGATTGCCGGTGTGGGCCGGTTTTCCGTGTGCTTTATTGTACGCCTTATGCCACTGAAATCCTTGGTTGTAGGTTCCTGATCGAACTACTAACACTTATGGGGAGAAGAACAAATGTCAAATTTTGCACCGCCGGCAGAGCTTTCGAAAGCCTTTATCAACATCGGTAAGGCGAAAGCCACCAATACCTTTATGAAGCTCTTTGTGCTGGGCATCCTGGCCGGGGTATTCATCGGTTTTGCTGCGCATCTCGCTACCACTGTCGCTACCGGCGACTGGGCTGTATTCGGTCTGAAAAAGTTCTTCATCGGCGCCGTCTTCAGCGTAGGACTTATGTTGGTCATGATTCCCGGTTCCGAGCTCTTCACCGGCAATAACATGATGACCGTCGCTCTGTTCAACAAGGACATCACTCTCTACCAGATGCTGCGCAACTGGGTCATCGTTTACGCCGGTAACTTCATCGGCTCCATCGCTCTGGCCTGGATGATCGGCAGCGCTTCCGGTCTGCTTGACGGTGCTATTGGTGCCACTGCTATTAAGATCGCTGTTGGTAAACTTACTGTTGGTGGCGATGCTCACACCAGCATGTACTTCTGGCGCGCCATTGGCTGTAACTGGCTGGTCTGCCTCGCCGTTATGATGGCCGTTGCCGCCAAGGACATCGCTGGCAAGGTGCTGGCCATCTTCTTCCCCATCATGGCTTTTGTTACCTCTGGCTTTGAGCACTGCGTGGCCAACATGTACTTCATTCCGGCCGGCCTCTTCGCCAAGTCCTCTGCTGCTGCCGTGGCTGGTTCTGGAAAATCTGCCGAGGCACTCGCCGGTTTGAACTGGTCTACTCTGTGGACTGGCAACCTGCTTATCGTTACCGCTGGTAATATCGTCGGTGGTGCTATTCTGTGCGGCGTTGTTTACTGGTGGGCATTTGTCCGCGTCGCCGGCAAAAAGGCCGAAGCAGTTGTGGCACAAGGCGCCACTGAAACCATCTAAAATTATTATTTGAATCGATCGGGATTGGCATAGAGGAGTTTATCTCCTCTATGCCATTTTTTTTATCTAAACCCAATAGCGTCTCTTCCAAGGTTTTGCTTAGGAAGTTCCACGCGAGCGCTTTATTGACGAGTGATGATTCCAGGGAAGCATAGCGGTTGAACTTAAGATTCTGGGGGATGAGGCTGAACAGCTGAAGACAGCTGTGCGTTGCCTTGCCGGTGACAGGTTGGGAGGTATCGAATGGTCCGGTTGGCACAGCCTCAAACGGATTGGCTAAGGGCGGCGATGGCGTGCAGCAGCATGCCGGTTAGCGGCTGCCGGGGCAGGGTGGGTTAGTTGTCCTTCTGGGCTTCTATCTCCTTCGCAACATCCGCTTGTCACCAACCCTGAGAGTGACCTTCTCCTGATCAAAATATCCAAGCAGCGGAATCATGTACTTGCGTGAAAGTCCGGTCAGTTCCCGGAACTCTGGTGGGGTGATCTCTTCCTTTTCCTGCAGGAAGGCAATCAGCTTTTCCCGCAAAACCAGCAGGGGCTGGGGGGCATAGAAGAGATCGGTGGTTATCTTTACAGCGCGATTCTCGCGGTCCAACAGAATCAGGTGCTCCAGTACCGCCTTGTCGTTGCAGCGGACGAGCTCGCCCAACGCCTTGATGCTCGGCGGTTCAGAGCCTCCTTGCTGCAGGGCGTTTTCCAACTTGGCCAGGATCCCGGACTGATCGACGGCGGCAGAGGCCCTGTGGCCCGGTATCTTGACCAGATCCCGGTCGACAACGGTCTTGCCCTCCTTTTCCAGTGAACTCAGCACCGAATCGAAGAAGCGCAGGTCGCTTCGCTTCGGGATCTGCGCCTTTAGCTCTTCCTTGCCAATACCTTCCTTGAGCGGGTTTTCCTGCAGATAGTTTTCCAGGCCCGCCATTACCAGAGACTTGAGATTTTCAAAAGCTTCTTGGCCCAGGAAAATCCGAGGTTTGCGCACTGCCTGCACAATAAGTCCCTTGGATAGAAGCCCTGCCAAAGGGGCCTCAATCTTTTTTTGCGACAGGCCGCTGCGGATAACAAGCTCCTCCAGAGTCAGGCCGGAGAGGAGGCTCTGCTGGGTCAGGAGCAGAAGTTTGTCGGCATCTTCGCCTTCGTCGAGGGCATGCAAAAGCTCTAGAGCCTGGGCCGAACGGCGCCTGCGTCGTGGCGGTGCGGGGTCGATCACCGTACCACCGCCGACAGTAATCTGGGGGGAGTAGCTGCGCACAATAAAATAATCGCCGGGCAGCAGCAACACCGGGCTTTTGAGACGTAACTGGACGAATGCCGATTCTCCGGGGGCGAGGGTATCCCGGTCCAGCAGGATCACCTGCGCTGACACTTCATAGGTTGCCGAATGGAGTCGGAGCGTGGCCCGGTGTTTCAAATCCCGAGGCGCCGAAGAAAGATAGTCGATCCGAGCATCGACCGTGCGGGTGGCGCAAAACACACCGCGGGGCACGATCACGTCGCCGCGGGACATGTCGTTATGATCGACTCCTTGAATGTTGACGGCCAGGCGCTGTCCGGCCAAGCCACTCTCTGCCTTTTGGCCGTGACTCTGCACACTACGCACGCGGGAGGTGAGGCCGGAAGGCAGGATTTCCACCTCGTCGCCGGTGGCAATTTCTCCTGAAAGGAGGGTGCCGGTAACAATCGTACCGAAACCGGGAACGGTGAACACACGATCAACGGGAAGCCGGTAGGAGCCGTCGGCGGACTTCTCCTGCACTTGGTTGGCAAGCTGACCCAAGGCCGACCTGAGTTCGTCGAGGCCCTCAGCGGTTTTGGAAGAAACCGGGATGATTGGCGCGTTCTCTAGAAAACTGCCGCTCAGATAGTCGCCGACCTCTTCGACCACGAGTTGCAGCCATTCCTCATCCACCATGTCGCACTTGGTGAGAGCAACCAGCCCTTGCTTGACCCCTAGCAACTGGCAGATTTCCAGATGCTCACGGGTCTGGGGCATGACTCCCTCATCGGCGGCGATGACCAGCATCACCAGGTCCATGCCGCCGACTCCGGCCACCATGGCTCGTACAAACCGCTCATGGCCCGGAACATCCACGATCCCGAACTTAATGTCTCCGGGTAGTTCCAGGTGAGCAAAACCCAGCTCAATGGTGATGCCCCGCTCCTTTTCTTCCTTTAATCGGTCCGTATTTGTGCCGGTGAGGGCTTTGACCAGAGAGGTTTTGCCGTGGTCGATATGGCCGGCGGTACCGAGAATCAGATTTTTCATGGAAGACCCTTTTTGGCCACCGAATGCGAAACGGGCATGGTAGAGCATTCAGGTGCGCAGTACTTCAGAAAGATTGTGAGAGAATGCATTGAAGACCGGAGGGGTGGTGCGTGCCTGCTCGCAGGGCAATAAACGGTCTCGGGGAGCGGACATGGTCCGCTCCCCGAGTTTCAGCAAAAGCCTGGCGAATCATCATCTGCCTGGCCGTAGTCAGGGTGTGAAATGGCGGAAGCGCATGGGAATCGAACCCACCTGGGAAGTTTCTCACCCCCCACACCGGTTTTGAAGACCGGGCGGCCCACCAGAGACCGACGCGCTTCCATGATCGATATATAGGCAAGGCGCGAAACCGGGTTTCGGCGTCCTTGCAGGCGGTATAAAGTAGTAGCAGAGGTCCATAGAGCGGATCCCCGATGGAGGTCGAATACTATCTGATCAGTGCGACTTATGCAACCATTTATGTACGGATTCGGGGGGTTGCGCCGTTGTGAAATAAAGGGTCTTCCCCGTCGGCCTTCACCCTTCGGGGCGAAAGCGTTGAATAAGGCTGTCGATGAAGGCTTTGGCCGCCGGCGCGAGTTCGCGACCTCTTCGGTTAACCAGGTAAATATGGCGATAGATGATCAACCCTCGGATGTCGACCACGAACATCTCCCCCCGTTCGCATTCTTTTTTCACCGACAGTTCGGAAAGAAAGGAGATCCCGGCACCGTTCAAGATGGCCTGCTTTACCGCTTCGTTGCTGCCGAGACACATGGAGACTTTCAGGTGCTCAGCGGCAAAACCTGCCTGGGCAAGTTGCTCCCGCAGGGTAAGGTCCGTTCCCGATCCCGACTCCCGGAAGATGAAAGCTTCTTTGACGAGATCTTCCGGAAGGATAAAATCTTTGCTACTCCAGGGATGTCCGGCGGGCACTACCAGAGAAATTTTGTCCAGGGTGAGAGGGGTAAAGGCGAGTCCCTTTTCGGCGAAGCGGGTACCGACCAGGGCAAATTCTACCTCATCTGCTTTGAGCCGGTCGAGGGTTTCCCGGCTGTCGCCTTGGATAAGGGCAATGATGACACCGGGATGCTGCTCTCGAAAGGACGAGACACAGTGCGGTATCATGTAGCAGGCGGGGATATTGCTGCCGCCGATCTTCAGCACAACGTCCTCGAGTCCGCGAAAGCGATTCAGAGCCAGGGGAACCTTCCGGGCTTCCGCCACCACCCGTTGGGCATGATTCAGTAGCAGTTTTCCTGCCTCGGTGAGAAACGCCCCCTTGCCGGTCCGGTCAAGCAACTTCAGCTCAAATTCTTTTTCCAGGGACGATATGTGCTGACTGACGGTCGATTGGGTCAGGAAGGTGGTGTCCGCGGCACGGGAAAAACTGCCGCTTTCGGCCACGGCAATAAAAACCTCAAGCTGTTTCAGGTTCATGGATAGACCCCCAGGGAAAACCGTGAATAGTGTTTGGCTGGTCATTCGAGCGGCCCCCGCCTGTCAATGCAGGATCTCAAAGGACCTAGGAGGCTGTCGGGCTTACCATGAGCCGACTGCAAAATCGCCTGATCGGCCCATATTTCCGACAATTTTCGCCAAATAGCCCTGCTATTCGCTCTCAAATTCTCGAAAATCTGGCCTCTAACAGCCAATTTTTCGTTTTGGCCCGTCAAGTCCGACCGACTCCTAGGACCGCTTTAGCGATAATAGCAGCCGCGGCGATTATTCATAGCACGTTTGCGTCAAGCCGGAAAGATGAGACTGACGGTAATGTTATCCGTTTCGCAGGGTGGCTTTTAGGCGGTGCGGTCGCAACAGCAGGTCCAAAGCATCGTTGATGTGGACACAGACAAGGTCGGCGGCTTGCATCGATGAGAGTGAGGCCCCCTCCCGTTGGATAACGCAGATTCCTAAGGCCGCTTCTTGCAATAACAGTCCATCGTTGCGGCCATTTCCTACGGCCAGCACTGTATTTAATCCCAGACTTTGGGCGTATTCAAGTTTTGCCCGATCCTGCTGGTTTGCCCCGATGATTTTCAGCGTGCAGGGGACGTCCTGTAATTGGGTACGTGCCGAGGCATTGGTGTCAGCGGTAATAACGTGAACGGTGACCTGAGAAGACAGTTCAGCAATCCTCTGAACGACACCGGTAATGAGTTGGCCATCTGTTGCGATGGTCCCGTTAAAATCCAGAATGACATGCTCAATGCTTATTGGGTCATTAGGCGGAATGTCGAGGCATAACATGGAGACCTCCTAGGAGTCTGTCGGTCTTGACGGACCGAAGCGAAAATTTGGATGTTTGAGAACAGATTTTCGAGAATTTGAGAGCGAATAGCAGGGCTATTTGGCGAAAATATGGGCCATACAGCCGAATTTGCAGCCGGTTCATGGATAGTCCGACAGTCTCCTAAGCGCAGGGTGCGGAAATAATGGTGCTATCGGCAAATTCGACGACCCGATCGGCGATGCGTATCACCTGCTCCGGATGGTGGGAAACAATCAGGATAGTCAGACGGTCCTTCAGGCCTAGCAGAAGTTCCTCGATGACCGCGGTAGAAGCCTGGTCCAGTGACGAAGTGGGCTCGTCCAGCAGCAACACTTCCGGTTCCAGAACCAGGGCGCGCGCGATGCAGAGCCGCTGCTGCTGGCCCCCGGACAGGGTGCGGGCATCCTCGTTGAGGCGGTCTTTCACTTCGTCCCACAAATTGGCCATTTTAAGCGTTTGTTCAATCTTTTCCGTAACAACCCCCCTTTTTCTTTCGCCGCTGAGTTTGAGAGGAAAGGCGACGTTTTTGCGAATACTCATGGGCAGGGGGTTGGGTACCTGAAACACCATGGCCACCATTTTTCTTAATTCGGTCACTGCCAGGTCAGGGGCGTAGATATTGCGATATTGATTCTTAAGTTTGATCTCTACGGAGCCCTTCATTTGAGCGTTTGAAATGTTTTCCCAGAGGCGGTTCAGGGTCATGAGAAAGGTGGATTTGCCGGCCCCGGAAGATCCGGTGAGGGCGCTAATCGCATTCTCGGGGAAATTTACGCAAACATCTTTGAGGATGGTTCGGTCCCGGTAGGAAAAACTCAGGTCGGCAACGCGTATCTTGATATCTGGGGTCATGGCAGGCTCATGGTCGGTAAAGGACGAAATGGGTCAGGCCCTTGCGAATGCCGTAGGCCACCGAAAACAGGATAGCACACAACAGCAGCAGAATAATGGAGGCCCCATATCCCTGCATCAGTTCGGCACGGTCGGCATATTGGGACGAAATATAATAAATGTAAAAGGGCAGCGCTTCGTACTGGGAAAAAATCGATCGAGGCAGGCCGGTGGAGGCCACGGCTCCCGTCAGCATGATGACCGCCGTATCTTCGGCACAGCGACCGATGGCGAGGATAATCCCGCTCATGATTCCCGCCAGGGACTTGGGAATCAGCACCAGAAAAATATTCTGCAATTTGGTGGCCCCCAAGGCCAGAGCGGTCAGGCGGATCTCCCGCGGGATGCCCTCAAGGGCAGCCTGGGTGGTGCGAATGATGTAGGGCAGCACCAGGAAGGAGAGGGCGATACTCGATATGAGCAGACAGGGGCCGATGCGGTCGGAGTAGTGCTTGTGCAGAAATACGGCAAAGGCAAAACCAAACAGGCCGATGACGATGGATGGTATCCCGGCTAAGACGTCAAAAAAGGCGTCGAGCACTCTTTTGGCTCGGGGTTGGGCATATTCGGCGAGATAGATGCCCGTGGCCATACCGATGGGGATGGCCCAGACGACGGACAGTAGGACTAAAGACAGGGTGCCGACTATGGCCGGGAAAAGACCATCAAAGACCCGTTCTTGAAGAAGAATAGCCCGCAGGGGGGCCGCTTCACCGAAGATCAAAGCGAGGTTGACGGATTTGTAGCCCTTGATAAACAGGTAGCCGAGCAAAAGGCTGACAGTGGTCAGCAGGAGTAAGCCCGCTGCCCAGGAAAATAATACCGTGAGGCGCTCGAGGTGGCGTAATTTCAAACCGTTCTGTCCTTGGTAAAGCTCAGGTAGCGAACCAGAAAGGTTACCGCCATGGTGAACAGGTAGAGAACTACCCCGCAGGCGAAAATCGATCGAAATTCGGGACTTTCATAATCTGCCGCGATGACCAGGGCGATATGGGCGGTGAGGGTTCTGGCCGGTTCCAGGACCGACTGGGCAACCCGGACCGAATTCCCCGCTAGCATAAGGGCAATGAGCGTATCGCCTACGGCCCGCCCCAATGAAAGGATGACGCCGTTGAGCATGCCGCTTTTGGCGGCCGGTAGAATCACATAAAGCAGTTTTTGTACGGGGCTTGCGCCCAAGGCATCCGCGGCATCCAGGTAGGCGCGGGGGATCCGGTCAAAGCTGTCGCAGAAAAACAGTGTCATGGTGGGGGAGATCATGATGCCGAGCACCAGGGCTGCGGTAAGAATGCAAAGCCCCGAGCCGCCCTGAAAGAGCTCCCGGACGATGGGGACGAGGAGAAAGATCCCGACAAAACCGTAGATGACCGTGGGGATGCCGGTCATCAGCTCGATCAGCCGCCGAAATCCCCTGCTGATCGGTTGCGGCGCAATGGAGCCGATCAGAAAGGAACAGCCAAGACTTAAGGGGAAGGCAAACAACAGGCTGAGCAGGGAGATGGCACCGGTCCCCATGATCATCGGATAGATCCCGAATGACCCCTGGAAGGGTGCCCATGGTTTCAGTAGAAGCTGGTGGAGCCCCCCCTGCTTTAGCAGGGGAAGACCCATAAACACCATGAATGCTAGAATCGCTACGGTTATTGCAGAGCTCGCTAGTGCGGAGAGGAGAAAAGCCCTCTCCGCAATCAGCTCTCTATATCTTTTCATTGGGCGGGGATGAACCCACGCTTTTCAATGATCTTTTTTCCTTCAGCAGTATAGAGAAAATCGATGAATTTTTTGGTCAGGCCGGCCGGCTCACCCTTGGTGTTGCTGTACAGCCCGCGGGCGACCTTGTAGCTGCCATCCTGCACGGTTTGAATGGTCGGCACAACACCGTCTAAGGCAACCGGAGCCACCATCTCGTCGATATGGCCCACGGAGACGTAGCCGATGCCGTAGGGGTCCTGGGCAATGGCTGTTTTCATCGCTCCGTTCGAAACAACCACATGAGCGCCGGAACTGATCTGTGTCTTGTTCAGGCCTTTTTTCCAAAAAACAGCGCGGGTGCCGCTGGCTTCATCACGGGTATAGATATTGATGTTCCGGTCTTCGCCGCCCAGCAACTTCCAGTTGTCCAGCTTGCCGGAGAAAATGTCGATCATCTGGCTCTGGGTCAGTTCCTTCACCTTGTTTAGCGGATTAACCACCGGTCCCACGCCGTCGATGGCCCATTGGTACAGCTTGAGTTGATAACGGTCGATTTCTTCATTGGTCGCTTTGCGGCCGCTATTGCCGATGTCGACCAGGCCTTCACCCACCTGTTTGATGCCGACGCCTGAGCCGCCTCCGGCGATGCTGATTTGAATTTCAGGGTTCGCGATCATGATTTGTTGCGCGGCCTCTTTCATGACGGGGATATGTGCTGTTCCCCCCGAAATCTTCAGCAGGCCTTTTTCGCCTTTAAATGACTCCAGACTATCTGACAATGCTGGTGAGCAGGCAAGTAGGGCGAAAACGATGAGCACCAGATTGATAAGAGCCAACTTCTTCATATTTGTTCCTCCATTGAAAAAAATGAATTGTTCGAATGGGAAGCTAACAAATGCATCCATTTATGTCTAATTGTAATTATTAATATAGAGGCGAGGCGCTATCGGTTTTGTCAATAATGGTTCTGGCTGATGTTGGCCAGATTCAGAGGATACTATTCCCTTGGCGGGCATTCAGGAAGCTTTTTCCATTGCCTGCAGGCGACGGGGAATGGCCCATTGCTGCATGAGTCTGGCCACGGCAGGGGGCACGAGTTCTTGCCAGGGCTCGTTTCGGGCCATCCGGCGGCGAATGTCGCTTGCGCTCAGGCCTTTCTGGGCGGTTGGTACTTCACGGAGGGCGTGGGTTGCCAGCCCAAGGGATGTGAAGTATTCTCGCTTCCGCTTCCCCCAATCGTCATAGATGGAGAGAAAAAACATTGCATCGAGGGGCACATAGAATTTATAGAGCTCAGGCAGGTTGATGGGAAACGGAACCACTGAATAGCGTGACGCCTCAATGCCCGTCTCTTCGAGGACTGCTCGCACCATGAGGTAGCGTTCGAAATAGGTGAGGGGGTTGGCAAGAGGATTGCTCCGTTGCGGGTCCACGGATTCATCCTTGGTCAGGAGCGGATCGGGATTGGTGATCCCCACCACTAGGTGGCGGCAGAGGGACATTCCTGCCAGAAGATAGGCGAGGTGGTCGTTATGCAGGACCTGAAAACGGCCGTGGATAACCCCGGTTTGGACATTCGGATGCAGTTCCTTCATAATTCTCAGCCCCTTATCATTGCCAGTGGCACGATAGACCTATTCATTACGAGGACTCCCTTGCTGCGAATCGGTGCGGCAGAACCAAAGTCCGCTGCTCAGTCGAGCCGCAGAGGCGTCGAGGTGCCCGGTGTAAAGGGTTGGTCATCCGCTGAATCCATGAGCCCCCAGAGCTTTCCCCGGTCCAGAAAATTTAGGATCAGGTACATGAGTTCTTGCCCCCGCACCAGACTGAGCCCGCCGGCGGCACAGCTTATCTCGTCGAACGTCTCCACAGCGTCCCGCCGGATGTATTTTCCGGTCATGACCAGCGGCACCGTTTCGCCGGTATGGATCATGGTGCCCGACGCAGCCGTGGAGTGATCGGCGGTAACGATAAACAGGATATCATCATTGGCCACCATGCTGTCGATGGCATAGCCAAGGGCGCTGTCGATGGCTTCTATCGCCCGCTGTTTGCGCAGCGGGTCGCCGCTGTGACCGGCTTCGTCGGCGACCTTGGTATGGACGTGGATAAAATCATAATCGGTGGCTTGGTAGGCCATTTCGAGGCGCTGCCGCAGATCGCCGCTTGGGTCGTCGGTGTCTTTGACTCGGCGGGTTGCCATGCCAACCACCTGGCCGATCCCCTGGTAGAGGGCGCCGGCGGCGATCATCAGCCCCTTGAGACCCCACTTGTCGGTGAAGGAAGGCAGCGCGCCGAGCATTCCGGCCCGCTGGGTGCCGACGGCATTGATAGCCGGCAGCCCCTGCTGTCGGCGCTGGCCGTTGAGGGGGTGCTGCGAGAGGGTGCGATAGCACCAGCGTAGGTAGTCGTTGAGGAACTGAGCGGTGTATTGGGTGCGCAGATCGTCCGTCTGGGCGCGCAGGGGGAGGACCTCAAGCAGGGGGCGCCCTTCGGTGATCGGGTTCGAGTCGCTGACGAAATTGGACACCTCTCCGCGCAGCCGCAGGATGCCGCCGATGCCTTGGGTGGGCAGGAATTCTCCTTCGATGCCGTGACGGGTGAAGCTGCGCACGGCCTCCTGCAGCAACCGGCAGTCCTGCCGCTCGAGAGCGGGATTTTCGTGGCGAAGAACCAAGCCTTCCGGTTCCTGCGCCACAGAGAAGATGCGGGCCAGTAGCGCCACGTCGCCCGGCCGAATATCGAGCCCTTCGCCCAGCGCCTCCACGGCGCCCCGCCCCGGAAACTCCTCCATCCGGTAGCCGAACATCAGAAAATGGGCCAGTTCGCTCGGCAGGGCCGTCCCCTGCAGGTGAGGGTGAAAAAGACCGGTCATGCCGAGGGCGGTAATTTGGTTGAGGTTGGGGGTGTGGGCCGCCTGCAGCGGTGTTTTGCCGCCGAGGATCGAATGACTTCGATCACCGAGGCCGTCGAGAAGAAGAAGGATACAGCGCATGCCGGGCCCTTTGAAAAGAATGATTCGCCATTATAACCGGCACGGGGCTCAAGGTAAACGACTGTGTCGCTTGATGGGAGGCGGGGAAGGGTAAGCGATAAAAGTCGAAAGGCGTTACTGCCTGTTTGCCGTGGGGACGACAAAGTCGTCCCCACGGCAGTTGGATCTAACGAATCTTGTCCGTTTCTTCAGACCGGTCCCAAGCGACCTTTTCCACCTTGGCTGCGCAAGACTTGAATTCCGGAATCTTGGCAATCGGATCAAGAACCGGATTGGTCAGGGCGTTGGCCGGTCCGTCGGCAAAGTGAAAGGGCATGAAGATCACGTTCTGCTTCAGTTTGTCCGTTACTCTGGCCGTTGCCGTAACGGTACCGCGGCGGGTGCTGACCTTGAGCTTGTCCCCATCCACGATGCTCAGCTTGCGAGCGGCATCGGGATTGATCTCGACGAAGGATTCGGGGAACAGGGCATTGAGGCCGTCTACCTTACCGGTCATGGTTTTGGTGTGGTAGTGGTAGAGGATTCGACCGGTGGTGAGAATCAGCGGGTAGTCGCTACAGGGCACCTCGGCGCTGGGCTGGAACTCCCATGGTTTGAACAGGCCGAGGCCACGGGCGAACTTGCCGCTGTGCAGGAACTTGGTGCCCGGGTGGTCGGTGGTCGGGCAGGGCCACTGCAGGCTTTCATTTTCCAGGCGGGCATAGTTGATGCCGCCGTAGGAAGGGGTCAACGAAGCGATTTCGTCCTGGATCTCACCGGTGTTGCGGTAGCTTTTGTCGTAGCCGAGGCGCTTCATGACCGCGACTAGGATCTCCCAGTCGGCTTTGCATTGGCCGACCGGGTCGATGGCCTTGCGCACCCGCTGCACCCGACGCTCGGTGTTGGTGAAGCAGCCGTCTTTTTCGGCAAAGGAGGCGGCGGGCAGTACCACATCGGCAAATTGGGCGGTTTCGGTGAGGAAGATGTCCTGCACCACCAGAAAATCGAGCTTTTCCAGGGCTTGCTGGACGTGTTTCTGGTCCGGGTCGGAGAGCATGGGGTTTTCTCCCATGATGTACAGACCCTTGATTTCTCCTTTGCCAGCCATGGGGATGATTTCGGTCACCGTGTGGCCGGGCTTGTTTGATAGCTCGACGCCCCAGGCCGTGGCAAACTTGGCCAGCGCTTCGGGGTTGGCCACCTTCTGGTAGCCGGTCAGGTCGCCCGGCAGGCAGCCCATGTCGCAGGCGCCCTGGACGTTGTTCTGGCCGCGCAGGGGGTTGACGCCGCACGACTCCTTACCCAGGTTGCCGGTCAGCAGGGCCAGGTTGCTGGTGCCCATGACGCCGCTGGTGCCGGTGCTGTGTTGAGTGACGCCCATGGAGTAGTAAATGGCCGCCTTGTCGGCGGAGGCGTAGAGGCGCGCGGCTGCCTTCAGATCCTCGGCGTCGATGCCGCAGATCTCGGCCGCCTTTTCCGGCGGATAGTTTTTCATCACCGCCACCAGTTCGTCGTAGTTTTCGGTGCGCTCTTTGATGAAAGATTCGTTTTGCAGACCCTCTTCGATAATGACGTTCATCATGCCGTTGTACAGCGCAACATTGGTCCCCGGGGTGATCTGCAGGAAGATGTCGGCTTCTTCGGCCAGTTCGATGCGCCGCGGTTCACCGACGATGATCTTGGCACCGCGGGCCTTAGCCTGGCGAATGCGGGCTCCGATGATCGGATGGGTCTCGGTGGTGTTGGAGCCGGTGACAAAGAACACGTCGGTGCCCTTGGTTTCGTCGATGCTGTTGGTCATGGCGCCGCTGCCGAGGGTGGTAGCCAGGCCCGCGACGGTGGAGGCGTGACAGAGCCGTGCGCAGTGATCGATGTTGTTGGTGCCGAAGGCGGCACGGACCATCTTCTGGAACAGGTAGTTCTCTTCGTTGGTGACGCGAGCCGAAGCCAGTCCGGCCAGGGCATCGGCGCCGTGCTGTTGCTTGATGTTCTGCAGTTTGCTGGTCACAAGATCGAGAGCTTCGTCCCAGCTCGCTTCGACGAACTGGCCGTCTTTTTTGATCAGCGGCCTAGTCAGGCGATCCCGGTGGTTGATGAAGTTGAAGCCGAACTTGCCCTTGACGCACAGCAGGCCGCCATTGGCCGAACCGTTGGCTGGCTCGACGCCGATCACCTTGTTGTTTTTGGTCAGCAGGTTCATTTCGCAACCAACGCCGCAGTAGGAGCAGGTGGTCTTGGTTTTGGCGACTTCCCAGCTGCGGAATTTGTCTTTGCTCTTGGGAAGCAGGGCGCCGGTGGGGCAGACTGAAACGCAGTTGCCACAGGAAACGCAGGTCGATTCGTCCATGCCGCGGTCGAAAGGCGCCACCGGATGGGTAGTGAAGCCGCGGTCACCGAAGCCGATGGCTTTGGCCTGCTGGAAGCTCTGGCAGACGTTGACGCAGCGACGGCAGGCCACACATTTGTTGAGATTGCGGCTGTAGAACTGGTTGGTCTCGTCCAGCGGGAGGTCGTTGCGCTGACCGGCATAAGAGGTCTGCTCCAGGCCGTATTGGAAGCAGAGGTCCTGCAGGGTGCAGCTGCCGGCCTGCTCGCAGGTCAGGCAGTCGAGGGGGTGGTCGGAGAGCATCAGATCGACGACCGTCTTGCGAGCGGCGTGTACACGTTCAGTGTCGGTCTTGATGACCATGCCCTCCATGACCGGGGTGGCGCAGGCCGGAGCCAGGTTGCGGCGGCCTTCCACCTCGACCACGCAGATGCGGCAGGCTGCGGCCTGCTGGTTGAACTTCTCTTCCATCTCCAGGTAGCACAGGGTCGGGATGTCGATGCCCAGTTGGTTGGCGGCATCAAGAATCGCGCTGCCGACTGGTACTTCAGTCCTTTGCCCATCAATTGTCAGTTTCACCACTTTAGATACTCTCCCTTGTTGATTTTAGTATTTCTGACACGAGAAATAAGATTCATCGGATTCAGGCAAACCATTCGGCCCATCTGTCAGCCTTTCCCCCGTTTCGGCAACGGCGATTCATCATCCATTCCCACCTCCTTTCCTGACCTGACGAGTTTTTGCGCACAGGCAACCGTAAGCTGCCCGGGCGAAACACTGCGTGCAAAAAAAGTCGGATTGACTCAACCGTTTAAATATCAATTTGAAATGCTCCGAGAATCTGATTCCGACCGAAAGGAGGAGGAAGCAAACCCGTGGATAAAAACGGCTTAAGCTAAAGGCATTATCCGGCGGAAGTCAAATGGATAATATCCATATTTTCGATAGAGCATATTCAATTAATCAATAGTTGCTGAAAAAGGAATTCAGTCATTCATGTCTCTGTCATGCGCCAGGGCAGGGTATTGAGCTTTTTTTGATGAGGGTCTTATGACCAGCTTTGCAGGTAGTTTTGCAATGAGGTAGGGGAGGGCTGAAGAGGTGACCTGTCGTTAAAAATCGGCTGACTCCGGTTGCCGAGGTCGCCGAAAAGGAGATGGATGAAGTGCAGTTCGGCGCCTAGGAATGTGCGGCTAAGGGAAACGGGTTTTCGGGCAGTGCCGCAACGGGCGGAAGGGAGAGGGAGGCAAGGTGGCTTTGTAGAAGAGTGCGGGTATGGAGGATCTCCGCCGGTTTCATGAGTTCAATGACCCACCAGTCGCAGGATTTCGCCAGTTCGAGAAGTTGCAGACGACTGCGAATATCCGTCAGGCAGTCGGGGGGAACGTGGCCATAGCCATCAAGTTCCGTGTGGTAGATATGGGCATTGAGGATTCTGTCCCGATGGGGCAGGACGTAATCGCGGTAAATGTCATTTTGCGGTCGCAGATGACGTACCGCATGGGCGTGGCCGATGTCGATGGTGACGTAGGCATCGCTCTCCAGCACCATGCGCCGGAACAGAAAGGGGTCGTTGGTCAGGGGAGTGGTGAGGTTTTCCAGCGCTACGGAGACTCCGTTGGCCCGACCGTGGGCCACCAGAATGGTCAGGTTGTCGATGGCACGGGCCAACTCGATCCCCTCGCCGGAGGGGTTGCCGAGCCCGCAATGGACCGTCATGTGGCGTCCGCCGGCACGGGCCACCTGCTCCACGGTGCGCAGCAGCAAGGCTAGGGAGTCGTCGCCCCTTTGGTCGGTGTAGGCTACGTCCACGCCATGAAAGCGGCAGTGATAGCGCACCTGGCACCCCGCCAGGGACTGCATGAGGGAGAGGAATTCCTGCTCCGGCAGAGTGGGGTCTATGGACCAGTCGATGGCGGAAAAGCCGTGTTCAGCGGCAAATTCAGCAAGTTTCTCCGCATCCTGATCGAATATGTTGCATAGGGCGATGTTGGGTTGCATCGGGGGAAAATAGCTTATCATCAGTGATAAATCAAATCGATAATTCCGAAAAAGCAGGTGGATTGGATTGGTTTTGTCGATAGGTTGTTGCTTGAGATTGCGGTGGTCCGAAGACCTTTTTACACGAAATCCTCGGTGCAAAGAGGGCGACGAGGTATTTCGTGGATCACGATGTCCTCACAGGTTCTATCAAAACCAGAATTCCCCTGCCCGATCATTAGGGCAGGGGAACTCTTCGTACCCCAGGGGAGGGGGGATATTTTTCAATGTCTAGCTTGCAGAAAAAGAGCATCAATCCGGTGGCCGATGGAAAGGTCAAATACGCTGATGATAGAGTTTTTGTCTCCGATGGCAGGGCGAAAGGGATCTTGCCAGCGGTATGTGAGGGGAAATCTAGCAAAGACACTTCTTGGTGTCCAATTACTAATATACATGACAGTATGCTTGCTGATTGGTTTAGTCAATAAGGCGTCCGGGGCCATGTCGTTTATGTGCATGCTTTAAGTGGACAGAGATCGCCGGCGGAAGAGGAATCGTCGAGCGCTCCATTGTTTACAGGAACGAGGCCCGGCGGGGGGCCTCCTTATCGGTTCTTTCCCCGCTTGACAATTGGTGCCGAGACTATACAATGAGGCCGCTAAAGCGGCCTAGTATGGCCCTGGCTGCGGATTGCCTGGCACTGAGTAACCGAAAGCAGGGGCCGAAAAGGTCAAGGAAACTGTTTGTGCCGCGTCGCCGGAGGTTCTGGGCTTACGTCATAATTCTGGCAGCAGGCCCATCGACTATTCAAGGAAAGGTAACACTCTTGCTCAGGAATATCCCAAAGGTAGACAAGGTCCTGGAGTGGCCTGGCATCAAGGTGTTTGTTGATGAACATCCCCGGTCGATGGTTGTTACGGCAGTGCGCGAAGCTCTTGATCAGATTCGCGCTGAGTTCCTTGATGGCAACACAACGAAGGAACTAATCGAAGAAGCAGCGATTGTGGAACGGGTGCGTATTGCTATTGAAAAAAACAGTACCCCCGGTTTGCGGCGGGTGATTAACGGCACCGGAGTCGTGTTGCATACGAACTTGGGCCGGGCGGCTCTATCGCCGTCACTTCGAGAGACGATGCTTGACGCAGCCTTCGGTTACAGCACCCTTGAGTTCAACCTGGAAACCGGAACCCGCGGTAAGCGTGCAGTGCATGTAGAGGAACTCCTTTGCCGTTTGACCGGCGCCGAGTGTGCGGTCGTAGTCAACAATAATGCCGCAGCCGTGTTACTCGCCCTTTCTGCCCTTGCTCGCGGCAAGGAAGTGGTCGTTTCCCGCGGTGAACTGGTTGAAATCGGCGGATCTTTCCGTATTCCCGAGGTTATGGAACAGAGTGGAGCGATTCTGCGGGAAGTCGGCGCCACCAACCGGACCCATCCTCGGGATTATCGCTCGGCCATTACGGGCGAAACGGCTCTACTGCTCAAGGTGCATACCAGCAATTTTGCGGTGGTCGGTTTTACCTCCGAGGTCTCCACCGAGGAACTCGTCAGCGTCGGCCGCGAATCTTCCCTGCCGGTTATGGTGGATGCGGGAAGCGGCACGCTGGTCAATCTGTCGGCCCACGGACTTCACGGCGAGGCAACGGTTGGTGAATATCTTGAAGCGGGCGCGGACCTGGTTACCTTTAGTGGCGACAAGCTTCTGGGCGGACCTCAGGCCGGGATTATCGTCGGCAAGCGTAGTTGCCTGGAATCGATGAAAAAACACCCACTGTTGCGGGCGTTGCGCCTCGATAAGATAACTCTTGCAACCCTTGAAGGGACTCTGCGTCTGTATCAGGACGAACAACAGGCCCTGCGGGAAATTCCTTCCTTGCGCATGATGACGCTGTCCGCTGAAGAACTTGCCTCCCGCGCTAAAACTATTGTGCGGCGCATGCGGCGAGCTCTTCCATCCAGCGTCTCCCTGAAAACCTTAAAGGGTTTTTCACCGGTAGGTGGTGGCACCTTCCCGCTGCTGGAGCTTCCCACGACTCTGATCGCTGTCTTCGTCGAAGGACTTTCTTCCCAGCAGTTGGAGCAGAGTCTGCGCAGAAGGGTGCTCCCGATCATCGGTAGAATTTCCCAGGGTGACTTTCTCCTCGATCCTCGAACCGTTGCCGATGAAGATATTGCAGATATCATTTCGGCTCTGAAGTCTCTTGTGGCTTCCTAACAACAGATGTCGAAGTTTCTCGTAGATTTCACTCGCCAACTTTTGATGCTTTTGCAAGAAAGCAAAATAGCGGCTGGCTAAGCAAAAAGCGCCAAAAGCAAGGCGCGCAAATGTCGAGCAATGAGGCGTACTTGCGTACGTCGAAGCAGCGAGAGCAATTGCAGCAACGCAGCAGTTGGTGAGTTTTTGCGACGCCAGCAACTTTTTGAGAGGAGTCTTGGATGAACGGTCTGGAAGGGAAGGCTGCGCCTCATTTCGCACTACAGGGAAGTGATGCGAAGGTCCATGATTTAACCGACTATGTGGGAAAGACCCTGGTTCTGTATTTCTATCCTCGGGACAATACTCCCGGTTGCAGCAAGGAGGCCTGTTCTTTTCGGGATCTATATTCAGAATTGAATGCGCTTGATGTGGTGCTGCTGGGGGTCAGCAAAGATAGTCTGGCTTCGCACGACAAGTTCATTGCTAAATTCGGCTTGCCCTTTGTTTTGTTGTCGGACCCGGATACAACAGTCATGCAAGCCTATGAGGCTTTTGGCGAAAAGACCATGTACGGCAAAAAGGTTATGGGGACCATACGTTCGACGGTCATAATTGGTCTGGACGGCAAGATCCTCAAGCACTGGCCCAAGGTTAGAAAGGCTGAAAGTCATCCTCAAGAGGTCCTAGATTTTCTTCAGGTGCACCTTGGCTGATCAATAAAAAAAAGCCCCCGGCAAGAAAGGATATCTTGCCGGGGGCTTTTTATTGTCTGATTTTTTAAACGATCGCTAGAATGCGTAGCTCAGGCTGATGGCCGCTAGGTGGATATAGTTTTCGTAGCTGCCGTTGGCGATTGCTCCGTATTCGTTTGTTTTCTTGTCCCGGTCCTCCTGCAATTGAAAACCGTAAGCCAGTGCCACCTTGAATTGGTCGAAGGTCAATTCGCTGCCGACGGTGAACAGGTGGGTGTCCGAGTCAGGGATGGCCGGCTCAAAGGTGCTGTCAGGGACGGGGTTGTCGCCGTAGAGATATCCGGCCATTAGCGCCACGCGATCGTTGAGGCGGTATTTGCTGCCGATGTTGAAAGCCCAGGTGTCGTCCCAGTCGCGAGGGTAGGTCATAGAGGTCTGACCCGCCACCGCTTGGGCGAGATCGATCTTGAGTTTGTCGAAGGACGACCAGTCTTCCCAGCGAACGCCTGCTTCGATGGTCCATGCTGGAGAAAACTCGTAAGCCAGGGCGGCAGTGAACTGGGCGGGCAGGGTGAGGGACGTTTCACCGTCTGTTTCAGGGAAGAGAAAGGCCACTGGGGTCGGTGCTTTGAATTCGGCTTTTCCATCGACGTCGATCTTGATTTCGCTGCGATAGGCTGCACCGAAGGACAGGGCGTCAGTGATCTGTAACTGCAGACCAACGTTGAAGCCGATGCCCTCACCGTCTCCGGTGAATTTTTGACTTGCTTCCGGTTGTCCCATCAGTGAAAGGTCGATCTTGTTTTTCAGTTTGGCATCGAGCAGCAGAATGTCGAGGCCGGCTCCGATGGCGAGTTTAGGGGTGACTTGGCAGGCTACGGCTGGATTAATGTTGAAGGTGGTGATCCGCGATTTGGTGGCGATGAAACGTCCTTCCCAATCGCTGTCCCAGACTGTGCCGAGGCCAAAGGGATTAAACACAGCCAGACCGGNNGCTCCAGCGCTCGTTGATCTGATGGCTCAGATAGAAGGTGCTGGGGAAATAAACGGTATCTTCGGTTTTTTCGCGACTGCCATCCAGGTCGCTTTTGAACTTGCGCGAAGGAATTACAGCGGTGGTGCTGATCTCGATTTGTGTGCCGGCCAATGAAGTCATAAGGGCCGGGTTGAAATAGACCGCTGACGGGCCATCGCTATGGGCCACGGTGGCGTTGGCTTGGCCGAGAGCATCTGCGCCCTGGGTGAAAATGCCGTAGCCGGAAGCATGGCTTTGAGAGGCCCCCAGCAAGGCAAACACTACCAATGTAAGGCCGAAAAATAATGATGGGAAGAATTCTCTTAATGCTTTGTTCATGGCCCCTCCAAGTGTTGCAAAGTGCATCTCACTTCATGACAAAAAATCGTTGGAGTACAATACTATGTAACCCCGCTGTTATTTTTACACATGAAAGACAAACCAAGTCAAACGATACAGAATTAACCCCGCCAAAGAATCAGGGCTTTGTTTAGAGTCTTTTGCATAAAACGTTTTGTTGGATTAAATTATTTTATGTACTATCGGTCCAATCTTGTTTGTATAAATACACAGATTCTATCAGACAGGAATGCAATGACGGTACAGGCTAACTATATAATGGAACACGCCGATGAGGCTTTGCGTCTCGATATGAAAACCGGACGTGACGCGGTTGAAAAGCAGGCCAGTTGGGCTGGGTTGGTGTCGGGCATGCGCGTGGCGGATATTGGTTGCGGTAGTGGCAAAACGACCTCAATGCTCAACGATCTTTGTCAACCTTTCGGCCAGGCCGTTGGTGTAGACGGGTCCTTAGAACGTATCGCGCACGCACAAAAGACATATAAGGCGCCAGGCCTTTCCTACTGCTGTCGAAACTTTTACGATCCCCTTGATGATCTGGGTCAGTTCGACTTTGTCTGGGTGCGTTTTGTTTTGGAGTATCATCGAGAGAAGGCCTTTGAAATCGTTCAGAATCTCAGCCGGATTCTAAAGCCTGGCGGCATCCTTTGTCTTATTGATCTCGATTATAACTGCCTGACCCATGCGGGTATTCCGGCACGGCTTGAAAAGGCTATTATTAACATTACTAAAAAACTTGAGCTTGAGGCTGATTTCGATCCCTATATGGGAAGAAAGCTTTACTCTTTTTTGTATGATCTTGACTTTCAGGATATTGCGGTCGATTTGTCGGCCCATCATTTGATCAGCGGTCAACTGAACGAGGTCGATGCTTATAACTGGAATCAAAAAGTGCAGGTGGCTGCCAAAAATTCCAATTACTCTTTTTCCGAATATGCCGGCGGATTCGAAGAGTTTTTCAAGGAGTTTCAAGCGTTTTTTGCCGATTCCAGGCGTTTCACTTATACCCCTTTGCTCTGTGCGCGAGGGATAAAACCAGCAATTTAATGCTCGCGATTGGCAACGTTAAAAGGCGTGCAAACAGATGTTTGTACGCCTTTTTTTATTGTTTGAAAAGATCAGATTCAGCAAGGCTGGCTGGCCAAAGCCGGGAGATGATTGGCGATGACATAGCTGAGTACAGCATCGAAGGTTTTTTTATTCAGGTCTACAAATTCCAATCCAAACCCCATCGGCAGGCCCCGTTTGCGAGGCATGGCCTTGTGGTTAACCCAGGCTACGCGACCGCAGGTTTCATACATTTGCGAATTGATGTTGGGAAGGGTGAACGAGATTTGAATTTTTTCCCCTTCGTTCATATCGCGCTCGCTAGCGACAAAAATACCCTTGGCGCTGATATCGGCGCTAGTGCCCGCTACGAGGGTGCCATCCATGATGTAGGAAACCGGTGCTTTGCAGGGAACTCGCAGACTTTTGCGCTCAGGTATTTCAAGGTCTTTCCATCTATTCTTAAAGTCCTGGGCATGGTTCTTTTCAAAGAAGCGAATCAGGGCTTCAATGATTTCTTCCTCAAAGTGGGTTCCGCTCTCTTCTCGCAGAACCTGAAAGGCGACTTTAAGGGGCATCGGTTCGCGGTAATGACGTTTGGCAGTAATTGCTTCAAAGAAGTCAGCGACGGCAATTATTTTTGACCCCAGGGGAATTTGGTTACCTTTGAGGCCGTTCGGGTAGCCCGTTCCGTCTAGTTTTTCGTGATGCCCGGCTGCGACTTCCGGGACGCACTGGTAGATCCCTTCAAAATTAATCTGGTCGAGAATCTCGCGGGTTTTCTGTGAGTGGGTTTTGACGATCTGATATTCTTCGATAGAAAGTCTTCCGGGCTTTTTGAGGATAGCATCGGGGACCGCTATCTTGCCGTAGTCGTGAAGCAGGGAAGCCACGCGGATCATTTCGCAAAAGTCTTGGGGTTGCTCGAGTTCCTGGCAAATGCCTAGGGCATATTCGGTGACCTTTTCAGAGTGGCCTGCGGTCATGGGGTCACGGGCGTCGATAGACTTGGCTAATACCTGCAGGATAGAGTGAAATTGTTTGCGGCGGCCGTTCATCAGGTCGGCATTGCGAATGCTGATGCCGATAACCGGAGCGATGCCCATCAACAGGGTCAGGTCGCTGTGTACCAGCGGCCGCTTGCTGCGGATGTTGTCCACCGCCAGAACGCCAATAGATTCCCCGTCACAAATGATTGGACAGCAGATAAACGAGTGTACCTCAAGTGCTTCTGCCAAAGCTCGACTGCGAGAGGAGAGGCTGTTTTCCATCTCATTGATGTCGTTGATAAGGAAAGGTTCCTGATTGCGAAACGCAACAACAAACATTCCTTTGGATTCTGGGTTGTCAAGATGGAATGCAGTGCTTCTCAGCATGTTCTGATGCTTTTCTGAATAACCGAATCCTGCACGAAAGGCTAGTTTTGTGTGGTCTGGAGTGACTAGAAGGATTAGGCCTCGATCATAGTCTAGGCGTTTTTGTAAGGTTTGGATGACATCTTTTAAAATTCCATCGATGTTGCTGGTATCCTCAATAGATTGTTCAAGATGTTTAAGATTTGTTTGATTGCTAATTGCTTGGCCTATCTCATTAGCCATTAGCGCATTGTTGTAATTTCTATTTATTTGGGCAAGTAACTCATCTGTTGAGTCCTTAATCCCACCGACGGTATTGAGTATTTCTGATTTTTCCCGTTTTTCAATAAAAAATGAAAGGATAATAAAAAATGTAAATAAAATAGGTGTAAAATATTTTATGGTGATTACTGGTTTATATGAGGCAGCAATGATAGCGGCTGGAATGCATGCAGTGCCTAGATATATACGACATTTTTTTAGTATTAAGCTAACTGTCTTTTCCCAAGAAACAATATATGTACAGGTTGAATCGCCCTTGAAAAGACATTTTGGATGTTCTATCTGTGGGTTTTTATAGCCCATCATTGTGACAATGGCTTCCCAAAAGCCAAATCGATTCTCACACTGGAAGACTTTCTCTTGGACTCCCTTATGTGGCGTCACTGTGATTTTAACTTTATTTGGACCGAGATGTTCTGATTGATAAGTCGCTGATCTGGTGAAGTTCGAGGTTGCTTGACCGATGAGTTTGAAAGCATTTGAAGGCCCAACCAATCCGAGGGCGTATTGACGCATGATGCCTAGTGCATCGGGAGAGGCAGAATATCTCCCCGCTTCACGGCCTATTTTTTCATTGCAGGTCATCTGAACTAGTTTTTCATAAAAACGATCTATCTGTTCCTGGGTAAACCAGTGAGCTTGGTCAGCGATCTGATAGGATTTCATGTCAGCGTAAACCAATAATTCGCTTAGGTCTACTTCGGGATATTTTCTTTTTATTAGTTTTAGATAGTTGTCGATTATTCGACTGTTGTAAAGTTGGTTGTTGTTTTGTTCAAAGGTTTTCATAAACTATGGCCCGAAGAAACAGTAGTTTGATGGGTAAAATTTGGGATAATTCGTGAACAATAATCAAAATAACTATCGAGGTGTTGTAAATTAAGTATCCATAAATTGTATGTTTTTTCGACAGGGATGTTTGTCTTTTCTGCAAAATCTGTTGGGTAAACCAGTGCAGGGATGTTGTCGATGTCAAATTTTACACATAGCATCGATAGCATCAAAAATAGAACATCTTTTGTTAAACTCTGTTGTTCAATAACTATAATTTTAAAACAATTGGTTAGATCCGACATGTTGAGAAATATTTCTGAAATATTTAAAATTACTATAGCCTTGAGAGATCCCTTGATCTTTAAAGAAAAAAGATGCCGCTCTCTTTTCATTCCAAGTGAGGTATATTCATCAAATAGTTCGGAGTCGTCATATGTTGTCTGATCTAAATCTAATGCCGGCACCATGAGGCCACCGGACGAGTGCTCAATAAATCGCTTTAGTTCTTGAAGATCTTCAGCGTTAGCTCGATTAAAACTCCATGGTTGAGACATGTTCCACTGGTCACTAAAAGACTTTTTAAAGTGGAAGTAAGAAAAGCTGTCAATTGAACAGCCTTTGGGATCATTGATGTGTTTTGCTACACCGCCAAATACACGCTTTGGGAATCGATTGTTTGGCCGGAAGTAACAAAAAACAAAATCTAGATGTGCTGAATAAAGATTGTGGGCTTCGTTGGCATAACGACTGATTTGACTTAGGACCGATAGACCGCCTTTTCTAGTCTCTCTATTTGTAGCGGCATGGTGGTGTATAAGCCATGAATTGCGGTAAAAACGTATCATGGACATATGGGCCAAAATGGTGCCATTTGCCTGATGGATAAAATGTCTGGCAATATTGGGTTTTTCTTTATATAGCTTCCGATATGTTGTTTCGAATGCAGTTTTGTTTGTTTTGAGGTGTAAATATTTTTCGGGGTATATAAAGCCGGAATCAAAAAAGAATTTCCATAATGCATCAAGGTCCACCCGGTTACTCAGGTAGGAGTTCTTGTCAACGGCTTGATATAGCATTGCCAGGAGCCTGGATTGCTCTTCAGTCTTCATGTCTAGAAAAGCAATTCCGCATCTTACGGTGTTCTGTTCTTCTAATTCCTCGGCTTTGATCCGATATACGACCTGGGCCTTGCATTGTAGGCTGTCGCTGTTGGCGAAAGTCAGCGACAGTTCTGAAATGATCAGGCCCGGTAGTAAGACAGAGTCTCGAGCTTGCTCTGTCACAGATAGACCCGACCCTGATAGGTCGTCAACGTCCAGGTCAATCGATTTGCCAGTCAAGGGGTGGCAGAAATTGATGCTAGGCGAAGGAATGAGGTGCTGGCGGTTGCTTCGATATTTCTTGGGTTTAAATTTAAATATGCGGTCACTGGTTGGCAACAATACGATGGACCGCATGTGTTGTCCGTAGGACTGTTTTAGGATTGAAACTTCGGTAGAATATATTGTTTCGCCGTGCCTCGAAAGGATCAGGGCGGCAGGTGTCTCAGGGTTTAGCCATTGAAATGTTTGTGGCGGAGAGGCATTAATCCTGATGTGAAGTGATGTTGCGCTAAATTCAATCAGGCTGCCTCGGAAGTTGCTGCCATTTTGAATAAGTTGGGCCATGATCTCGACACAGTTGTGGCGTCGAGTGCTCCGCGAATGCAATTCCGAACATTCTTTAGGTAAGCAAAAAACCAAAACATTGCGGTTGATTTGGATGGTTGAGGGTTCGACGAGGAGGGTCTTGTTGCCGTCGTTTATAAGTAGATGTTCAAACTGGTGGGACTGTAGTTTTTGTTGCAGATCATCGGTGGTGTCCCAAGAACAGACCAGTTCTTTGTCTAAGCAAGGTTGCGGTTTGACCAGCAGGGAAAGTAGGGTGCCGTAACGTTTGTGACGGAAGGTCGCTGTAATTGTTCCGTCGAGAAAGTGGATGTAGTTAATCTTGTTTATGAGGGACTTTAAATTCAGGCTCTTAGAAAGGGGCGTGCTGGGGGCAGGACAGCCTTCGGTTGGTGACTGCGGAAGTTCTGTAACAGTCCCTTTGCAGGTTTCCATGGGGAGGCGACCCATCTTTTTATGGCAATTTTCCGGAAAAGGATGAGCTGGTTTTTAGACTAGCCTCACCTGGGAAAACGCATTCAAATTAAATAGCAGCGATGACGGATATGGAATGTTTAGCGATTAGCTTAATTATCTATCATAGGGAGGCGACATATTCAAGCATGGAATCCGCAAATTGTTGTGAAGATGCCGGAGCTTGCTTGCTTTTAGGCAATTCTAATCTTGCGAAATGGCTTGCTCGCTGTGGTGGGGTCCGGAAAGTCTTAATCGTCCCGATTCTTGGTCTCGCGAGGCAGGCCCGGATCTCTTGGGATAGCGCCGTCGCTAAGACGGTTTGCTGATGGCAAGGGCGGATTTTGCAGGCTGCGCAGTCGGTCACTCATCGTTTTTTCATAGCCGCGCTCAGTCGGTTGGTAATAGCTGCGTCCTTGCAACTCCTCGGGTAGATAATTTTGGGTTGTGTGTCCGCCGTTATAGTCGTGGGGATAGCGATAGTCTTTGCCGTAATCGAGTTCTTTCATCAGCTTTGTTGGGGCATTGCGCAGGTGCAGGGGGACCGGCAGGGCGCCACTGCGGCGAACTTCTGCCAGGGCTTGGTCGATGCCGCGGTAAGAGGCGTTGCTTTTGGGGGCACAGGCCAGATAGGTGGCGGCCTGGGCCAGGGGGATGCGGCCTTCCGGCATGCCGACAAAGTGGACAGCCTGCTGTGCGGTCAGGGCAATTTGCAGGCCGCGGGGGTCGGCGTTGCCGATATCTTCGGCGGCGAAGATGACCATCCGTCGGGCAATGAATTGCGGGGCTTCTCCCGCCTCGATCATGCGGGCTAGCCAGTAGAGGGAGGCGTCGGGGTCAGAGCCGCGCAGGCTCTTGATGAAAGCGGAAACAACATTGTAGTGCTCCTCTGCGCCCTTGTCGTAGCGTAGTCCCTGCTTCTGCAGTGCTTCTTTGACGGTTTGCAGGGTGATCGGCCCCTTGCCGGTCAGGGCGGCTGCCAGCTCCAAGGCATTAAGGCCGGCCCTGGCATCGCCGTGGGCCTGTTCCGCTAGGAAGGAGAGGGCCTCTTCCGTGGTGTCTTGGTGTCGGCCGTTGAGGCCTCGCGGATCTGCCAGGGCGCGTTTCAGCAAGATTGTAATTTGAGCTGCGTCGAGGGTGTGCAGAACGAGGATGCGCGAGCGGGAGAGTAGGGCGGAATTTACCTCGAAGGAGGGGTTTTCCGTGGTCGCGCCGATCAGGATAATGTCGCCTCGTTCCACGTAGGGCAAAAAGGCATCCTGCTGGGCCTTGTTAAAGCGATGAATCTCGTCGACGAACAGCAGGGTTTTGCGACTGTGGTAAGCTCGTTCTTCCCGGGCCTGTTTGACCAGCTCGCGGACTTCCTTGACCCCCTGCAGGACGGCGGAAAAAAATACGAAGCGGCTACTGGTGCTGTTGGCGATAACTTGCGCCAGGGTGGTTTTGCCGGTCCCGGGCGGGCCCCAGAAGATTGCTGAGGAGAGTTGGTCGGTTTCGATCAGGCGGCGCAGGATTTTGTTGGGACCAAGAAGATGCTCCTGGCCAACCATCTCCTCCAGAGTTCGGGGGCGCATGCGCTCAGCCAGGGGAGCGGCCGAGCTGGGTTCCTGATTTGCTTCAAAGAGATCCATGGTAGTTCCAAATAATGGTTTTGAGGGCGGTCTAGACTCTAGCACATAAGGGCGGTTCGCGACAAGCTCGACTTGCTATAAGTTGTTGAAAGTGATGGACTTTGTTTAGGGGCTGTGTTAGCTTCGGCGGCATGCCGAGAGCGGCGGAAAGGGAAGGTATGAAGGGGATCGGAATCTATGCCAAATGCAGTCATCCCGATGCGGTTCGCGTCGCGGGCGAAGTAGTTGGCTGGCTCGCTAAAAGGGGGCTGGAAGTCTTTCTGGAAGAAGCATTGGCTAGTCAGTTGCCCGGACATGGGCCAGGGTATGAACGGAGAGAGATTCCTTCCATGGTCGACCTGATCGTCGTCCTCGGCGGCGACGGCACNNAGGCAAGTGGCTCGACATAATGGCGACAGGGATATACCCATTCTGGGAGTTAATCTGGGCAGCCTCGGATTTTTGACCGAAATTACCCGGGACGAGATGTTTCCCTGTTTAGAAAGAGTCCTTCGAGGCGATTTTAAATTGTCCCAACGAATGATGCTGGAGGCGGTCATTCTTCGCAATGACCAGGAGGTAAAGCGTTTTCGGGTGCTTAACGACATCGTTCTTAATAAGGGTGCGATCGCCCGTATCGTCGATATGGAAGTTTGGGTCGATGATGCCTATCTGACGACATTTAAGGCCGATGGCCTGGTTATTGCTACGCCTACAGGTTCGACGGCCTACAATCTCTCCGCTGGTGGCCCGATTATCTCACCAGGGTTGCACTGTTTTGTTATTTCGCCGATATGTCCGCATATGCTGGCCAACAGGCCACTGATCGTTTCTGATGATGCTACGATTCGGGTCGAGGTCAAATCCAAGGCCGCGCATGTGGTTTTTACCGCCGATGGCCAAGTCGCAGTCGATTTGCAGGCCGGCGACCTTATCCAGATTTGCAAAGCCCGGCGAGGTACACTGCTGATCGATAGCCCATCCAGAGACTATTTTGAAGTGCTGCGCACTAAGCTGGGTTGGGGAGAACGATAAACCTCTGTTGCAATTGAGAGAAGCGCGATGTTGACAGATCTTCACATCAGGAATTTTGCGATTATCGACGCTCTAGAGATCGGTTTCTCTTCCGGGTTCAATGTTTTGACCGGGGAAACTGGTGCCGGTAAGTCGATTATTATCGATGCGGTAGCTTTGCTGCTCGGTGACCGAGCACGAGTCGATCTGATTCGTACTGGCAGTGAAGAGGCCGTGGTGGAAGCTGTCTTTGATTTGCAGGGACAACCGGCGGTGCGGGATGCTCTGGCCGCTGGTGGGTTCGAAGCTGAAGACGAATTGCTGATCAAGAGGGTTGTTAATCGCAGCGGGCGCAATAAAATTTATATCAACGGAAATTTGGCCAAGCTGGCCCAGTTGCAGCCTTTGACTAGTCAGTTGATGAATATTTACGGTCAGCATGAGCATCAGGGGCTGCAGCGGGCTGACAGCCATCTGGCCTTCCTCGATAGTTTTGCCGGTCTACAGCTGGAATTGGACGCGTACCGGCGTTGCTATGACGAGGTTCAGGATCTGGAGCAGCAATTACAAGCCTTGCAGGCAGCCGAGGCTGGCCGCCTGCAGCGACTAGACCTGTTGAGCTTTCAATTTCGCGAACTCGAAGAGGCGGACCTGCGGGCCGGCGAAGACGACGAATTGCTTGCCGAGCGTTCCCTGCTGCAGCATGGCGAGCGTCTGTCTCGCTCTGCCTTAACCGGCTACGAGACCCTTTATGGAGCCGAGCAGGCGGTCTGCACTCACCTGGACGCCGTCGCCTCCGAACTCGAAAGCAGCGCGTCCATCGATGGTCAGTTCTTGCCCCTGGCGGAGTCTGTGCGTTCTTCTCTGTATCTACTGGAAGATGTTGCCGAGCAGTTGCGTAGCTACGCCGGCAAGGTCTCTTTCGATGCCGCTCGCCTCAACGAGGTGGAGAGGCGTTTGGCGCAGCTCACAGACTTAAAGCGCAAGTATGCTGGCACCATTGACGGCCTGCTGGCTTATCGGGATGAAATCGCTCGCGAGAGTGAATCTCTGGTGCATGCCGATGCCACCAGAGATGAGTTGGCCAAGCGTCTCGAGCAGGGGCGACTGCAGGTGCAGCAGCAGGGCGCTGCCATTTCGGGACGGCGCCGGGACGCTGCAGAGGCATTGCGTCAGGCTGTCGAAGGAGAGTTGGCTGAACTGGCCATGCCCAAGGCTCAATTCGAGATGCGTCTTTTTGTCTTGCCTCAAGCGGGGCCGGGCGGACTGGAGCGAGGTGAGTTCTATCTGGCAGCCAATCTTGGTGAAGACTCCAAGCCCCTGGCCTGGATCGCTTCGGGGGGCGAGCTGTCGCGCATTATGCTGGCCCTGCGCCGGGCCGCGCCGGGTGCTGACAATATCTCTACGCTGATCTTCGATGAGGTCGATGCCGGTATCGGCGGGGTGGCGGCCAGCGCTGTCGGTCAAAAATTACAGGCCATTGCCGGAGAGGCCCAAGTGCTCTGTATCACCCATCTGCCTCAGGTGGCGGCCTTTGCCGATCATCACTATCGGGTGGAAAAGCAGGAGCGGGACGGGCGAACTTGTACCGGTCTGGTGTATCTCGCAGGTGAAGAGCGAATCGAAGAAATGGCTCGTATGCTGGGCGGAGCCCAGGTTACCGAACGTACTCTGGAGCATGCTCGCGAGATCATCGCCCGGTCTGCTCCCCAGCTGTAGTTCTATGCGGGCAATGCCCATTTATAAACATTTCAAGCGAGAGTAAAGCGATGGCCATTCGTAAGGCGCGCATACCCGATGCCAAAGCCATTCACCAGCTACTGATCACCTATGCCCAGCAGGAACTCATGTTGTCCCGCTCGCTGCCGGATATCTATGAAAAGATTCGCTCGTTTTATGTTTATGAGGTCTCTGGTGAGATTGTAGGGACGGTTAGTTTGCAGATTTGGTGGGCGGATCTGGCGGAAGTACGCTCTCTGGCTGTTGCAGAAGGCCAGATGAAACAGGGAGTCGGTCGACAGCTGGTGCAGGCCTGCCTTGAAGAAGCGCGGGGTTTGGGGCTGAAGAAGGTCTTTGCCCTGACCTACCAGCCAGTCTTCTTTGAGAAAATGGGTTTTCAATACATCGAGAAAGCCGAGCTTCCGCAAAAGATCTGGAGCGATTGCGTCAAGTGTCCTAAGTTTCCCGATTGTGACGAAATCGCCATGAGCATCGTTCTGTAAACTGTCTGCTTTGTCTCATATGGGGATTAACGGCTTGACATAGATTTGGTTTTTTCCTATTAATTAGAGCCGTTATCTAGCTTCAGAGCTTGAAGATTCTGTAACGTCGGCCACCTGGAGAACAGCCGGGATGTTGACTTATGCTTGCCGATTTAATCAAGCAGTTTTCTCATTGCTTGTTGAAGGAGTATTCGCTTGGCTGAACAGAAGATGTCCATCATTGTTATCCCGGATGGTTCCCGGCGAGTACGGCGCTTTCGTATTGGGATCCGTGGCCTGCAATTGGCTGCAGGGGTTATGGCGGTCTTTCTGCTGGGTGTCTCCTGGTTGGCTTTTGACTACTGTCGGACGACCTTGGATCGAAGTGAGTTGCAGCAGTTGCGAGCTGCAAATGGCAGTCAGCAGGAGTTGATTCGCTTTTTGTCAGTGGACCTTGAGAGCTTGCGCCGCGAGATGGTGGTCCTGGCACAAAATGACGCCAAGGTTCGCTTAATGGCGGAATTGGCCGGGCCTGCTCCCGAAACTCCGGCCGGTTTGGGCGGACCGATCGAGGTCGATGCCGCCGGAGAACTTTCCGAGCTGCAGCAGCATATCGATCAAATACGGCGGGATATCGACTTGCGCCGCCAGAGCCTGGAAGAGATACAGAGCTTTTTCAATGACCAGAGCTCGCTGCTGGCGGCCAAGCCGAAAGGGTGGCCGACCAAGGGGTGGGTCACCTCTGGCTTCGGTCGCCGTCTGTCGCCCTTTACCGGCCGCCGCAAATTGCATCATGGCTATGATATTGCGGCCCGAACCGGCACTCCGGTGCTGGCTACGGCTAACGGTGTGGTCAGCAAGGTGGCGTCTCTGTCCGATTACGGTAAGATAGTGGTCCTTGACCATGGATATGGATATCAGACCTACTATGCGCACAATTCCAAAATATTGGTCAAGGTCGGTCAGCGTGTCCAGCGGGGTGAGAAGATTGCTGCCGTAGGCAATACCGGCCGTTCGACCGGTTCCCATCTTCACTACGAGGTGCGCCTCAACGGTGTTCCCGTCAACCCAAAACGTTACATCTAAATACTGTTCAATTCTCAGCCCCGCTTCGACGGGGCTTTTTCTTAGCCATCAACCCACCGATATTGTGTTTCAGCCATGCTGTGACATTCCGATGCTTTCACCTTGTCGGCCGCTAACCGCTATGATAAAATCTATCGTTTTTATGGAGTTTATCAGTGGTCCTTTCGGATTTCTCGATAGTCGAATATTTCCTGAGCGGAATAAATATTTACGGAGAATATATAGATGATTAACCGTCTTTTAAAGAAAGTTTTTGGCAGCAAAAATGAACGTGAATTGAAGCGTTTGCAAGTGCTGGTCGAGCAGATCAATGCCGTCGAAGACACCTTTACCTGTCTGGATGATTCACAACTGGCAGCTAAAACAGAGGAGTTTCGCCAGCGTTTTGCCCAGGGCGAGACCCTGGACGACCTGTTGGTTGAAGCCTTCGCTGTGGTGCGCGAGGCGGCCAAGCGGGTCTTGGGCATGCGTCATTTTGATGTGCAGTTGATCGGCGGCATGGTTCTGCATCAGGGCAAGATCGCCGAAATGAAGACCGGTGAAGGCAAGACCCTGATGGCAACCTTGGCCTCTTATCTCAATGCCCTGCCGGGCAAGGGAATGCATGTGATAACGGTCAACGATTATCTGGCCAGCCGCGATGCCGAATGGATGGGCCAGGTCCATCGCTTTTTGGGTTTGACCGTCGACTGTATTGTTCATGGGTTGACCGATGAACAACGCAAAAAAGCCTATCGCTGCGACATCACCTATGGCACCAACAACGAATTCGGCTTCGATTATCTGCGCGACAACATGAAGTTTTCCCTGGACGATTATGTGCAGCGTCCGCTTTATTACGCAATCGTCGATGAGGTCGATTCGATCCTTATCGATGAGGCCCGGACACCGCTGATCATTTCTGGACCGAGCGAGGATTCGAGCGAGCTTTACTATACCGCCAATCGCATTATCCCGATGCTGAAAATGGGCGAACTCATTGAGCATCGTGACGGTACGATCGGCCAGACGCTCAAGGAATATACCGGCGACTATACCATCGACGAAAAGGCTAAAAGCGCCATGCTCACTGAGCAGGGGGTAACCAGGGTCGAACAACTTCTGAATATCGACAACCTGTATGAGCCGGGCAATATCGAACTGTTGCATCACGTTAACCAGTCCCTCAAGGCCCATGTATTGTTCAAGCGCGATGTCGATTACGTGGTCAGAGACGGCGAGGTGATGATCGTTGACGAATTCACCGGTCGCCTGATGCCGGGTCGCCGCTGGAGTGACGGCTTGCATCAGTCGGTGGAGGCCAAAGAAGGGGTCAAGATCGAAAGCGAGAACCAGACCCTGGCTACCATCACCTTTCAGAACTATTTCCGTATGTACGACAAGTTGGCCGGCATGACCGGTACCGCCGATACCGAGGCGGCCGAATTTCATCAGATATACAAGCTCGCCGTGGTGGTTTTGCCGACCAACCGGCCGATGATTCGTAAAGACCAGTCCGATGTCATTTACAAGACCGAGAAGGAAAAATTCAACGCCCTGGTCGAGGATATCGCCGAGCGTTACGAAAAGGGTCAGCCGGTGCTGGTCGGTACCATCTCCATCGAAAATTCCGAGATTCTGGCAAGCCTGCTGAAAAAGCGCGGTGTTCCGCATCATGTGTTGAATGCCAAACATCATGAAAAAGAAGCCGAAATCGTCGCTCAGGCCGGTCGCAAGGGTTCGGTGACCATCGCTACCAACATGGCCGGGCGCGGTACTGACATTGTCCTTGGTGGCAACCCGGAGCTGCTGGCCCAAAGGGAAGCGGCCACCGCCGAAGATCCGGAAGCCGTCCAAGCGGCACTACTGGAGAAACATCTGGCGATATGCAGCAAGGAAAAAGCTGAAGTACTGGAGGCCGGCGGTCTCTATATCCTCGGCACCGAGCGTCATGAATCGCGGCGTATCGATAATCAGTTGCGTGGCCGTGCCGGTCGTCAGGGCGATCCGGGTGAGAGTCATTTTTACCTGAGCCTCGAAGACGATCTGCTGCGGATCTTCGGCTCCCATCGCGTGGCCTATGTCATGGACCGGTTGAAGATCCCCGAGGGCGAGCCTATCGAGCACGGCATGATCTCCAAGGCTATCGAGAATGCCCAGAAAAAGGTTGAAGGGCAAAACTTCGAAATTCGTAAGCACCTTATCGAGTATGACGATGTTATGAACACCCAGCGCAAGGTCATCTACACCCAGCGCAAGGAGGTTCTGGCCGGTGAAAATCTACGGGATATCGTGATCAGTATTATTGACGAACTGATTGAAGATACGGTAGCGACCTTCTGCCCGGAAAAGACGCCGCCAAGGGATTGGAATTGGAACACCCTGGGGGAAGACTTTTACGGTCTGTTCAACTTGCTCTTCGTGGCCCCGGATAATATCGACGAAAAACTGACTCAGGCGCAGCTGGTCAAGCAACTAAAGGCTCAGGTGCACCATCGTTTGCAGGAGCGGGAGGAGGAGTTTTCTACCCCGGTATTCGAGCATCTGATGAAGGTGTTGCTGCTTCAGGTCATCGATTCCCAGTGGAAGGATCATCTGCTGTCCATCGACCACCTCAAGGAGGGCATCGGCCTGCGAGGCTACGCCCAGCAGGACCCCAAGGAAGCCTATAAGCGCGAGGCTTACGGACTGTTCATGGAAATGATGGGCCGTATCCGTCAGGAAGTTATTGAAAAGTTGTTCCGTATTCAACTTGCCCGGGAAGATGATGTTGAGCGGATGGAGGAGCAGCAGCGTCGCCGGCGGATCGAGTTCAACCGTGTCGGTGGCGAAGATCAAATGCGTAAACCGGTCATCCGCCAGGAAAAAAAGGTGGGACGTAACGATCCCTGTCCCTGCGGCAGTGGTCAGAAATATAAAAAGTGTTGCGGTGTGTAAGGATGCCGTAACGATTGTTTTAGGTTCATGCCGAGGAGTAAGGCAATTATGATAACGACCAACCAGGCTGGAAAAGTAGCGGGTTTCAAGTTTGCGGCGGAGGCATCGGGTATTCGAAAGTCCGGGCGACTCGATATGGCCCTGATTTATTCCGAAGTTCCGGCCCGCTGTGCCGGGGTCTTTACCACCAATAAAATCAAGGCGGCACCCCTGCAATTAACCGAGCCCCGCATCGCTGCCGGCTTGTGCCAGGCTATCCTGGTCAATAGCGGAAATGCCAATGCCTGTACCGGCGCTCCGGGGTTGCGCGATGCAAGGCGTTGCTCGGAGCTGGCTGCCGCTGCTTTGCAAATCCCAGAGGATTATCTGGCGGTCTCGTCGACCGGCGTCATCGGTGCGCCGCTGCCGATGGATTCCTTTGAGACGCATATCCCGCTGCTGGTCCGGAACTTGACTTCCGATGGAGTCGGCGGGGTCTCCCAAGCGATTATGACTACCGATTCCTTTGCCAAGCTGGCTTCCTGCCAGGGGGAGGTGGCGAAGAGCCCCTACCGCCTGCTCGGTGTGGCCAAGGGCGCGGGTATGATTCATCCCAATATGGCGACCATGCTCGGTTTTGTATTGACCGACGCCCAGGTGGAGCCGGGCCTGCTGCAGGAAGCATTACGCCGGGCCGTGGAGAGCTCCTTCAATATCATTACCGTCGATGGCGATACCTCCACCAACGATATGGTGGTGTTGCTGGCCAACGGCGCCGCTGGCAATCGGGAGATTTGCCGCGGTACCGAAGAGGGTGATCGCTTTGTTGAGGAGCTGACCGGGGTGTTGCTGGAGCTGGCCAAGATGATCGTAAGGGACGGCGAAGGGGCAACCAAGCTGGTGCGAATTCGCATCACCGGCGCCGCCAATGACGCCGATGCCAAGAAAGCCGCGACCAGTGTGGCCACATCTTCGCTGGTGAAAACGGCCTTTTTCGGTGAAGATGCCAATTGGGGGCGAATCATTGCTGCCGTTGGATATTCTGGGGCCGCTGTCGATCCAGAGCAGGTCGAAATTTGTTTTGACGATGTGCCGGTGGTGCGTCAGGGGCTCGGCACCGGCAAGGAAATGGAAGCGCAGGCCACCGCGGTGCTGAAGCAGGCCGAGTTTACTGTAACCGTCGACCTGGCACTGGGCTCTGCTAGCGCCGATTATTACACCTCAGACCTGACTTACGAATACGTCAAGATCAATGCCGACTACCGGACCTGATACTGTTTCCAGCGAGGTGGCTGGACTGGCCCGCTGTCTGGATCACACCCTGCTCAAGGCCGATGTCAGCGCAGCGCAGATTTGCACGCTCTGTGAAGAGGCCCGGCATTGGGGGTTCGCCTCGGTTTGTGTGCCGCCACGGTTTGTTCCCCTGGCTTTTGCCCAACTGGCCGATTCTCCGGTAGCCGTCTGCACGGTAATCGGTTTTCCCCTCGGCTACCAGACTACGACCTGCAAGGTTTTTGAAGCAGAGCAGACAGTTGCCGCCGGCGCATCCGAGCTCGATATGGTGATCGCCATCGGCCGTGCTCTGGACGGCGGTCTCGACGAGGTCGAGGCGGAGATCTTTGCGGTAGTGGCAGCCGCCGGGGCCGCCAAGGTGAAGGTGATTATCGAGTGCTGCTATTTGACCGATGAGCTTAAGGGTGCGCTTGCCGAGATAGTGGTTCGCTCCAGGGCCGGCTATGTCAAGACCTCTACCGGCTTTGGCAGCGGCGGGGCGACCCTGGCCGATGTGCGTCTGCTGGCTGATCGTGTCCAGGGTCAAATTGGCGTCAAGGCCGCCGGCGGTATTCGCGACCTGGCCGCTTGTCAGGCCTTTCTGGCCGCCGGGGCCACTCGCATCGGCACCAGTAACGGCGTGGCTATCATGGCTGAGTTGTTGCGCGGAGCGGCCTTATGAAGCGGCAGCTATGCCAGAGAACGGTTCTGATCACCCTTGACGGCGTGGGCGTTGGTGCTTTGCCCGATGCTGCAACTTACGGTGATACCGGTGCCGACACCCTGCGCCATGTGGCCGAATATTGCGGTGGGCTCGACCTGCCCAATCTGGCCGATCTAGGACTCGGCAATATCACGCCCCTGGCCGGCGTTGCGCCAACGGCGCAATCGACTGCGGCCTATGGCCGTATGCTGGAGGCTTCGGCCGGCAAAGACTCCACCACTGGCCATTGGGAAATCGCCGGTTTGATTCAGCAGCAGCCTTTCCCCGCCTATCCCCAGGGCTTTCCCGCCGAAATCATCGCCGCCGTCAGCCGCGCCATTGGTGTCGAACCTATCGGCAACATCGCGGCCAGCGGTACTGAAATTCTTTGTGAACTTGGCGAAGAACATCGTCGCAGCGGCAGGCCAATCGTCTATACTAGCGTCGACTCGGTGTTTCAGATCGCTGCTCACGAAGAGGTCATCAGCGTCGAGCGGCTCTACGAGATCTGTCGCACTGTCCGTCGTTTGCTCGATCCCTATCGCATCTCCCGTGTAATTGCCCGCCCCTTTGTCGGGGATGCTGCCGACACCTTTAAGCGAACCTCCCGCCGTCGGGACTTTTCCCTGCCGCCCAATGGTCTTACCCTGCTCGATAAATTCTTGGCAGCGGGCTTGGAGGTCTATGGAGTCGGCAAAACCAGCGACCTTTTTGCCGGTCGGGGCATAAGCCGTTCTTTCAAGAGTCGCAGTAACGCTGAGGGCATGGAGCAGACCTTGACGGCGCTGACATCCCTGGAAAGGGGCTTGGTATTCACTAATCTGGTTGACTTTGACATGCTCCATGGGCACCGGCGCGATGCTGCAGGTTTCGGTCAGGCCCTGGAAGCCTTTGACCGCTGGTTGCCCCGCCTGCTGGCGGCGCTACAGCCCGCTGATCTGCTGATCATGACGGCCGACCATGGCTGCGATCCGACCACGCCGGGTACCGATCACAGCCGTGAGAGCGTTCCGCTGCTCTGCTGGCATCCTCGCCTGGCGGAAGGTCCGTCTTTGGGCGTGCGTCACAGCTTTGCCGATGTGGCTGCAACCATCGCCGAGCTCTATGGTTTATCCATGGAGCACGGCCGGAGTTTTGCCGCAAGCCTGTTCCCAACCGACCGTTCCGCCTAGCTGGTGATAAGCAGTCGGGCTGTGTATGGATCGCAGGGAGAGGTCCTGTCGGCAGGGAATTGGTGCAAGGAATTGGCGGCAAGGGCCAAGCTTAAGCGGCGGGATTGATCAGGTGCAGGGTCGGTTTTTCGGCGTTGTCCTTCGAAGCATTCTCTGCAACGAGCTTTTCACCGGTCTGCCCGGGCAAGTCGTCGAGCAGGCAGCCTTCAAGAAAGCCCTGTAACACTTCGAGGGTGTCCTGGTTAATGTCGGTAAACCCAACCCCCACCCCCTGCAGAAAGTTGTTGTCCGGGTCCGGTCTGACACTATAAAGGACCCGTCCCCCCACTTCCAGTTCCTTTTTCATGCCCAAAAGGGGAAAGACAATGCGAAAACTGTCACCCTTTTGTAGCCTAAAGCCGGTTTTGACGAACAAGCCTCGAGTGCTGAGACTTATTACCTCGGCCAGATGACAACTGTTGCCGAGGCAGAGCATCCCCGGCAGCTGTAACGCGAGGCGAATGTTCTTGCGGGGATATTCCTCCAGATATTTCTGAACCTTTTCAAATAGATTGAAAATGTCCACCGGTACAGGCAAGATTTCGTGTGGAATCTGCAGGGTCGATGGCGTCAAGCTGTCGGTCATAACTAGCAGTGGCGTGCCGTTAGCCACTTTTTCTACGATCATTTGACTTAACGGGGATGAGGTGTTCTGAAGAATATCCTCACCGAAAATAAGCAGATCCGGGGTAGTTTCTTTTACCAGAGATGTCAGTCGTTGCTGGCTGGATGACACCAGTGTTCGATAGCCCCAATGCCGCAGGATGGTTTCCAGGGTAGCCAGAAGCTTTTCGCGATGATCACCGACCAGAAGACGTTTCATGAAGGGTAGCCTTTGTCAAGCCCGTTGATTTCCTTGTGCTTTTCATTATGGTGCAAGCGAGCTAAGGGTCAAGTAAAAAAGTAGTCCCAGGCTGTTGTCGATCCTTGTGGCCGGTCGATGCAGTCGGTGATCTGGAAAAATGGAGAAAAGAGCCGCCGATAGCTGGCTGAAATTCACCATGTTTGGTCGAGAATAGAGTAGGTTCTCTTTTTGACCGTTGTCCGACAGATTGCCATAAAAAAGCGCCCGGATCGGGCGCTTTTTTTATGAAAGAAACAGCCAGTTACTTCTTTTTAGCTTTAAGACGGGCCGCACGGGCTTTTGCCAGGTTTTCGCCGAGTCCCCGATCGACAGCCATTTGCCGCCGGCTCTCGGAGTAGGCGCGGGCCGCCAGGGGTTGGGTGCGAGGAATATCGAACTGCTTACGATATTCAGAGGCGCTCAAACCATGGGCTGATTTCAGATGCCGGGCGAGGGTCTTCATCGCTTTACCGCAGATCATACAAACGATTTTGTCTTTGCCAAAAGCCTTTTTGCGCGTAACGATAGGCCTGGCGGAAGCTTCTTCGACAACGGCAGTGCTGCCGATCTCTTCGCCCTTTTCGAGGCTGCTCAAAGCTTTGTGTAATTCTGCGACCTCCTGAATGAGCTCTTCTTTTGACATGGGGGTGGTCGATGCGTGGGCAGCTACAATTTCAGCAGCCATTTCGAGTAAAGTAGCCATAAAGATTCTCCTGTTGATCTGGATGAGTGAGTTCGATGTTTGCCTGATTACTAATACAATAAAAAAAACTAAAATCAAGGAAAAAATAAATAATATGCGTATATATGACATTATTTATTCAATATCTAGCCTATTCAATAAAACCTTGTTTGTGGAAGCTCTTAGTTTTTAGTTTTGATTGCATTGATATTAAATTCACAGCAACTCTAAAAGTTCTTGTCATTGACAAGTAATCGAGAGGCCTTTTAGTCGGCCCTGTTGTCTTGTCAGTGGTACGCATCATTTCAGCTTTTCAAAAATGTTTAATAACTGTAACTTCAGCCACGGTATATTATGGTATGGGTGAATCTTGTTTGCTTCCCTCAAGAGAGTCCCCCGCAAGCCGACGATGTTGGTTTGTTAGGTGGTGCTTTAGGTTCGATGCCGCTGTGAAATTTACACAACTTCTATATCGTCGTTCGGGCGATAAACGAGGGCCATGGGGGAAGATGTTCAGTTGCCTGAATGGCCTCCTGTCCTGGTTTTTTTGCGGCTCTGGAAGGGCCATAACCCCTTGAATTCTCCGGTTGAAAAACTTGACAGCGTGAAGGGCCTATGCTAGCTTTAAGGCCGATTTTTGGGCCCTTTACGGACCGAATGATACACTGAAAAAATCCCTGACGGCCCCGGGCTGTCGATACCTTTCAACGGTTTGCGGCGCATCGAAATATGACTGCAAAGGCGTATGCCAATATTCTGGCGTGTTCGGCGTGTCGCCGATTATCGCCGACCAGGCTCGATGGGGCCAAATACGACTCTGCCATTTGCCGGTAACCAAGGAGGCATGAATGAGTAAAAAAGTGCTGCTCGCTGACGATAGTGTCACCATACAGAGGGTTGTCGAGATCATTCTGGCCGAAGGCGATTATGCCCTCCAGGTTGCGGACAACGGCAATGCAGCTTTAGCCAAGGCTCAGGTTGATAGACCCGATATCGTTTTGGCCGATGTCTATATGCCCGGTAAGAATGGTTATGAATTGTGTGCCGCCATTAAACAGGATCCGGCCCTCGCAGGGGTTCCGGTGTTGCTGCTGAGTGGTACTTTTGAGGCTTTCGATGAAAGCAAGGCCTTGGCCTCCGGTGCCGATGGCTGGATTGCCAAACCTTTTGAATCTCTAGCGCTGATCGAACAGATCGACGGGATACTGGCTCGTTCCGCAACGGCGGTTGCTCTGCCCGAAACGGCAGTTGAGACCGGAGATGTGCAAGCAGTACCCGCTGCTGAACCGGATATGTGGGCCGACTTGGAGATTGACAGCCTTCAAACAGCAGACAGCGAAGAGTTTTTGGCCGATGCAACGGATGATGAAGGCGGCTCTTTCGATGAAGTTGAATTGGAAGCGGACGGCCTCTGGGATGATGAACCATTGCTCGGCCAGGATGAAAAAACTCCTGAATTAGCGGAAGAACAAGATGTCCGGATTGATGGTCTGGATTTTGATGAAATAGATGAAGTGAACTTCGCCGGTGCCGACCTGGCCCCGTCGGACGCTGCGGCGGAACCGCCGGAAGAAGAAGTCCTGTTCCTGGATGAAAGCGATCTGCTGATCGAGGATGATGCAGAGACTGATGCGAAGGCCGAAGAAGAAACCTTTGAGTTCATCACTCTGGACGAGTCGGCGCCGCTGGAACCGGTCGAAGAGCCGGTGGAAGCATGTGCCGGTAACTCCGTAGTCGCCGATGAGCCTGTTGGCGAGTCGGAGCGCCTCGACGAGTTTCCTGAGCCAGCCATGGCCGAGGAACCAGTTGCCGTTGCCGAAGAAGAAATCGCTGCCGAGGAAGAAATCGTTGCGGATGTGCTGCCGGAACCTGAATTTGCTGCCGCACCGAACCTTGTAGCAGACCTCGACGCAAGTCCGGAACCTGAGCAAGAGCCCGTTGCGGAAAAAGTCGTTAGCGCCGTTAGTGGTTTGAACTTTTTCAGCAATAGCAGCTTGATCTCGCAGCTGGCCGGAAATCAGGAAGCGGAACTGGTCCCTGAAACTGCGGTTGAATCCGCCGTTGAACCAGAGCCGCAGGGGGTGGCGCTCAGCAAAGAAGTCGTTGTTGATCGAGTGCAGGGTCTTTCTGAGCAGGAACTGACTGCCATCGTTGAACAGGTGGCCGGCAAGGTTATCGAACGACTGGCGGCGACGATGTTGGAACGAATCGCCTGGGAGGTAGTGCCGGATCTGGCGGAAAGTTTGATCAAGGAAGAAATCAGCCGTATTACCGCCGCGCAGGATTGATCTTTCAATCGCAGCGGCCAGATGACAACTATTGACGGTAGAAATGGGGATTGATAAAATCCCCATTTCTTTT